>Ga0210402_10003701_pt1 | contig 14225 bp, 20 predicted proteins | sample IncBWC7MmetaG_FD_161055 | JGI IMG/M metagenome (GOLD analysis project Ga0210402, IMG submission 161055) | Forest soil microbial communities from Barre Woods Harvard Forest LTER site, Petersham, Massachusetts, United States - Inc-BW-C-7-M | ecosystem: Environmental > Terrestrial > Soil >...
AGTCCGAGCAGATTCGACTAGACCACCAACATCAACAACATGTTTTGCGCCGGTGAGTAGGTGATCGAGGAGCTCTTCGGGGTTTAAGTTGTCGCGCGTAGGGAGCACTTTGACGTCAACTACAGGTCGTATCGGCGATTGTGAAAAGGGGACCACATCTTTTGGTCGTATGTCCTTTCCGGCGCCTGTGATATCCGTGTCCTCAACGTGCGTAAGGGTTGAGGAGGTAGAAGAATAAGGAGACGACGACGAAGTATTTGATGTGCGGACAGACGAACTCGATGATCGTGCTGCCTCCAGATCCCACAGCCGCGACGAAAGCTGTTCCATAGATCGTGAAATAGTCACGGTGCGAGCCAATGCACTGGTTGATTTTGGAGCGACAACAATCGGATCCGATGTCGACTGCTGGAAAGATAGATAGAAATACAAAGGAATCAGAAAGGAGCGGTTGCTGTGGTCTGTCCGATGGTAAACGAGTTATAGACTATATACCGGCCTTCCACCTGGCCTGTTGTTCGTGGCAAGCATAGAGTAGTCTTACTGCTGTCTTTCACGAGGGGAACTGGACCAATCGTGCGGTTATCGATCTATTTTTGATCTGTTAGGGCATGCAGTGCGGAGGACAAGTTGGAGGAGGCCGTTCATCCAGGTGTGAGGCCTGTGAGGCATGGTAGACGGCAGCGTTAGCTACACGTTTCGATTTCAGCTGGCTTCTCAAATTCAGTATGTCTTTATACTTTTTTTCACTTCCCTGATCATCCCGTGATCGTCCGTCTGAGCGGCCAGGTCATCCATATGCATCCTCGTCTTCTCCGACCCACCTACATCCTCGTTTTTCTCGTGTGGCCGTTTCCACCCGTGGTTTTTACAAGGCCAGTTGGGGCGAAATTCCGGGAAAATGTGGGAAAACGTGGATCTCCACCTCTCGGCCCGTAACTTACTACATAACCCCAAACCCAATGTTGTATTATATGGCATGGCATGATAGCAACCCGCTGTCCATGTGCACAAAAATCAAGGTGCACCGCCGTCGCTAGATCGGCCATTATGCATTATTGAGTAACAGCAATATCGACTTGAGTCTGCAACGAGGCTACACGTGTGATCAATGCGTGTGATATATGGACGCGTCACGAAGTTGAAACATATTGCATAGACGCCAAATGCATGCAAATCGTATTGCACAAATTCACTACGAAGGCTGTGCGTACCACTCTGACCCTTATATCGTATTCTCTACTCAACACCCGAACCCTACATTGCATTGTTTGCTCTGTGCGCGCCGTCGCGTGGTTGGCCGAGCTCAAGTACACACTGCTGCTTTCGCGGAACACTACTAAGTGTGGTCCGATAACATCAGGCTCGTGATCTATAACTTGACCAAATACCGCACCTATACCGCGTGGGTTACAAGGCTGGTTCTTTCCCAAGATTACTACTGGTCTCGAAGAACGTGCCCCTCCAGATGGTAACAAGTTATAAGCTAATGGAATTGCACTCGTATAAACACCTCGCCTGCTCCTTCGAGGCAGCGTTCGTAACATTTCTGACAACGCGAAACCAGACATGACTAGCGTAAGCCAGCTCCAAGTCCCCTCCCCGCAGTCGTCATCAGATCCAAATGTCTCGCCGTCCACTAGCTCATCCGCGGAATTCGATCCGTCGCGGACTGTTCTTGCTCCACAATCGACCTGTGCATTGGCTCACACCACGGCTATTGCACAATCTGTGGAACAGCTTTCGCGTCAGCGGCGGGATCCAGAATTAGTACTATCTTCGAGTTCCTCTGTCCGCACATCAAATAGTTGCTCGTCGTCTTCTATCTTGTGTCCCGCGCCATTGGGCCCCACGCACATCGAGGAAACGGAAATCACAGGTGGCGTAAAGGAGAGACGACAAGAGGAGACACCAGAAGAGATGGCCACCCTTTCACCACCATCGTCGATATTATCCACAGTTGAAGTCAAAGTATCCCACAAATTAAAACCCCGGGAGCTCCTCGATCACCTGCTCGTCGGCGCAACACAAGTTGTTGATGTTGGTGGTCTAGTCGAATCTGCTCGGACTTCCTTCAGCCTCATTGAGCGTTGGTACGAAGCAAATTCAATGTGAGTTCGTCTGTCCTTAGCACGACAATGATATTTGGACCCATGCACGTACAGTTCTGGTCATTCGGCAGTTGTTGCCGTCGAAGCGGAGATCAGAGACGTGGCTAAAGATTACTTAGAAGCCATCGGAACGAGTGTCAAGACGGCTGGACATGGCATCGCCTTCGCTGACGATGCCGTCGAACTATGTGAATCTCTGGGTCTGCACCCTATGGCTGATCTACTCTTGTTTATCGACGAGATGCGACAGATAGCGCACCGGGCACATGGCGACGCGAAGGATACATATGAAAAATTCAGTGTGGTTCTACGGACACTTCTCCAGGTATGCATTCTGGATATGATGTCCGCTGGAGCCATTTGTTGAGCATATCAACAGATCATAAAACGGATTCCATCCCAAGAAACGCAGATTGAGGCAGAGCAAGATCCCATTTTTTCCCGCGACATCACTCCGGATGAGTCCTTCCTTCGTTTTACTTGGAAGGGCAGAAAGAGGGATCACGAGCGAAGTGGGTGCTATTGACTGCATCATAGTTCGTACTCTCAACGATACATACTCCCCCTCAGATAGTCAAATGCAGCAGAACTCATTCGCTGCCGCCCTGGAGATACTTAGAAACGCGGCCGACGACCTGGGCAAGCTGGTTCAATGTTTCTGTGACTTTATCGAATGGTGGGCCAAAGCTGAAACCATGCTCCTTCAAACTGAGCCGGATGACAATCAAACACCAAGTCCGATACAAAACGATGCCGTGCGGAAGGGCTGGGAAGATGTTAAGACGAAGTACTTGCAATACAGGATCAGCGTAAGCCGCTATCAGTCCCCTCCACGATCTGATTCGAAAATTTTCTGCGTGCAGATCAGTACTTTAAAGGATTTCCATCCGTCTGACCGCAGGCCGGCACCTGCCCCATACGTAAGCTTGTCTGTGCCGATGTTGAGGAAATGTACAGCATACCGCAGTAAGGTGCTGCATTAGTTTCGTCGCCATTTTAACTACTATGGTGTAGGCCGATAAGTCATCGCTACATTGTAAAGAGGACCGGCCCAATGAGGAGGAATTTCTTAAACTTCATAATGGGAAGAGGGGCCAGTTACGGTAAATGAATTTCCCAAAAGATCAAATCGGCGGAGTTATGGCCACCAGGATCTGGAAAGGTCGTAGCGCCCAGTCTCTGGGACACCAAAAAATATTCTTGGTTACGTTACTAGCAACCGTTAAATGTTTTTTCAGGCCAAATTCCACTTTACAAAAATAGTGGTGATTGCACCTCGGTAACTTTTCTGACGTAATTACAAATAATCTCCGCTATATCCACATGGTGTCCTTAGCGGGACTATTATGATCGAGTGCTACACTCCAGAGGAAAAATGTGGAAGATGTGTCTTCGGTAACCCTTTAGCCTGATCAGTTTCATCCGAGAATCAATAACTGGTATACGCGGCTTACTAGTATTTGTCCGCGGGTTCATGGTCTTGTATCTCTGCATGACAGGTTATTTGTGATGCTTCCGGGGAGTAGAGACTGGTGAAGGCTTGAAGAAGACTGAGTCTTTTCAGCAAGGAGAAGGCTAATGGATTGTAGCAAATTTTTGGCATCAGCGAGAGAATTGGTGATCTCTGTGAGTTGATGGGCCGTTTCCGCTTGTTGGCGAGCTGTATTGGTTTGCTGCTTAAGCGCGTGAATTTGCATGGAAAGCTGTCAGCGGAAACAAATTCGTTAGCTCGTAATTAAAAAATGACCACAACTGACGGGTGCAAGGGATTGCAAAAGGAAATAAAGATAATTGACGGTAGCAATGAACGGTCACGGACGGTATGGGGTCAATGACATTTAGTCGATATAAGCAAGGCCAATCTCCGCAGACATATTGCAGCGGACAGAAGACGAATAGAAAAAGACACTTACACCGAATAATACCAAGAATCCATTCAAACTTGCATGACATGCCGCGATGTCCCTCGATATTTGATCCCGCTCAAAATAACGTTTGTGAAAAGGGCGTTGGATATACTTCTGGAAACAAGTCTCAACTGCTCGAAAGTCGCTGTAAAAGAATAGGCTGTCAGTGATGAAGTGTAGGTTCCCAAGGAGTGTGGACGACAGGGATTTTCTAAGGGGGATGTTTGGGACTTCACGTACATGGCAAGTTTCTTAAAGCAGTCCCCAATCTCACTTTCGACGTCCTTGCCGGCTGTTGCAATCTCTGTACGGACTGAAAAGAGAATATCTGCACATCGCTCGGCAATTAGAAGGAATGCTGAATCATTCCTCTAGAATGATATGGGTGCATATCAGCGCTGGTCCTTCGAGTGCAAGTCGAAAAATAAGCGGGAATAACTCGCCTCGACCAGTTGCAATGAGTCCCATATAGTCAGCAGGAGGTTGGCAGCCGGTACCAATCCCGGAACGGGCACAAACGGCAGCACTTGGACGCTGAATGATAGAGCTTCATGTGCGGTAACGGCTGCTGTTCCAAGAATGGAGGTGGCCACTGTGGCTACGCGCTGTAGGAACTATATGTTAATATATTGCGTACCACCTCATAGAATTACAAGCCCAGAAACGAGCTGTGATCAAATATAGAACAAAATTATGTCCGTTCACTAGACGCTTCTAGCCGGCCACCAATAACCACTACACTCGGTCTGAGTTAGATATGTACAAAAGAACTCACCTTTTTCGTCCGTTCCCACTCTTCGTTTCGATCAGCGTGACCGGATTTAAAGCCTTTCGGCAGGTCCCTCGATCCAGTTGATACCAGTGCGCGATTTTTCCGCAACGAGCCAGGTACAACCAGCGGTGAGAGCAGTTGTAAGAAGACCTTCGGCACATTGCCCTTAATAGTGTACGCTGAATGATCATTGTTTGAGGTGTAAAAATCTCTTAAGGCCCCGATCTATACGAAGCATGACTTCAGATAAGCTTTTTCCTGGAGAGTACCGAATGATGGCTTACACTGGTCCGGTATTGCAAGTACTCCTCGCTAACCCCTTCCCAGCATTTGCGCACAGCCTCAGCTCGTAGTGGATCCAAATTTCGAAAGCCACTCTCTTCAACTTTCATCATTAAGGAAAGGAGCATGGTTTCAGTTTTGGAACACCAGCTGGCGAAAGCGCTAACACACGTGACCAGGTTGCCCATGTCCTCGTTCGCCTTGCGAAGTAGCTCGATGACGGCAGTGACTGAATATTGCTGCATTCTCCGATCTGACATCTCCCCTTAAGGCGCCGGTATGAATGGACACGAATCACAATCAATGACACACCTCACTCACCATTCTTCTTTCCCCTCTGAGTAGGGCGGACGCAAGCATCCTCGGGAACGTGCGGAAGAAGGACGAGATCGTTGTCCGTCTGGATCTGTGTCGATTCAGATTGAATTCGTCTTATGATCTAGGGGTTCCATCAATCGACTGCTCCAGCCGGAAGTACACCCAGATGCGTACCTCGAGAAGTTCCTGTCGAACAGATTCGAATACGTTGCTCGTATCGAGCGCTTCACCATATGCCTGTTGTGCCTTGGGTCGAATCTCTTCGACAAACCTGAGAACATCAGCGGCAGGGTACACATTCAGGGATTCGCACAAGGCGATAGTGTCGTTCGCGAGAGCAAAGCCGTTTCCAGCATTCCGGACAGTCATTTCAAGGGTTTTTATAAACTTATTAGCCACGAAGTTCATATCCGTTACGATGGCAACAACGACAGGATGATTAGAACTGTACACGCATGAGTATAAACGTCATCGTCCTGTAATAAACGGACAACTTGAAGCTTACGGTGGGTTTTCTAGGCGCCAAGGCTCGATGATTGTGAAAGATATTCGAGCAGATTGGACTAGGCTAGTGATATCAGGAAGATCTTTTGCGCATTCGAGGAGATAATCAACTATATCAGCGTCGGCTACGTTGTCAGATACGGTGGCCGCTTCGAAGTTGAAGTCAATTCCAGGTGACATCGGTGCCATCGGTGACGACAGCGACGGGGTGAACTCTTCTAATGCCAGTGTCACCACCCTTGGGAGCGTGATAGCCTGCATTCCACGTCCAGAGGCATCCGGAACCGGTCTGGATAAAAGGGTTGAGGGCGAAACACCTTCGAGCTGCTTAGGGATTGCATTGTCAGACATGGCGCAGGCTTCGCATGGAAGAATTGGGGAAAATAGAATGGGTAAGACGCAAGAGGACTGCACTTATACATGTGTATCATGATCGGAATCAATGCACGTGTTCCCTGTTCAACCCACTGCCAGCAGCAGCCTCGGGCTGAGGCTGGTCCAGAAGAAGTATTTTCAACTCGTAAAGGCATCGCAGCTGCGAGGTACATAGACGTGATCATAGCAGCGATGCTTGAACTTGAAGCAAGCTTAAGACGTATCACACCGCCGGAAAGTTCCAGGTTATTGAAACTCCCTGCTGAAAACCCTAATTCTATCCCATTTAGGGGGCGGGAATCCCGATGGTATAGTAAGTTTCGGATTTGTTTTTAGTACAGCTGAAATTCTGTACTTCCCAGTGTGTTCTATGGTTGAAGGGTTTAGGATTCCACACATAATAATTATGAAGTTCGAGCTCTCCGAGTCAGCGCCGCCTGTCGTGCTGTCGCAGACACTTGGTTCGTTTGTGTATGAGGCACTGCTGCACGACGCCGAGGGATTCGCGGTCTTGTATTGTAGAATGCCCCGTGGTCCACATTCCTATGCGAGAGAGGAGGCGACTCGCAGGGAGGCACATGGGAGAACAGTCCCAGGCAGTGTGCATAGTATAATTGTAAAGCTGGTAATTCTTTTCGCTGGTTCTAACCAACGGTTGAAACCGCTGACAGACGAAGAACCAAACTCATCAGTCGAAATCTAGAGTAATATCATACTACTCGGGAACTAGTTCCTGCCAGGTTAGACACGATTATATCCCTCAGCTTCCTTCCGACGCTGATTGTATTTGCTGAACGGCCCCCGAAAGACGAAGGCGGGCCAAAAAATCCTGGCCCACGAAGTCATTTCAGCGCCACCAAAATAGTACTTGATTTGGAATGCCACGATGATCCAGATGGTCAAGAGTGTAAGGGGGATGGTTGTGAGGAGGTAGCGTACGAGGGATGTTTCGGGATCAATCTCCTTCATGTGCATGCCAAAGACGCTCTGGATGGATAAGATCGGTATTTCTGAACAAGTGATCGGGAGGACTGGAAAGTCGAACTTACAGCAACAAAAGAAGCGGGGAAGAAGAGCATGGTAAGGTACGAAATCTGCTTCATTGCTGAACTGTCGCGAACGGTGGCGGTGCTAACAACCTATCAAATTACCGCCACACATCAACATGAACTATATTGCATCACAAAGGAGTGAGTGCTCACCAGATTCATAACGTTTTCCAACCTCTTATTTGGTGTTTCCATGCCCTTCTCCAACCTTGCAATCTCCGACAATATACGATCACATTCTGCTCCCACATACAACTTGTAGATGTCAGGTTCCACAAGACAGCTAGGTGTTTCGCGAACGAAGGTGACCGATGCACGGAAGCCTTGGAGGGCAAACATATAGTCCAAAAGGTATGCGCGGATATTGTGCAAGTCTCGGGTAAGATCTATGTCTGACTTTTCTATAATGGTGGTCTCCTGATGGTCATGGTATCAAGACATCGAAATTAACCAAGCTTCCTAATTGTAAGGGACAGATCACTTACCAATTGTTGGATATGCAAGTAAAGCCTCTGTAGTGCCTCATCCCACGAATACATGACATGCCAAAGAAGTATCAGTAGCACAACAGTTGGATCTTGACCTTCATTGAGCAATGTCCGGTATTGAGGATTTCGACTCCCAGTAAGAACACGGGATCGGAGATCGCTTGCAGTGGTGAACCCAGCTTTTGAGGGATGGTACGAGATAATAGTGCTTTTCTCGGCAGCACGAGTCATGTGAATGGCTAGGAGGTCGAAAACTAATGTTGAACCATCTTGCCATTTTCAGTAGTCAGCATCGGAGTTGCTGAGTAACTGAACAGAGACTATTCACCAGAAAGATGTAGTTGAGATCGGCTCTCACCAGGGTGTAGTTGAGACTGGGTTGTAGGCACCGAGTCTGCAAGGGAGGTGGATTTAGGAGTGGAATATAAGTAAGAGTGAGCTTACGTACCGTTCAGTACCGCACGAGGAAAAGTCAGCGTGATCGCAAGAGCTGCATTTATTTGACTTCAGTGAATAGGAGGTACTTCCCAACGAAATAGCCTACCGTCCAGCGTGTGTGTCTCATGGGAAACGCAGTCGCTGCCCACAAGGTGCAATACCTGTTGCAGCACCTCCAAGCGTTGCCCTCCACGCAGGTTTGGCAATACGGTTTGGAGCTGTTGTAAGCCCGGTAGCACCCGAGATAGCTTCCGCTGTAGATCCCGCTGACGTTCCCGTCGCCACTCCAGCCGCTTTAACTCCTCCAGCATGGCCCATAGATCCAGAACCGCCCGCAACTCCACTACTGGCAGCATCATCAACACCAGCTTCACCGCTCGCACCACTACCTGCTGCTGCTTTACCTGCAGCTCTGGCCCCGGCTCCAGCATCGCCACCAGCTCTACCAGCTCCCGAGTCAATTGCCTTGCCTGCTCCCGCGCCTGTTCCTGCGCCAGCTTCCGACGCCGCTCCCTCGCACGCACCTTCTGCTTCTCCCGCTCTTCCTGCGCGTCCTCTCGCTCTCGTTCCCACTGCTTCCGTTCGTCCTCTTCCCACTCTCGCTTCCACTTCTCCCGCTCCTCCTCCCGCATCTCCCGCTCCCTGTCCCGCTCCTTCTGCTCCTGCCACTCCAGATTCTCCAGCTCTCGCTTCACGAACTCCCGCAGCTCCAGGGCCCGCTCCTCAGGCTCTTCAAGCTCCGCCGGCGCCTCAAGCTCCTTTTCCAATGCCGCCTCCAGCTCGGGGGCCGCGATAACCAGCTCCAGGACCAGCTCTAGTGACTGCACCAGGGTCTGCTCTAGCCCACGCTTCTCCCGCACTTTTCGCAGCAGCTGCCTCCCCAACGGCCTGTCCGACAACGGCCTATCCGACTGCAGCCCCGGCCTTAGCAGTGTGCGCAACTCTCGCAACGCATTCAGTCGCTTTTGTCCCCCCTGCACGTGCCTAAGCTTCCCTAGTATCTCTAGCTCCCCTTGTGCCTCCGGTATCTGCAGCGTCTCCAGCTCCTCCCGTGCCTTCAGCGTCGCCGGAAACTCCCAAAACCCCTCCACCATCGGCGACACCGGCTGGCCTTCCATCTTTAGCCACTCCAGCTGCCCCTTCACCTTCTGCCCATCCAGCCCTTTGGGATTCTTCAGAGGCTCCAGCAGCAACGCTCGCAATGTATTCAGCCGTTTCTGTTCCCTCTCATACGGCTTGTTCCCATGCTTTCCTGGTATCTCCAGCTCCTCCCGTGCCTCATGTGCCTCCAGCGTCTCCAGCGTCTCTAGGAGATCCAGCAGATCTGTTAGCTCCCGTCGTTCCCGTCGCTCCCGTTGCGCACTGGTCTCGCCCTCCTTGATCAAATTTCGTTTGGATTGTGGCACGGTTTCATTCAGCGATGAAGTGAAAAATAAGGGATTGATATTATATCTAAACAGTCGTTAGTTTGCGGTGATAGAGGGAATTATAGGGGGAAATGTACTTACTGAGTTCCAAGCATTTGTAGGATGGGCTCTGACAGATTCTCCAAGAATAGGACTCTCACGCTGATGTCGTAGTCAGAACGCTTTTATCCACTATGTAAATCCTAGAAAATCGTGAAATTGTAGTGTTCCCCACCGGTTTCCTTATCCACGACCACACCTTGCCCGCATTCTCTTCCTGAATCACAGCCTTTGAGGACTTGCCCATTTTCTTGATGTCGAGTAGACGAATCGAACACTGGTTTCCACGCTTATTTGTTTTCACTGTAGCATCAGCAAGCCTACTGCTCTCTATCTTGGTCTTCATTCCCCCTGGATATTTCGTCCAGGTCTCCGGGGAGTCTTGCGAGCTCTCGCAGAGCTCGAGAATGGGATCTTCATCCGTGTCAAGTTCGAGATCGAATGATACCCAAGGCCCATTGGGAGGAGGGGCAAGAATAGCTTTTTCAGCAGGGGGCGAAGCGGTACTGGAAAACATGAAAACAGGGAAAACCCTTCTCCCAGCTAAAATGCAGCCCTACTGAGACGCCCAAGCCATTGAGTCGACCGCCTTGACGCGAATTAGCAGAGATAGAGAACTTGCATGTAGCCAAGTGGGGAAAGAACCTCCGTACAACATCGGAGAGGAATAATGTGCGATTGTCACCTGAGGCCTTTCAGGGCTGCTAAGCGCCTCGGCGGAGAGCGGAGTGCCTTAGTCCATTCCATCATGAGACAAACTACCAGCGTTATCGATTATCGATATATTATCGGCAGAAGTAAGATAGGTCTCATGTCCAAACCGTCTGGCCACCTCCCAACGACATCTCCCTCGTCGCCTCTGCTCACAAGGCACTTTGAATCTGCCGTCAGGCGGCCCTCTCGCAGGCTTTCCTCAGTAATAGCGCACTTCAATCAGCACGATGTCCGCCGAGATCTTACTCTACTGCTGGGTAATCGGTGATTCACCCCCTCAGGACCGTACTTTTCCGCTCCGCATTGCAGCGAGTATGACCGTCGGTGACTTGAAGGATGCGATCACCTCGAAGGCCACGCGGGACCCCAAGTTCCGAAACGTCGCTGCCCATTCCCTTGACCTCTACATTGTTTCTATTCCCCATGAAGATCTCGATGCAAAATTGGGACATGTTCAACATCCAGAGGAGGTCAAGGGATGTACCAAACTACATCCTATGGACCAATTGTCGGAACACTTGTCGTCGCCTGCGCGCAGGCACCTCCACATTATTGTGCGGCTTCCGCCTACTGGTGAGTGCGAGTAGCTTGTCATGTCGCTGGTGCTTTGTTGATCAGATCCTCAGCGGTACCTACAGGCACCCATGATTTCACAGAGTCTGTTAAAACAGCTCAGAACCTTTATGCCCTCCTCTGGAGAAAGCATCTCAATTCCATACTTCGTGACGTTTTCCTCGATGATTCAGTAGGGACGTCCTTCAAGTACGTACCGGAAGTCCTCATCAAGCAGCTGAAACTAGATCACTTGAACTACCGTGAACGTGTTCTACTGTTTCGCGACGAATATACGACTGTATTCGAGGAACTGGAATCCCGGGAGCACAGTAGCAGTAGAGGCGGTGGTATTGTCGTCATCGGTCAGCCAGGCATTGGTATGTGGCTTTGACTAACATTGTCTTACTCACTGAAACTTGCCATCAACCAAGGCAAATCGTGCTTCCTCTTCTACATTCTGCTTCGCCGTCTGAGCGCCGGCCTGCCTACTGCTTTTCAAGTGCTCGAAGATAAATTCTTTCTCTTTACTCAGCATGGCGCCTCGGTATTACAGTCAGCTGTGTCCGCCAATGCCAATAAGCTCCCTCCAGGCACTTGGGCCCTCGCTGACTCGAATGCAACGATCGAACGGCCGTGTGCCGCGTTTTTGGCTGCCCCCAAGAACAACATCTGGATTGTCCAAGCAACCTCTCCGAATGAATCTCGATGGTACGAGTGGAGTAAGGAGAAGAACGCGAGCAAATATGTTATAGACTGCTTCTCTTCCAACGAGCTGATTGCACTTGGGTGAGTCCGCGACAGGTTTTCTATGAGTATTTTTGACATTGAACTTATCAATCAGCAAGCTACTCGATCTCAACATCGATAACCTCCAATCACACTATAAAATCTGGGGTCCTTCCGCACGCACTTGCGTCAAGCTGGAGCAACGCATGATGACAATTGACGAGATCACGACTCGTGCAACAACAGCTGCGAAAATTTTTGTCGCAAACCCCACAGAGTTACTCAGGTTAGTTGAGGACCTTCGCGCCAACGAGCACTCGCACGTTCTCTTTGCTTGGCGGCCAAAGGCCGAGGGCGTCAGAGATGCTGCGAGGGCAGAGATCCCAACAGAGCACCTCTGCGGGTTGGTTACCCGCGAACTCGCTATAGTCGATAAATCCCAGCAATCAAACTTCTTCAGCCGGATACGCGAACACCCATGGATGAAGGGCTTGTCCAGCTATGTTTTTCAGAAGTTTGTACACGTACGGCTAACTGCCCACGCCTCCTCCTTGAGGGCTGAACCCGCAAAGCGCTCCCTCACATATCTCAAAAGTGTCCCGGTGTGCGGAACTGTCATTCCCCTCAACGGGTTATCAAAACTGAGAGAAGCGAACAAACATCCGCTACCATCCTATTGGCGGCCGACTTCCACCTCCTTCACATCTGTCAATGCTATCATCTGCACAGATAAAAAGATTATCTTGCTTCAATCAGCTGTCGCTCCGGCACACGAAGTTAGGGTAACAGGTTTGGACGACATCCGCAAGAATCTCCCTGGAGGGTTTGAAGAGGCCCGCGAGTTGTACTTTGTGTTCGTCACCAACGAAGAGCGGTTTTCTGCCCTATTGCGGGTACGGGGACTCATGGGGCATTCGCGCTGGGAGGGTCTGAAAATCCATTCCTGCGTCTTTGAGATTGGCAAAATGTCCTTGACCTCCAGGGAGAAAATAGCTCTGGGGAATGTCATTGTAAGCAGCTATCATACCTGCGCGCTAATGTCACTGATCAATTGTCTAGGACACGGGTCTGGTCGCGGACGAGCGGGATCCTACTGCCAAGATGGTGGAAGGTATCTTCAAGTCGCGCGAAGGGGCTGTTGTGAACGACGGGGTGTTGTCCGTGGCCAAGAGCGACAGAAAACGGTCACGCGAACCGTCCGATGAGGTGGAGGATATTCCTCGGAGGAAGCATGGGAGATGGGTGTAGTGATCTGTACCCCCCACCTCGAAGCGTTAATACGGCAGCATCGGGCCTCTTTTTAGTTAACAACGGAAGGCTCAAGAAGGGAAACCGGGGGGACCAATGAGTCTTGCTAGAGTCACTAAATCTTTTTCTGGCGCTTGCTAAACTCATTTTACTTATGGTAAGACTAGTGATAACCATGCTAAATTTCGTTTGAAGACAGGTGCGAGACAGATTTGCCGCCAAAGGCATGTTCCAAGGACTAGCGACGGGACGATGGTGGAGGGACAGAGTATCTGAGTTGAGTCGATAAATACTTCTCCATTAAAGAGTCCCAACCCGCCTTTGAGTCCCACGCGGATACTACGACAGCTGCGTCATCTCCCCCTCAGGCTTTGTTTTCTCCATCGACAACAATACATGGCAAATTCTGAATCAGATACTGTCACTTCGTTCAAGGAACGGCTTGAGACCCGTGGCGGAGGATTCCTCATGCACGATTTAGCGAAGGTATTTACTTGTTCCTTGCGCACGCATGAAGACGATTTCACAGCCCTGAACTTGAGATTGATACTGAAGTCGTAGCCATATCGATAAGTCGCGATCGGCTGAGTCGGCTGCCGCACATCCAGGATTTCATTGAGCTGGTGGCCCGGCAGGTTGCCCGGCAGGTTGAAGTAAACGACCTCTTGAAATGGGAATGTTTGCCTGAATCCCCCTGACATTTCCAGAATCTGAAATACGGCCAAATTTCTATAACTGGATACAAGGTAGATCAATTCGTAAACGTGCAATATGACATGAGTTATCAGACCGCTTTTGACAGGGCCAAGTAGGATTGCTGCTGGGAGCTCTCCACAAAACCTTGTCAGTATCACAGATTCGGGTTGTCAGATTTCACTTTGAGATTCGGCTGATAGTATTCTTCGTATGTATCTCCGTTAAAGGACACCACGAAAGGTATTGTCAGCGAACGGCTGTCACCATAGAGACTACATATGTATCATTGGGGGTGGGGCTAAGAGGTGGCATAGGTGTGTAGCACGCGGGAAGGCAATGACGAGTAGAAAACGAACGAACGAACGAACGAGTATCATATACTCCGCTGCAAGGATAAACGACGGAACGACATGCATTACTTACCCCTTACCAGGGGCAAGGACTGTTTGGCCATGAGACAGACGATGGGCTGGAGGCGGGGCATTGGTCTCATCTCTGACACTTGACCACGGGGTGACAAAGGCTGCCCGCGATGGTCCACAAGCTGGGAGTCCTAGTAGCATCCGTCCAGCCCTC
>Ga0210402_10003702_pt1 | contig 14224 bp, 13 predicted proteins | sample IncBWC7MmetaG_FD_161055 | JGI IMG/M metagenome (GOLD analysis project Ga0210402, IMG submission 161055) | Forest soil microbial communities from Barre Woods Harvard Forest LTER site, Petersham, Massachusetts, United States - Inc-BW-C-7-M | ecosystem: Environmental > Terrestrial > Soil >...
CGCGCGAAGGCAACCACTCGACACGAAGCCGAGCGACATAAATCGCATCGTGCTCGGCATGGCGGACATGCTGCGCCGAACAATCGGCGAGCGGGTAGAATTGCAGACCAAGCTGACAGGGGACTTATGGCCAGCACTTACCGACGTCAACCAGCTCGAGAATGCGATCCTCAACCTTGCCATCAACGCCCGCGACGCAATGCCTGACGGTGGCCGGCTCACCATCGAGACGAGAAACGCGCAGCTCGATGCGGATTACGCGCGCCGGCACAATGACGCCGAGGCCGGGGACTATGTTGTGATCAGCGTGTCCGACACCGGCGTAGGCATGTCCCCTGATGTTGTCGATCGGGCGTTTGACCCATTCTTCACGACAAAACCGGTTGGGCTGGGAACCGGACTAGGGCTATCGATGATCTATGGCTTTGCCAAACAGAGCCGGGGTCATCTTCGCATCGCCAGCGAGGAAGGCATCGGCACGACCATCAGTCTTTACCTGGCGCGCGCCTACACGGATTTGGACCTCCCCTCGAACGTTGAGGCAGTCAAGGCGCCGCGCGGTGAAGGTGAAACCGTCTTGGTTGTCGAGGACGACGCGGCGGTGCGCCTGCTGGTCACTGGCGTGCTGGAGGAACTCGGATATAGGTATCTTGAAGCATCGGGTGCGCCGCAGGCGATGACGATCTTGCGAAGCAGCGCGAGAATCGATCTGCTGCTGACGGATGTGGGCTTGCCCATTATAAATGGTCGCCAGCTTGCCGAGTTTGCCCGCGAGTCGCGGCCCGCGATCAAGGTGCTGTTCGTCACAGGCTACGCAGAGAACGCAGCAGTTCGCGGCGGCTTTCTCGGCCGTGGCATGGACATTCTGACAAAGCCGTTTGCACTCAATGTGCTCGGGCTCAAAATTAGAGAGATGATTGGGCCAGCCACATGAATGGACTACGGTCTCCATTTACAATCTGAACCGGTAGAGCGCGCGCCTAGTAGTGTGGGCCGTGCCTTGATTGATACGATGCGACTTGGTGCGGTCATCGCACGCTCCCCTTAAGGGGCTTCATATGCTGCAGTTTGAAACGCCGCCCTCGGAAATACTCGATGCCCTGCGCCGCATGGGTCTGCTGACGACCGGAACCAACCCAAGCGGAGAACGGCTGACCGGGGGCGTCTCCTCGGACATCTGGCGGATCGACCTGCCCGCGGGGCCCGTCTGCGTGAAGCGGGCGCTGGCGAAGTTGCGCGTGGCGGCGGACTGGCACGCGCCGGTCGAACGCAATCGCTACGAGGCCCGCTGGATGCAGCGCACCAACGCCGCGGTTCCGGGAGCGGCGCCGGCGCTGCTCGGCCTCGACGAAGCCAGCGGAACGCTGGCGATGCAATACCTGCCGCCTGGCGACCACCCGTTGTGGAAGACCCAGCTGCGCGACGGCGACGCCGATCCGGCATTCGCCGCCCGGGTGGCCGCAAGCCTCGGGCAAATCCACGCCGCCACCGCCGCGGACCCGACCGTCGCGGCCGATTTCCCAACCGACCGCATCTTCTACGACATCCGCCTGGAACCCTACCTGGTGGCGACCGCGCGCGCGCATCCCGACCTCGCGCCGCGTATCGACGAACTCGTCGCCACCACGCAGGCCAACAAGCGCGCGCTGGTGCACGGCGACGTTAGCCCGAAGAACATCCTGCGCGGACCCCGTGGTCCGGTGTTCCTCGATGCGGAATGCGCCTGGTGGGGCGACCCCGCCTTCGACCTCGCGTTCTGCCTCAACCACCTCCTGCTGAAATGCCTCTGGACGCCATCCGCCGCCGCCGGCTTCCTCGCCTGCTTCGACGCGCTCGCCGACACCTACTGCGCGCACGTCGCCTGGGAGCCGCCGCACGCGCTGGAAGCCCGCGCCGCCCGACTGCTGCCGGGGCTGTTCCTCGCCAGGGTGGATGGCAAGTCGCCGGTCGAGTACATCACCACCGAGGCAGACAGGAACCGGGTGCGACGCACCGCGCGTGCGCTGCTGACCCACCCGGTCGACCGGCTTGGCGACGTGCGCCTGGCCTGGACGAAGGAGTTGGCCGCATGACAGACACCAGGATCGCGTTCGTGCACGGGCGCCGCGTGTGGGACAGCCGCGGCCGCCCCACGGTAGAGGCCGAAATCCTGCTGGAGGGCGGCGGCGTCGGCCGCGCCATTGCGCCCGCCGGCGCGTCCACCGGCACCGGCGAGGCGCTCGACCTGCGCGATGGCGGCGAGGCGTTCGGCGGCTACGACGTGACGCGCGCCATCGGCCACGTGAACAACGAGATCGCCCGCGCGGTCACCGGGTTGGATGGCGCAGATCAGGCGGCGGTGGACCGCAGGCTGATCGAACTCGACGGCACGCCCAGCAAGTCCCGGCTCGGCGCGAATGCGGTGGTCGCGGTCTCGATGGCCGCCGCGCATGCCGCCGCCGCCGCCGCGGGCGAACCGCTGTACCGCTACCTCGGCGGACCCGACCGCCACACGCTGCCGCTGCCGCAGATCCAGATCTTCGGCGGCGGCGCGCACGCCGGACGGCGCGTCGATATCCAGGATTTTCTCGTCGTATGCCCCGCCGCGACGTCATTCGCCGAGGCGCTGGACTGGACGGCGGAAGTGTATCGGGCCGCGGGCGAACTGATGAAGGCGGCGGGCACGCTGCAGGGCGTGGCCGATGAAGGAGGCTGGTGGCCGGCGTTCTCGACCAACGAACAGGCGCTGGAGACGCTGGTGCGGGCAATCGAGCGCGCCGGCTTGATACCCGGCAGGCAGGTCGGCATCGCGCTCGATGTTGCCGCCTCGGAGTTCGGGCGCGGCGGCAAATACAAGCTGGCGCTGGAGGCCAAGGAGCTGGACAGCGACGGCATGGTCAGGCTGCTGAGCGGTTGGATCAGGCGCTTTCCCATCGTCTCGATCGAGGATCCGCTGGCCGAGGACGACGATGTCGGGTTCGCGGCATTCACGCACGAGGTGGGTGGGCGCGTGCAGGTGGTCGGCGACGATTTCCTGGTCACGCAGGCATCGCGCGTGCGCGAGGCGGCGCTGTGCGGCTCGGCCAACGCGGTGCTGCTGAAGCCCAACCAGCGCGGCACTTTGACCGAGACGTTCGAAGCGTGGAAAGCCGCGCAGGAGGCGGGCTTTGCCGGCATTATCTCGGCCCGCTCCGGCGAGACCGAGGACGTGACGATCGTGCACCTCGCGGTCGGCTGGGGCGTGGGCCAGATCAAGGTCGGCAGCTTCTCCCGGAGCGAGCGCATGGCGAAATGGAACGAGGCGCTGCGCATCGAGGAAGCGCTCGGCGCCCGGGGGCGCTTTGCCGGCGGCGGCGTGCTGGGACGCTCGACCCGAAAATGAACGTGCTGTTCCACTACGCCGCCGGGCCGGACCTTGCGGCGCGGCTTGCCGCGGTTCCCGGTTTGCAGATCACTGCGTGCCCGGAACATGACGAGGCGTTGCTCGCGCGCCTGTTGCCGGAAACCGATGTGCTCTGGCATGTGCTGAAGCCGTGCACCGCCGCGATGATCGCAGCTGCGCCGAAGCTGAAGCTGATCCAGAAGATCGGCGTCGGCGTGAACACCATCGACCTGGAAGCGGCGAAGGCGCGTGGCATTCCGGTATGCAATCTGCCTGGCACCAACTCGCGCGCCGTGGCGGAGCTGACGCTGGCGCTGATGCTGGCAACGCTGCGCCGGCTCCCGCGTTTTGATGCGGCGCTGCGGCGGGGCAGATGGTCCGATCCGGAACTGCAAGACGGCATTTTCGAAATTGGCGGCCGAACGGTGGGACTTGTTGGCTATGGTGCCATTCCGCGGCTGCTCGCACCGGTGCTGATCGCGCTGGGATGCCGGCTGCTCTACACATCGCGTCATCCCGTGGCCGATGCGCTGGGCGAGTGGCGCACGCTCGATGCGCTGCTGGGCGAGGCCGACATCGTCAGCCTGCATCTGCCGCTGACCGAGGCGACAGCGGCGCGGATCGACGCCAAGGCCATCGCGCGCATCAAGCCTGGTGCGATCCTGATCAACACGGCGCGTGGCGGCCTGGTCGATCAGGTCGCACTGGTGGATGCATTGCGCAGCGGGCGTTTCGCGGCGGCGGGACTGGACGTGTTCGCGCATGAACCGCCCGACCCCGCGGATGCGCTGTTCGCCCTGCCCAACGTCGTGCTGACGCCGCACATCGCCTGGCTGACCACCGGCACGTTCGACCGCAGCTTCGTGCTGGCGGCCGAGAATTGCCGCCGGCTTGCCGCCGGTGGGCCCCTGCTCCATAGGGTGGCGTGATGCGGGCTCGTATCATCGTTCTGATCATTGCCGCTGCTTCGGCCCTCGCAGTCACTGCATGCGGCGGCAGCTCTTACAACGCCCCCTACGAGTTATACGGCGGTCGAGAGGTCCAGCAATTTGGCGGCGCCCCCACATGCCCGTCCTGTTGAGGCGCCGACATGACCCGCCTGCGCCTCATCGCGGACGACCTGACCGGGGCGCTGGACAGCGCCGCGCGGTTTGTGCCGGTCTGCGGTGCAGTGCCAACGTATTGGCGGCTTCCCGCTGATCTTCCGCAGTCGATCGCCTTTGACAGTGGAACACGCGAGCTCGACCCCGCCGATGTGCCCGTCGCGATCGCATCCGTCGCGCCATTGCTGGATGGGGGCGATCCGGCGTTCAAGAAGATCGACAGTCTGCTGCGCGGCCACGTCGCGCTCGAACTAGCCGCGTGCGCCCGGCGGTTCGACCACTGCATCGTGGCACCCGCATTCCCGTTCCAGGGCCGCATTACCCGCAACGGTAGACAACTGGTGCGCACGGGAGCTGGCTGGCGCGATACCGGGGTCGATCTGTCATCGGCTGCTGTCCGGGTGTGCGATGCGGAGACCGACGCCGATCTGGGCGCCATCGTCGCTGCCGGCAGATCGCTGAAGGGACGCGTGCTGTGGTGCGGTACCGGCGGTCTGGCCGCCGCGCTCGCCGGACGGGCTGCCGTGCCGCGTCCGCGACTGCCGCGCCCGATCCTGGCGCTGGTCGGGTTGGACCATCCGGTGTCGGCCGCCCAGCTTGCGGTTGTGGCGGAACGGCACCATCGCCTGCCCGCCGCCGATGTGCCGGCGATTGCCCGCTCGCTTGCCGCGGGTGGTGTGGCAGTTAGCGTGGTCCTGCCGCCCGGCACACCGCGCGAGGTGGCCTGCCGTGACATCGGCCGCCGATTTGGCGGGTTGCTGGCAGCGATCGAACGCCCCGGCACACTGTTCGTGACCGGTGGGGAGACGCTTCGCAATCTGTGCGATGTGCTTGGGCTGCAGCGGCTCGACGTGGATGGCGAGATCGAACCTGGCGTGCCGACCTCGATCATGCGCGGCGGTGCCTGGGACGGCCAGCGGCTGGTGTCCAAGTCGGGTGCGTTCGGCGATGCCCGCTTCTTCGCGCGGCTGCTTGGTGATTGTTGCGATCAGGTAGTAGCCTGATCGGTACCGCGACATCGACACGAGGGCGACATGGGCAGGACGCCTGCAATCACGGAAGCCGCGTCAGTCTCGCAAGCGCGCGCCTGGGTTCCCGCTTTCGCGGGAATGACGATGTTTTTCGCGGGAATGACGGTTTTGGTCGTGCTGCTGACGCTTGCCATGCCGGCGCGTGCCGAGGAGCCTGTGCTGAACATCTACAACTGGACCGAGTACATCGATCCCGCCGTGCTGGAGCGGTTCCAGAAGGAGACCGGCATCACCGTCCACTACGACGTGTTCGACAGCCTGGAGACGCTGGAGGCCAAGCTGCTCGCGGGACACTCCGGCTACGACATCGTGGTGCCGTCAAACGAGCCGACCTTTTCCCGGCTGATCAAGGTCGGCGCGCTTGCCGAGATCGACCGCGCGCGCGTGCCGAACTGGAAGAACCTCGACCCGACCCTGATGTGGCAGGTCGAAAGCTCAGATCCGGGCAACCGACACGGCGCGATCTACCTTTGGGGCACCACCGGCATCGGCGTGAACCTCGACCGCGTGAAGCAGCTCGCTCCCAAGGCGCCGCTCGACAGCTGGGAGCTGTTGCTCAATCCGGAGAACGCCAGGCGTATCGCGCCCTGCGGCATCATCATGATGGACTCCGCGATCGATGTGATCCCCGGCGTGCTGAGATTCCTCGGCCGAAGTCCCGACAGCGTGGATCCCGCCGACCTCGTCGCCGTCGAGAACACGCTGATGGGAATCCGCCCCTACATCCGAAGCTTCGCCTCGGGTGGCGCCTTGGAGGCGCTGGCGACCGGCCAGAGCTGCCTCGCGCTCGACTATTCCGGGGACGTGATCCAGGCGGGCGCGCGCGCGGACGAGGCGAAGCGTGGCGTGACGGTGCGCTATGTGGCGCCGAAGGAGGGTGCTCAGCTTGGCTTCGACATGCTGGCGATCCCGGCGGACGCCGAGCACAAGGACGCGGCTCTGGCGTTCATCAACTTCGTGCTGCAGCCGGACGTGATGGCGGCGATCACCAACAAGGTGCGCTATGCGAATGCGGTGCCCGCGAGCCGGCCGATCATCCGCCCCGAGTTGCTGGCCGATGCCAACATCTTTCCCACGCCGGAGCAGATGGCGATGTTCTTCACCATCGGCCCGGTGCCGCAGGCCGTGGAGCGCCAGCGCACTCGTATGTGGGCCCGCTTCAAGGCCGGTCACTGACGCCACTGCTCGCGATCACCGGCCTGACCGTGCGCTTTGGCACGACCGTGGCACTGGACGGGCTGGATCTTTCCGTGAACCAGGGCGAGCTGTTCGTGCTGCTCGGTGGCTCGGGCTCCGGCAAGACGACGCTGCTGCGCGCCATCGGCGGGTTCGTGCGGCCCGAGGCGGGGCGGATCGTGCTGAACGGTGTCGAGCTTGGCGCATTGCCGCCCCACCGCCGGCCGGTCAACACGATGTTTCAGTCCTACGCGCTGTTTCCACACCTGAGCGTCGCGGCGAATATCGGCTTTGGCCTGCGCATGCAGGGGCTCAATCGTGCCGAGACGGAGGCCCGCGTTGTGGAGATGCTGGAACTGGTGAGCCTGGCCGGTTTCGGTACACGTCGGCCGGCGCAGCTCTCCGGCGGTCAGCAGCAGCGCGTTGCACTGGCGCGTGCGTTGGCGCCACGGCCGGCGCTCCTGCTGCTCGATGAGCCGCTGTCCGCGTTGGACCGCAACCTCCGGCGCGAGACGCGCGACGAGCTGGTGCGGCTGCAGCGCAGGCTGGGGATCGCGTTCATCCTGGTGACGCACGACCAGGAGGAGGCGCTGACCATGGCGACGCGGATCGGCGTGATGCGCGACGGGCGGCTGGCGCAGGTGGGGACGCCCGCCGATGTGTACGAACGGCCGAACAGCCGCTTCGTCGCCGAATTTCTTGGCGCGGCGAACATCCTGCCGGCGGTCGTACGCACAGACGGGATACGACTGGAGCTGCCAGGGCTGGGCGCGACGGTGTGCACCGCGACGCGGACGACAGTAGTGGGCCCGGCACTGTTGGCGATCCGGCCGGAACGAGTGCGAATAGGTGCAACGGACGCGCCAAACGCACTGCGCGGCGTGGTGGTCGATCGCGCCTATGCCGGTGAGTCCCTGACGCATACCGTGCGCCTCGCCGATGGCAGCGTGATGCGCGCGACACGGTCGCTGCGTGACGGGCTCGGCGAGGCGGAGGCAGCCATCGGTGACGATGTGATGCTGTCCTGGCAGCCAGACGCCTGCATCCTGCTGCCGCCATGAGAGCCGGCCGTGCGCTGGTGCTGGCCGTGCCCTGGGCGTGGCTGGCGCTGTTCCTGCTTGCACCCTGCGCGATCGTGCTGCTGATTGCGCTGTCCGAGTCGGTGGACGCCGTGCCGCCGTTCAGCCTGGCGCGCCCCGGGTTCGACAGCCTGGCACTGGTTGTGACGGACCCGCTGTATCGTGCGGCACTGCTGCTGAGCCTGAAGGTGGCGGGGTTGTCGACGTTTGCCTGCCTGCTGGCGGGCTACCCGATGGCGCTCGCCATCGCGCAAAGCGCCGAACGCCGTCGCGCGCTGTTGCTGCTGCTGGTGATGCTGCCGTTCTGGACCGGCTTCCTGATGCGCATCAACGCCTGGATCGGCCTGTTGCAGGACGACGGCTGGATCAACACGGTTTTGACTGCGTTCGGGGTCGCGCCACTGCGCCTGCTCTACACCGATGCGGCGATGTATGTCGGCATCGTTTACACGTATCTGCCGTTCATGGTGCTGCCGCTCTATGCGCGGCTGTCGCAGCTCGATCCGGCCCTGTTGGAAGCGGCGGCCGACCTCGGCGCCCCGCCATGGCGCGCCTTCCTGCGGATCACGCTGCCGCTGTCGCTGCCGGGGGTGTGGGCTGGCGCGGTGCTGGTGTTCATTCCCGCGGTGGGGGAATACGTGATCCCGGAGCTGCTTGGCGGCCCTCAGGCGCAACTGATCGGCCGCGTGCTGTGGGGCGAGTTCTTCCAGAACCGCGACTGGCCGACCGCGGCGGCGGTCGCGGTCGTGCTGCTGGTGGTGTTGCTTGTGGTGCCGGCAGGTGTGCTGGCCGCATCCGGCGCCGTCAGACGCAAAGGCTGACACGCGAGACATCTCGACGGCCGCGTTGTGCTGCACCATCGCCTGCGCAGTGGCCGCCACGGGGCGGCCAAGTAGCAGGCCGAAACCGGCGGAAACCATGGCGCGACTCGTGCCTCTGTACAGTGGTTTTGACCGGCTGAGCATGCTCCCACCGTGGCTCGAACGGGGGGCGATCGTCACCGGTCTCGGCCCACGTAGCCAGCTTAGTGGACACCGCAAATCAAACAAGAATTTCAGCGCAGATGCAGGAAGGCGATGCACGCGGAACACGCAGATAACAGGGAGCTGAATGAACTATCAGGGCGCGTGATCGGCTGCGTATTTACTGTACTCAATACGCTTGGAGCAGGGTTCCTGGAAAAGGCCAATGGGAATGGGTTGGTATATGAAGTCCGTGCCGCCGGCCTATCGGCTGTACAACAATGCGGTGCCAAGGTACACTACAGAGACACCTTTGTAGGCAAGTATTTCGTGGACCTGCTGATCAACGACGTGCTTTTGGTCGAGTTGAAGACCCCATGCCTGCTGCTCAATTTTGGCAAGCCACGCCTGGAGATCAAACGCTTGACCAATGGCCTATGGTCATCCGCGTGTTCTGCGTGCATCGCCTTCCTGCATCTGCGCTAAAATTCCTTCTTAACCTGCAGCGCTGCAAAGCTGGCAATGCGAACCAAGACTGTACGTGAACGCAGCGCGTCCGAGCCTCGATCGTGGGACGCTCAATCGCTCAAAATCACTGTGACGAGGCACTACGATACTGCCAGTTGATCCAAGTCAAGGACCAACGTTGCGCCTTCGGTGTAAGGGTCGGCACATTATGGGCACTCCCACACAAGCTGATACGCAGACCAAGAAGAAGCGGCAGTCCGGCATCCCAGCGGGAAATGCTGGCGAATACTTTGTTATGGGCGAGTTGTTGAGGCGTGGCTTCGATGCGCAACTCGCGGGTCGGAATACCAAAGGATACGACTTGCTTGTTGGTCGCCCGGGGGGAACGGCGCCGTTGAGGCAGGTACAGGTGAAAACCGTTCGGGAAGGGTCGGGAAATTGGTTTGTAAACGTTGTTGATTTTGAGAGCGAGCTTCTCAATGGAGCGACCGTGTACGTGCATCTTGGCAAGCTCGATGGCAAAAGCCCTGTCCGACTTTTCATCGCCAAGAACCGCGACGTAAAAATCCACATCCAGAGCCCGAACTGGAAGAAGCCGGGGGTGAAACAGGGGTTCATGCCCAGGACAGCAGTCATGGTCGAGCAATATGAAAATAAATGGTGCAGTCTGCTGACAGCCTGAGCCGCACCAAACGCGGCAGGAGCGGCGCTCCGCCCGGTGCCCGATCCCTTAATCTCCGCGCCCCGCCGCCCTGAGCCGCGCCGCGCCGCCAAGCCCCTTCCCCGCCGTTCGGCATCCGCGTGCGCCAGAGCGGCCTTCTGGCCGTCCTCTGCATCGACCGCCAGTAGAGTCCACACCCAAGAGGGCGCGCGTACGGACCACCAGCGTGCACGATCGTGGGATGGCGCTTTCCCGTCTGGGGAATCGCCGGACGCCACCGCCAGTGCGTCCTCTCGCCATCGTGATGGCCCGCCGGCCGCCAGCTCCGTCGCCGTATTGCGCTAGATCAATGCGACCGGACGTTTGCACCCCTATGGACCGCGCGTTCATCAAAGGAGCCACGTGATGCCGAAAATGAAAGCAGCGGTGTTCGTCGAGCGGGGGCGGATCGTGCTGGACGAGAAACCGATCCCGGACATCGGGCCGCTTGACGCGCTGATGCGGGTCACCACCACGACAATCTGCGGCACCGACGTGCACATCCTGAAGGGCGAGTATCCGGTTCGCCCAGGCCTCATCATTGGCCACGAGCCTGTCGGCGTCATTCAGAAGCTTGGCTCTGCTGTCACCGGCTTCAAGGAAGGCCAGCGGGTGATCGCCGGCGCCATCACGCCGTCCGGCCACTCCGCGGCCTGCCTGTGCGGCTGCCTCAGCCAGGATGGCGTGGGGACGAAGCACGGATTCAAGGCGATCGGCGGCTGGAAATTCGGCAACACGATCGACGGTTGCCAGGCCGAATACGTGCTGGTGCCGGATGCGATGGCCAATCTCGCCCTGGTGCCCGACGGGCTGACGGACGAGCAGGTGCTGATGTGCCCGGACATCATGTCCACTGGCTTCTCGGGCGCCGAGAGCGGGCATGTGCGCATCGGCGATACGGTTGCGGTGTTCGCGCAAGGACCGATCGGCCTCTGCGCCACCGCCGGCGCCCGGCTGTCCGGCGCCACCACGATCATTACGGTGGACAGCGTGCCGGCGCGCATGGAGGTGTCCCGCCGCATGGGCGCCGACCACGTGGTGGACTTCAAGACCTCGGATCCGGTCGCGGAGATCATGCGCCTCACCGATGGGCGCGGCGTTGACGTGGCGATCGAGGCGCTGGGCACGCAGACCACGTTCGAGAGCGCGCTGCGCGTGCTGCGGCCGGGCGGCACGCTGTCGAGCCTCGGCGTCTACTCGACCGATCTGAAGATCCCGCTCGATGCGTTCGCCGCCGGGCTGGCGGACCTGAAGATCGTCACGACACTGTGCCCCGGCGGCAAGGAGCGGATGCGCCGGCTGCTGGCGGTGGTCGCCAGCGGACGTGTCGACCTGAAGCCGCTGGTGACGCACCGCTTCAAGCTGGACCAGATCGAGGCAGCCTACGATCTTTTCAGCCACCAGCGCGACGGTGTGCTGAAGGTTGCGATCACGCCGTAGCGGTGTCGGTCTTCCGGACGGGACTGCTGGATTGAATTGCGGCAGGCGCGCGCAGTACTGCGCGCGCCTGCACAGAACCGTACGCACGTCTCTGACCAGCGCGCCGAGAGCCTTGCAGGCGGACCCGATTATCACCGCCGGTACGCTTCGCCTGCGGCGGCGCATAATACCAGGCACTCTTCCTGTTGACCCCTCCCGCTACTCATTCACCGTCATGGCCGGGCTTGACCCGGCCATCAGAAGCGGCACCCTGCCACGATGGATGGCCGGGTCGAGCCCGGCCATGACGAAAGGAACGAGTGGCGATGGAAGGTCATTGGTTCGGCCCGCTGGATAAGCCGGTTGGCGTGCGACGATATTGACGCCGTTGCCCGTGCGGTGCGGGTCCAGCTTGGCCTGTGATTGGTCTGCGTGACCCGATCCCGACCACTGCTGGCGTGGCTTATTGCCTGCTATGCCTTCCTCTACACGCCGATCGTGTTCCTGGTGGTGCTCAGCTTCAATGATTCCCGGTTGGTCACCGCCTGGGCCGGATTCTCGCTCCGCTGGTATGCGACGCTCTGGCACGACCAGGCCCTGATCACCGCGACCCTCCTGTCACTCCGCATTGCCGCCACCTCGGCCACGCTTGCGCTCATCGTCGGCACGCTGGCCGGCTACGCCCTGGCACGGTTCGGACGGTTCCCCGCCCGCGGGGCATTCACCGCCGCCCTCGCCGCACCGCTGGTGCTGCCGGAGGTGATTACCGGCCTCTCCCTGCTGCTGCTGTTCGTCGCCCTGCAACAGACGATCGGCTGGCCGGCTGGTCGCGGCGCCGGCACCGTGACCCTGGCGCATGCGTCGGTCTCGGTCGCCTATGTCGCGGTCGTGGTGCGCGCCCGGCTGGCCGACACACCGGCCGACCTGGAGGACGCGGCGATGGACCTCTACGCGCCACCCTCGCAGGCGTTCGTCCGGATCACCCTGCCATTGATGGCCCCCGCCCTGATCGCGGGCTGGCTGCTGGCCTTCACGCTGTCGCTGGACGACGTGGTGGTGGCGAGCTTCACGTCTGGCCCGGGCGCCTCCACGCTGCCGATGGTGGTGTTCTCCTCGATCAAGCTCGGCCCCACGCCGGAGCTTTACGCCCTGGCCACGGTCATCGTGGCGGCGGTGGCGGCGATCCTGCTCGCCGTGTGGCGAGCGCAGCGAAGTGCATGAAAGTTGCTTGCAAGCGGCAGTCGGCGTCCTTATTTCGCCCTTGTCAGGACGCACAGCCATGCTCTCCCTTCCGCTTGAAGCCGTTTACGATCCAGGCCTGAACTGCATCTCGCCGGAGAAAGTCGCCGCGACGTTGCACGTTTCGCTCGCCGATGTCGCCCGCATCGCGGATGTGCACCGCAACACGCTTGCACGTGCGCCTGCCTCGGCGAAGGTCCAGGCCAGGCTGGGCGAGATCATGCGCATCCTCACCGAGGCGGCGGACCTGCTGGGCGATGATGTCGGCAAGGCGGCTCTGTGGTTCTGCCACCAACCGCTCGCCGGCTTCGAAGGTCAGACGGCCGAGGAACTGGTCACGACTGGCCATGCCACCGCGGTGCTGGTTCATCTCGCAATGCTGCGCCAGGGCAGCTACGCCTGAGCGCCGACCGGCTGCCATTCGTCACGGTCCGGCGTCGCTTCTGGCGGGTCCTGGCTCCGCGGTGGGCACATGATCCGCTCAGCGGTGACGGTGCGGCAAGGTACGGCGGACGGTGGAATCCGCGCGACACGCCCGCGCTGTACATGTCGGCCGAACTCACCACGGCGGTGGCGGAATACCAGCAGGACATCGGCATCCGCCCGGGTACTTTCTGCGCCTACGACGTGGCAGCCGCCTGGATCCTGGACACGTGCCAGCCCGAAGTCTGTGCAGCCTGCAATATTCATCCGTCCGAGCGGTTCGCACCGTGGAAGACCATCCTGCTCATCGAGGGTCGAAGACCGCCCGGATGGGACATCGCCGAACGGCTGATCGCGGCCGGCGCGGCCGGCATCCTGGTGCCGTCGACACGTATCGCCGACGGGACCAACCTCGTGTTATGGCGCTGGAACGATGCGCCGGACCGCAGAGTGGCTGCGCTCGATCCACTTGCGGATCTGCCACGAGACCAATCGTCCTGGCCCGTTGCCCCTCCGCCGCCGCTCCGATAGGGTCCGCGCCCGCTCTCCTGGAATACCGCCATGCACCTCACCGCCGAACGCCTCGACCGCATTCAGCCCAGCCTGACCATCGCCATTGCGACCAAGGCGCGGCACATGATCGCCGAGGGCAAGAACGTCATCAGCCTGTCGCAGGGCGAGCCGGATTTTGACACGCCGCGCAACGTCAAGGATGCGGCGATACGCGCCATCGAGGCCAATGAGACGCACTACACGGATGTCGCCGGCACTCCGGTACTGCGCAAGGCGGTTGCGCAGAAGTTCAAGCGGGACTCCGGCATCGATTACAAGCCCGAGGAGATCATCATCTCGACCGGCGGAAAGCAGGTGATCTTCAATGCCATGCTGGCAACGCTGAACAAGGACGACGAGGTCATCATCCCCAGCCCGTGCTGGGTAAGCTATCCCGACATCGTTTCGCTGGCCGATGGCAAGCCGGTGCTGGTGCCGTGCGAGCAGAACCACGGCTTCAAGCTGCGTGCCGAGGCGCTGGAGCAGGCGATCACGCCGCGCACCAAATGGTTCATGCTCAACAATCCGTGCAATCCGACGGGCGCCGCCTATTCGGCCGCCGAGCTGCGGCCGATTTGCGATGTGCTGCTGCGGCATCCGGACGTGTGGATCTTCACCGACGATATCTACGAGAAGCTCGTCTATGACGGGTTCAAACCGGCGACCATCGTTCAGGTGGAACCGAAGCTGCGCGAGCGTACCGTGACGATG
>Ga0210402_10003705_pt1 | contig 14209 bp, 10 predicted proteins | sample IncBWC7MmetaG_FD_161055 | JGI IMG/M metagenome (GOLD analysis project Ga0210402, IMG submission 161055) | Forest soil microbial communities from Barre Woods Harvard Forest LTER site, Petersham, Massachusetts, United States - Inc-BW-C-7-M | ecosystem: Environmental > Terrestrial > Soil >...
GCAAACAACCTCAGCCAGAGAATGTCGCGAACGCTGTACGCTACCAACAGCAGGATGTTTGCGGCGTGCAGGAAATAGCTCGGTTGAAATAGACCCATGATTGTAATTTCCCTCGGCGGCATGTCTGGACTTGCTCTGCTGGGGCTGGTGGAGAGGACTGGGGCTGTACTACACGCTCAAGCTTCAGAGACTAATCGTCGGCTGGAATTTAGACTACCGTCAATATAGACAGGGGTAGGGCTCGGGTTAGGTCATCTTTTCCATTGTGCCAAACAACCAGATTCAGGCGGCGAACTCTAAAGAGTGCGGGCTCCGTCAGACGCCTGAAACATTTCTGGTGCACAACTCCTGATTAACGCGGTTACCGGAGAAGTGAAATCGGCCCCGATCCTCAATGTCCGGTAACGCGACTAACCGGGGAGTTGACTGGGGCGAAGCACCTGGAAACGGTGCCTCACTCGACTCGGGCGATGTTTTCAGAAGCTTGTTTTCCACAGCCTCGCAAGGGGTTCAAGGTGACGCACTGTCGGCGTTCGTCGACACGAGTCTTCTGCTCCGGTGCCACCAGATCAAGGTTCCCGTAATGGTCAGGATCGGCAAAACCAGGCTCACGATGCAAGCCAATATCCGCGTTGGCCAGCCAAAAATATCTCCCGAGTGAATCTCCCGTATCCACATTCGGTTGATCTTGAATCCTATCGGAGCAGTACGCGTGCTCCACACGTTCAATACCCTGCCCGTGTAAGGGTCCAACCAGACGCGGCTCCTCCCTATAGGTGTGCGGTCCTCGGGAAACTTCATTCTCAGGTCTACTGGCTCGCCCGGATGTATTGAGAGGGAATCAATCTCCGCCCCAGGCAGGGCTGCTCGTGCGGCTACCAGAATCTGATCCACTCCTAATGGCGCAGCGCCGGGAGACGGCTGAGGCATGTCTGGGGTTAAGGGCATTCCATCCGAGCGCGTGACCCGATTGACAAACTTGCTGGTGCTTTCATCCCAGGTCAATGCGATGCCCGTCAAGGAAAAGCAAAACAAAAAGAGTGAGCAGAAGGCTCCCAGCATGTTGTGCAGATCGAAGTTAACGCGTCTCGGAGCGGCGCTCCAGTTCACCACGAATAGTTTTCGCCGCCACCAAAGCACGGGCCCTGAGCAGGAAAGAAACAATAGAAGGATGGACGCAACTCCAACAATGAGCTTTCCAGTCTCGCGATGAGTTTCCATCAACAGATGAGTGTGGAATCCGTCGACGAAATTCATGAACTGGTTCGCGGCACTCGCATTTCCCAATTCCCGTCCGTTGTACTGATTAACCGTCATCACGAAGCCTTCAGCGTCCCCGCCCGGATTCAAATACATTTGGTACGCGATATCGGGTTCTCGCGAGAATGCCATGTCCGTGACGTGGTACCCGGGATGTGCTTTCTCAAGACCAGTAAATAATTTTCCGAGAGGAAGAGGCTGTGTCGCCGGTTGCACATCAACCAGCCGTCGATTGAGAGCGTGCTCGATGCCTCTTTCGTAGACCAGCAAGCTGCCGGTCAATCCCAAGACCAACAAGAATGCGCTCGCGAGCAGGCCCGCCCAGAGATGAAGAGTAAGCACGAGGTTCCGAAATGACAATCAACACCTCCTGTGCGCCCACAGCCGCTCCTCAAGGCAGCCTTACGAAAAGCGTCGCTGGTCGATATTCTTACGCAACGTGTCCGCCACTTACAATCAAATCGCCGGGCGGCCCGCTATCAAAGCCATTTGGTAAAGCTAGCGCCTGGTTAACGCCGTTACCGGAGAACTGGATTTCCAGCAAAAACCAGATATCCGGTAACCCGACTTATCGGGAGTTGGCAACCTTTCACCAGGTAAATCGTAACTCTCGCCATAATACCGCCAAATATGTTCCGTGTTGGACAGCCGCGCCATATCGGAACCTGTTATGGTCGCATTGCGTGGGGTGCAACATCATGGCTAGAAGAAGTCACATTGTCGCGCCGGAATGCCCTACGAAATTCAGTCTTAGGACCTTGTCAGTTCTCGTTGCAACCGTAGCGATTCTCTTTGGCACCTCCACATCGATCGCAACGAAACGGCCGGCAGCGTCCGCTCCAGCAGCCGCGACCACAGAGGTCGAAATGCAGGTCCTTCTCGATCGGGCTGGCTTCTCGCCGGGCGAGATTGACGGAAGTGGCGGTGAGAATAGCAGCAAGGCTCTGAAGGCGTTCGCAGCCGCGCGTGGAATTGCCCCAGCCTCGCGCAATCGCAAGGCGGTGCTCAAGGCGCTCGGTGCCGGCGTTGAGCCGATTGTTTCCTATAGGATCACAGCGGAAGACGAGGCAGGGCCGTTCAGCGAGAAGATTCCGGAAGACATGCTTGAGAAATCGAAACTCCCTGGCCTTTACTACACATCTCTGCTGGAAGAACTCAGCGAGAAATTCCACTCGGCACCGGCCCTGCTAAAGCGCCTAAACCCCAGCGCCCGTTTCATCGCGGGCGAGCAAATCAGAGTGCCCAATGTGGCGCGTACCGGACGAGAGGCTTTGGACGCCGAGCGGCTCCGCGCAGGTGCGGTCAAGGTGGTTGTCTCGAAGAAGGCATCGGTTCTGAAAGTGTATGACGGGAAAGGGCGGATTATTTTCTTCGCCCCCGTGACCAGCGGCAGCGCGCGCAATCCGCTGCCCTTTGGAAAGTGGAAGGTCATCGACGTGGTGCGAAATCCAACCTACAACTACAATCCCGACTTGTTTTGGAACGCTGATCCCACAGGTGCCACGGCGAAAATCGCACCGGGCCCCAACAATCCAGTGGGTGTCGTATGGATTGGCATCAGCGATCCCCACTACGGGATCCACGGCACGCCTGATCCGGGGGAGATCGGCTATTCCAAATCTGACGGGTGCGTGCGGCTCACAAACTGGGACGCCACCAGACTCGCTGGCCTGGTTACAAACGGTACGACGGTCGTGTTCGAGCAATGAAAAAGCGAAATTCGCGATACGGTAGGACCTAGGGACAGTGGCTCGACGCGGCACACCGTCATCCGCTAGAGGAATAGGCTTGGAGGAATAGGCTTGAAGCTCTTCGTTTTCATTCCCGCGCTCTTCCTGGCGGTTCTTGCTGTTGGCGGGACCTCTTCCATTCTTGAGATGACTCCGCCCATCAGCGGGCTCGCCCTTGCGAATTTGCGAGATACGTTCGAAGAAATTCACAACGGACATCGGCATGAAGCAATCGACATTATCGAACCGAGAGGGACACCGGTGCGTGCGGTGGTACGCGGAACGATTCGCAAATTGTTCTTGAGCAAACCGGGCGGCAACACCATATATCAGTTCGACGAAGAGGGAGAGTATTGCTACTACTACGCACACTTGGACCGCTACGTGGGAGGGTTACGGGAGGGAATGTCGATCGCGCGTGGGGACGTTATCGGTTTTGTGGGCTCGACGGGAAATGCGGATGCAGGCACGCCGCACTTGCATTTTATGATCTTCAAGTTGGGGCCGGAAAGACTGTGGTGGAAGGGGAAGGCCGTAAACCCCTATCCTGGCCTGGTCAACGCGGTAAAGCAGGCGAAATAACGAAAGATCTCGTCCTCTTGGTGGCCAAAACGAGGCACGCATCCGGTGCCTGATTAACGCCGTTACCGGAGAAGTGGATTTCCAGCAAAAACCAGATGTCCGGTAAGGCGACTTACCAGGACTTACGCCGCCATAGCGCCGAAGCAATTGGCGAGCGGTGGATCATCTCTCGCATGGTGAACGTCTCCCTAGCGGAGGCAAGAGGAAAACAACCAGCCCAATCTCCGGTTGCCCACTGGAACGTAAGGCGAATCGCGAAGCCAAGTGGCGTCCTAGCGGAATCCCTCGACCAGCATGATGTCTGCTTCACTATGGTCGACCCTGGAGAAGAGCAGGGTTCGGCCGTCGCGTGAGACCGTGATTCCATATCTAAGACTCTCAACGTCTGGCATGTCTACGACTTTTTGAACACGCCGCGTGGCGAAGTCGAGGAAATTGAGGGCCGGACCTTGCGCGTTCTGTGCGAGAACGTAGATGCCTCCTTGCACGGGGGTCCACCCGATGAGCGCGGAGAACATTCCCGTCTCGCGGCGTTCGTCGCCGCCGTTGACGGGAACTGACCAAACTGCATGGTGGTCGCCCTCAGTCACACGGTAGAACACGCGCGTACCGTCAGCCGATACCTGGGGATCAAATCGATTGTCTTTGGTCAAGCGGACTGCTGTTCCGCCCTCCGCGGACACCTTCCAGATGGCATCGGGTTCTTCAGTCAAGAAATAAATCGAGCGGCCATCAGCGGACCAAAAAGGTTCGGAAGCATTCGCCGTTCCCGTAATCAGCCGCTGCGATGGACCGCCGTCGGCGCTTACGATGTAGAGCTCGGCATGGCCTGAGGCGCGCGAGTCGAAGACGATGCGCCGATTGTCCGGCGACCATGCCGGTGTGCCCGTTATAGGCCCTCCAAAGAAAGTGAGTTGCGTTGCGTTGGAGCCGTCGCGGTCGCATACCCAAATCTCCCAGTTACCGGAACGGCCGGATTCGAACGCGATATGCTTGCCGTCCGGGGAGATTCGCGGGTCTTGCTCGCCGATGCTGGAAGAAATGAATTTAGAGGCTGGACCCGCAGGCTTGGTGCGAGCCGTCAATTCAATGCGCCATATATTAGGCGGGAACCTAGCTTGAACAAAGGCGAGTTCGCTTCCGCTGCGAGAGAGAACTGGCGTCTGAATATCCTGGGCCTGAGCAAAGAGGAGCTTCTCCGGTGTTCCGCCTTCCGTCGGGACGCGCCAAAGTGAGCCGCTTAGGGCGTAGAGAAGAGATCGGCTATCGGCCGTCCAAGTGATGCCTTCCAACGTCCCGCTTAAAGCCCCACCTTTCACAAGCACAACCTCGCGCGCTGGCCCTCCCTCGCGCGGCTGCAGATATATTCTGTTAACGCCAGTGGTTAACATACACACCGAGGCCAAAGACTTGCCGTCCGGTGAAAAAGCCGGCTCCAATGTTGCGGTACAGTCTGGAGAAGGGTCGGGAAAAACATGCTGCTCGGTGCTTTCCACGTTAAGCAGGCGAATACGTGATCGCTGAGCTGAGGGGGCCACGTTTGCGCCGGGAGGATCTCTCCCTGCGAACGCCAACCACTTGCCGTCCGGGGACCAGCTGAAAAGAATGAAGGGCCAGCCTTCGTCCCCGCGATAAAAGTCTGTCAGCTTACGCGCCGGACCGCCCAGAGCAGACATTAGATAAATCCCAGAGCTTCCGTCCTTCTCCACACGGCTGAATGCGATCGAGTGGCCGTCAGGCGACCATACCGGAGCCGTGACAATGGCTGGCTGCCTGGTGAGTTGTATTAAGTGTTCGCTTCCGATTTGCTTGATATAAAGATCAAAAGAAAGGCCCGAGGACTCGCCACCGTTCCAAGCGAAGACGATTTCGCTCCCGTCCGGCGAAAAGCTGGGCGCCACTTCAATTCCGGGAAACGTCGTAAAGGGGCTTATTGCTAGGGCATTAGAGTGAGGATGCTGATGATGGCGCAACCAGTAAGCGAGCAGTCCACTTGCCAAAAGCACTCCGGCAGCAAGAACTGTCAAATGCCATCCCCAGCTGGCCGGTCGAGGGGTCGATGGACGAAAGTTCTCTATGGTGGCGATGAAACGATAGCCGCGGCGAGGAACCGTTTCAATGAACTTGGGAGTATCGGCGGAATCCCCGAGGATTTCGCGAAGGCGGTTTATGGTCGTATTCAGGCCATGATCAAAATCCACGAAGGTATCCGCAGGCCATAGCTTCTGACGAAGTTCTTCGCGGGTGACCAATTCGGCGGGTTTGGTTACCAATAGTTCCAGGATTTGAAGGGCCTGCCCGCTCAGTTTGAGCCGCATGCCTCTTTTTTTTAGTTCAGAAGTGTCAAGGTTAAGTTCGAAAACGCCAAAGCAAATGATGGGCCGATCACCGGTGGGTTTCTCCATCAGACTTACCCCGTCCACCGGTACATCCTAGCATCGATACCCGCGGGTATGGACGCCAAGGTATGGCGAAACCGCCGATGTCCCTTCCTTAAATACTTTGCTTTTATGTCTTTAGCCCATGACTTTTTTTTGAGAAGCAAATGTCTTTCCTTGGATTGAAGTAGGAACTCGTACAGGTCAGTTTGCGCGCCAGAGGTGAGCTCTATGGCGCGGAACAAGATTCCGATTACCGCGTTATTCGTCTCCGCTATTTTCGCTCCTGTACTTGTGGTAGCTCAGTCTGGCAGAAGCGCGCCCGATCGTGATGGGGCGGTAGCGTTTTACGGCGAATCCAGCGCCCGCTCTACACTGCCCTTCAGTTTGTATCGCGGCTACCTTGTTGTCTTTGAGGGTCGAATCGCAACACTTAAGGGTATGAGATTCCTGCTTGATTCTGGCGTCACCCATAGCGTGATAGACCGAAAACTCGCAGAGCGTCTGGGGCTTAGTGGCCCACCCGCAAACATGGCGAATTTCGACAGGGTAGTTTCAGCAAGTTGGGCTACGGTTCCTGAAATTGAATTTGGGCCCACACTTGCCACTAAATTCCCGATGTTGGTCGGTGATCTAGAGTATCTTCGGCCGGATGCTGGTCGTGTCGATGCGGTGATTGGTCTGGACTTGCTTCGAAAGACGAGCTTTGGCATCGACTACGGCTCGAAAGAACTTGAATTCGGCCATTTCCAACGAAACGGGTCCAAGGTCCGTATGGTCACAAATGCAATCTGCCTCACGGTCGAAGTCATGATCGGCAACGGAGTGTCTCGATTGGTTGTGGATACGGGTATGTCTGGGATTCTCCTCTATGAAGATAGACTGGGTGTGCGAGTCTCCGCCGCCCAGGATCTCGGACCGGCGAGTGGTTTCACTATTTCCGGTCAGCTTAGGGGCAGGCGAGCGGTCATTCCCCGAATTCAGCTTGGACAAATGGATATCGACCGCAGGGTCGTCCTTATGCACGGTCCCCCCAGCAAACTCCTCCCGGGCATCGACGGCTATCTAGGAACGAGCGCCTTAGAAATCCGAAAAATTGTTTTTGATTTTGACACTGGCACACTTGGTTGGCAAAGATAGGTTTATTATTCAAAACCTCTTGAAGATCCCGTTCACAAGTGGGATTTTCCACTCCTAAGTCCTGGTTAACGCGGTAACCGGACAGTGCCGAAGCGCGGACTGGCGACAGTAAGCCTCTTCCAAAAATTGTGGAAAGAGCGGTAGAATCTCCTCCCCGTTCCTCCACGACACTTCCCGTCCTACCAGGAGATTTCCATGACGGCCCCACTGTCAGCAGAGCCGTATCGCGCCAAGCTTTGGAAGAACAAGCGCGGCGAGACGTACTTTACGTTGGTTTATTGTCCGGGGTGCAATTTGGAATTTCGGTTGCTGTGGCCCGTAACCCTCTTAACTTACCCAGAGAAGAAGACTCTTCACTTGAAGTGTCCAAGCTGCGGGCATTTCTTCACGTCGCTGGATCTCCCGGCAGGGAAATTGTTCTTCGTCGCCGCGGGTTGTGAACATTTCCCAGCGGCTCCGGTCGAATTGATCGAGCCACTGCCCTAGAGATTCGAGGATTCCCGAGCTACTGCCGAGTCACTTGGCTCTGGACCTACGCCTGGTGCAGCACCTCCGAGTTAAGATAGATTTCATGCCGGAGGCTTCATGGACATCCTGGCGGCGATCAAGCGCGAAGAAAGAAAACTCGAAAAGCAGTTAGGTAAGCTACAGCACCAATTGAACGGAGTACGAGCGGCTGCCAAAGCGCTTGGCGATTCCACGAGCAAAGAACTCAAAGTAGTAAGGAAGCGCGTCCTGTCTGCCGGTGCCAGGGCGAAGATGGTGAAGGCTGCGAAGAAGCGATGGGCGAAGATTCGAGCGCAGGCGAAGAAAGTGGCAGGATAGCGCGTCTCCGTCTGAAGAAGTCTTTCACTCTGTTCCAATTTTCTTAGGCTTTGCCTTCCCCAGGCGCATTCGTTTGCCTAGAAAGTGACGCTTCCTTTTCCAGCTTTTGACCTCTTTTGCCTCATAGTCCAGACCAACAATGACCTCGTGCAATCTGTGGTTTTCATGCGGCCTTTTATCTAGTTTTCGATAGAGGGACTTCGTGATATCAGGACCAACGGACACAAAATACGCCTTATTAACCCGCATCTTCCGCAAAGCTGAATCCAAACTATGCCTGTCTTTACCCGGCATCTCGTTCTTGTTCCATTTTATCTCGATTGCGATTCGGGGCAGTTCTTTCTTGAGTAGAAGTAGATCGACGTAGTGTTCAGTCCTGCCAGCAAACTTGCGAGCGAGTACGGTCCAGAATCCTTTCGATGGCAGTGTTCTTCGCAGATGGTAGTAGATGCAGCATTCGATGTCCGCCTCTTTTGTGATACGAAGATATCGAAGATCATTGCGAAGTTTGGTTCTCAAACTGGACCGTAGAAAGTTTTCAAGTTGTCCCAGCTTGTCTCTCTTCATTGAGCACCACGGACACCATACCACGGTGGGACTGAATTCCTCCGAATGGTGGTTTTGTCCCGAGGAATGCACGTAGCATGGGCGGATTGTTCGCACAGGTCAACAACGGTGGCATTACTTGTGTTGTTTAGTTGCTAATCCCGATAACTGAGACCGCTTGTCGTCATCAATTTGGAATGATAGTCTCCTTGGCAATCTCTCGATCATTTCCATAGAAAGGATGTCCGATGCGAAACCCTGCCCTTCCGCTCGTCCTGTCATACCTCCTGCTTTTCTCCCAGACAGAATCCTTAATGGCCGCATCAGTTGATCCGCAGTCTCAATCCGCTGACCAACAGCAGAAACCTCCTGCTACCGCACCTCAAGTTGAGCCGACTCAACCAGCGCCGACCCCTAGCTCGTCGGATACTGCCAAAACGCTGCTCCCAGGTCAGTTCATTCTCCAGGATGCCACTCCGGTGAAGCTAAGGCTGACCCGGAATGTGTCTTCCGCAGACGCGCATGAGGGCGAATCCGTCGATTTTGAGGTTTTGGAGGATGTGGCTGCGAATGGAATCGTAGTGATTCCGAAAGGGTCGGTAGCCATCGGTACTGTGACAGAAGCTCAACCAAAACGGAGAATGGGCCGTGCAGGCAAGTTAGAAATTGTTCTCGACTATGTCCGTTTGTCTGATACGGAGAAAGCCCCAGTTCGCGCTGTTAAGGATGCGAAGGGCGGAAGCCATACTGTCGGAATGACCGCGGGGATTGTTGCTACCGGCCTGCTATTTTTTCCTGCCGCTCCATTCTTCCTATTCATGCATGGAAAAGACATCACCGTTCCGAAGGGCGCAGAGGTCACCGCGTATGTGAATGGCGATGTAAGATTGGAGACTAAGAACTTCCACGCCAAGACCGAACAAAGCGTGCAATCATTCGCTGATCCTCAGTCGGCACCAACGCAGTCGGAGCCTACACCTTCTCCTACGTCGGCCACTGCGGTGCCTACAAATGGAACTGTGGAAGTGCATTCGACTCCTGAAGGTGCAGAAGTTTACGTGGATGGGGCCTTTATTGGAAACGCTCCTGCCACTCTGAAACTTGCGCCTGGACAGCATACAATTCGCGTCACTCAATCTGGCTTCAAGGAATGGTCCCGTGAGATCGCCGTGCAGGCTGGATCAGACGCTCATTTGTCAGCTTCACTGGACAAGCAGAACTGAGTTCGGCACCAACGATCATGCGCCGGGTATTGGTGTATATCCGCGTATCCTTGCCTTAACTACCGCAAACAGTTCGGCTTCGTTGACTTGCCTTCCGGCACAACTTAAGATGAGCGCCAAATGGCCGACTCGCCGTCTCTAATCGGACTGACCATTTCTCACTACCGCATTCTTGAAAAGCTCGGTGGCGGTGGAATGGGTGTGGTGTATAAAGCTGAGGACACGCGCCTCCATCGCTTTGTTGCCCTGAAATTCCTGCCGGATGATATCGCCCAAGACCCTCAGGTGACGGCGCGTTTCCGACGGGAGGCCCAAGCTGCCTCGGCACTGAATCACCCTAACATCTGCACGATCTACGATACCGGCGAACAAGGTGGGCAGGCATTCATCACAATGGAATATCTCGAAGGCATGACTTTGAAACGTCGCATTGGAGGAATGCCCGTGGGGATGAAACCTCTACTTGGGCTGGCGATTGAGATTGCCGACGCGTTGGATGCGGCCCACGCCAAAGGAATCGTGCACCGCGACATTAAGCCGGCAAACATTTTCGTCACGCTGAGAGGGCATGCCAAGATTCTAGACTTTGGCCTTGCCAAAGTAAGTTCCTTAATGGGCATTTCTGACGAGGCGAAAACGCTTGTCACGGGAGAGGTGGACCCGGACCACCTTACAAGCCCTGGAAGCACCGTGGGTACCGTCGCTTACATGTCCCCTGAACAAGCCCGCGCAGAGGAACTAGACACACGCACCGACTTGTTCTCGTTCGGGACAGTCTTGTATCAGATGGCGACGGGGCAATTGCCATTCCAAGGAGCTAGTATCGCAATCATTTTTGACGCCATTCTGAACCGGGCTCCAGTGCCTCCTGTTCGTATAAATCCTAACGTTCCCCTGAGACTCGAAGAAATCATCAACAAGGCATTGGAGAAAGACCGAAATCTTCGTTATCAGCGTGCTTCGGAAATGCGTGCCGACCTACAACGTCTGAAAAGAGACACCGAAAACGAGCGCTCAACAGGATGGGGATACCATCGCCACGCACGCATCGCTCTTGTTCTGACTCTCCTATTTGCAATCGGTGGGATGGCCTATCTCTCTGGTAGTTGGTTTAGCAATGGTCATGCGACTCCGGTAAAAGTGCCGTCCGAAATAGAGTTGAAGCAGAAGCAGCGAGCAATGGAGCTCTGGCAGGCCCGCCAATTCGATGAATCGGAACAGATTTGGCAGAGCTTCACAAAGACCAAAGGGCCCTTGCAAGCGGAAGCCGCCGAGCAAGTCAGCCAAATCGAACAGATGCGCCAAGCTGAAAGGCAGCGATTTGATGACGGTGAGGCGTTGCTAAAAACCAAGAAGGATTACGGGGGAGCCCAGATCGCGTTTCAGGATGTGATTCAGATGAGCTTGTGGCATTCCGAAGACGCTGCGAAGGAACTAGACAAGGCGAAGGCGGGGTCGGCTGTGTTAGATGTGCACAGCCAAGAGCAAGAACACTTCGGTCAGGGTGTGTCATTTTATCAGGCGAAAGACTTTGAGAAGGCTAGGAGGGAGTTTCGCGCCATTGTGGATTTGAATGTCCCCGGCTCTACGATCAAACCCCAGGCGGACAGTTACCTCAACAGAATTGGGCAGACAGGCGGCGATCAGGCACTTTACGCCGCCGCTGTGCAGGAGATGAAAGCCGAAAACTGGACGGAGGCGCGGGACCAGTTCCAAGAGGTAATCAAACGGAAGGGGCCGCAGAGCAGCGATGCAAAAAAGGAGTTGCTGGTGGCCGAGAAGGCGTTGCAAACGGTGAATGCTGTCGAGGACGCTATCCAAATAGGCTCATTCCGCACAGCAAAAGCCCAGATGGATTCTGCCCAGCAATGGACCAAGACCCACGAAAAGTTGTCGAAAGAAATGCACGTGGCCGAGCAGCAACAGTTTGAAACGATTAAAAGTAATGCACAAACCGCGGAAAGCAAGTCTGACACCTCCGGAATCCAGCGTGCGCAGGATGAATTGCGCAGCTTTGAGGGACGCGCCGAAGAACCTTCGCTGCTCGCGGCCAGCAAGGAACTCGAAAAGCGATTGTATGCGGCTTACCCCTCGACAATCGAAAAAGTTGGAGACAAAGCTGCGTTTGACGTGGCGGTCTCTCATTTCGAACAGGCGAAGCAGAAGAAGGACATTGAGGCCTTGAACCACGCCGTGAGTCAAGAATTTCAGAAGATAGCCAGTGGCACTGGAATTTACCACGAGCAAGCGGCGCTTTACGTCAAGACAACCATTCCCAATGAAGTTCAAGCGTTGACAAAGGGTTCGGGGAAGCTAGTACTGCCGGCGCTTTCTTGTGGTCCAGGCCGGGCTTCGCCGCAAATCCCATCTGTGGGAGGAGCCGTTTCGTGCACACAATTGGATGCGAGTCCTCCGTTGCAATGGGTGGGCGTCCCCATGGTGGATTTTCCGGATATAGCGAATCAGCCGGGCAAGCTGCCCTACTCCCTGACCGTCATGGTTACGGTGGAACAGAACGGAAACGTGAAGATCGACAAAGAGGGAAACGCAGATAGGGACTTCTTCAAGAAGGTGAAAGATGCTTCGAAGCTCTGGAAAACTACCGCACCCAGAGCGGGCGGGAAACCGGTGACTGTCCGATTTCCTCTTACGATTACCTTCCAGCGCTGAGCAGCTCCCAGCGGGAAACATGCTCGTGCCATAGTAAGCGATTCAATGTCGTTGACTTGCCTCGTTGTTCGAGATGAGTATTCCCCGAGGATCGCCAGGGCAGGCGACACCGAAATACACACCCCCAGGAGAATCTGAGGCAGCAGAAAACATCTCTTTATGGGCATCCAAAACATGGAATTCGGGGCACACGTAATCAGTCACTTGCGACCGGCGTACAAGTGGGGTTTTTGGGCAGCCTGTGCCAAGGGCGTCTGCACCCGCTCGGACTTAGGACTCCGGTTAGCCCGTCATCCGCCCGGGACGAAAAGTTCCCACGCGATTGCACGACTCTGCGCAAAGTTACCTGGACGCTAGGTCAAATGAGTGACAGAGTACCGCGCCGCAGGCAAGAGAGCCAGACGCGCGGGTAAGCACGCACGATAAATGCGGCCTATCGTATGTCTAGTCGAAGCATTCGCCGATGCGACAAGTGCTTCAAATCAATTCGATGCAAAAGGAGAAAATGTATGCCGTTGAAGCATCGCGATTACACTTACAAGGGCGTTCTGAGTATGGTCGTGCTAGGTCTGTTTCTCTGCGGCAGAGTAACCGCACAGGATCATTCGGCGCACACTCAAGAGAAGCCAGCGACTCTGATGCAGGGCTATGGCGACCTTCATCACCCAGTATCAACCGACAACGCGCAAGCCCAGCAATTTTTTGATCAGGGATTGCGTCAAATCTACGCTTTCAACCACGACGAGGCGGCGCGCTCGTTTCAGCGGGCCGCAGATCTTGACCGCAAATTGGCCATGGCGTACTGGGGAGTGGCCGAGGCCGTAGGACCCAACTACAACGATCCCGCCAGCGACGACCGTTTCGCAGCGGCCCATACATCCATTCAGAAGGCGGTTGATCTCTCGAGTAGCGCTTCGCCCGCTGAACAGGCATACATCAAGGCCATGGCGCTACGTTTTCCGGCCGACCCCAAGGCGGACCGCCGACAGGCGGCCGAGGCGTATCACGCAGCCATGCGCGAAGTGGTCAAACAGTTTCCTGACGACCTCGACGCGGCTACGCTGTTCGCCGAATCCGGCATGAACATTCATCCTTGGGGATTGTGGATGGTGGACGGAACTCCGCGCGAGGGCACCGAAGAAATCGTCGCGACCCTCGAATCGGTGATCAAACGGGATCCCAACCATTTGGGGGCGATCCACTACTACATTCACTCGGTGGAAGCGTCGAAGTCTCCAGAGCGGGCTCTGGCTGGAGCCAACCGGCTGGCAGCCATGGCGCCGGCGGCGGGACACATCGTCCACATGCCAGCTCATGTCTATATACGCACGGGCGACTACGCAGCTGCTGTCAAAACCAACCAAGAGGCGGCGGCAGTCGATCAGGCTTATATCAAGGCGAGCGGTGCGCAGGGCATCTACCCCATGATGTACTACAGTCATAACCTACACTTCATCGCGATGTGTGCTGCCATGAATGGCGATTACGATGAAGCCATCAAGAATGCGGAGCTGCTGGCCGCCCATGTGGCGCCCCATGTCAAAGACATGCCGCCACTGGAAGGCTTCATGACCATCCCCATCGCGGTCGATGTCCGCTTCCACAAGTGGGACGAAATCCTCAAGATGCCCAGGCCCGATCCGGAGATGAAAATCATGACCGTGTTCTGGCATTTCGCGCGGGGCATGGCCCTGGCGGCTAAGAGTAAGGTGAATGAAGCCGAGGCGGAGTATCAGGTCGTGTCGGACGCGGAAAAGAATACGCCGGAGGACGTCGTCTTTGCCATGCCAGTAAATAACAAGGCAAAAGACGTCCTGAAGATCGCAAGAGACGTGTTGGGTGCGAAAATTGCTTT
>Ga0210402_10003706_pt1 | contig 14209 bp, 10 predicted proteins | sample IncBWC7MmetaG_FD_161055 | JGI IMG/M metagenome (GOLD analysis project Ga0210402, IMG submission 161055) | Forest soil microbial communities from Barre Woods Harvard Forest LTER site, Petersham, Massachusetts, United States - Inc-BW-C-7-M | ecosystem: Environmental > Terrestrial > Soil >...
ATTGAATTTCTTGAAGTGGTCCACATCGAGCATCAGGATGGAAAGCTCGTTGTTATTTCTCGCGGCGCGGCGCATTTCGCGGTCGAGCGAGATTTCCATGAAGTGCCGGTTATAGAGACCGGTCAGTCCATCGCGGATGGACTGGTGCTCCAGGCGCGAACGCAAATTCAAGCCGGCCACGGACATGGAGGCGATCTCAGCCAGCTCTTCCAGGCTCTCAAGGTTGCGCTCTGCATCGACTGCGATCAGCGACGTTGGACATTCGATATACAGAATGCCCAGCGTGTCGCTGTGTGCTGCCAGCGGGAAGCAAAGATAATTCTCGGGTGGGGTGCCGATGAAGTGGTTGCAGTGCACTTCGGATTGTCCGGGTTTTCTCCACCGGAGGCGGCCAGAACGAAGTCCGCAACAGGCGTCGATCGGGAACCCATCCAGCAGCTTCGTTTCGCCTTCTGAGGATGCGGCAATCTCTACCAGCTGATGCGAGTTGTTGACCATCACCAGTGCCGTCTCGACGGAAGGGAGCAGCTGCCTGGTATAGCGAACAACAGCCTCGTAGGCGTGCGCCGCTGTGGTGCAAAGCTGCAGCTCTTCTCTTGCGGACATGAGCAGTGCAGCCTCAGCCGCGCGCTTTTGTAGCGTAAGCACAGTGACTTCCAATTGGGAATTCGTGCTGAAGATCTGCTGATCCAACGTATGCCGCCGCCGCGCGTCGCGTATCAGGAATCCGAAGAGGACGACGACGACGACAAGGGAAACAATCAGGAAGCCGATGCCGGCCACAATGCTTCGATAGATGCTTTTCTGCGATTCCTCCGTGCGTTGCGTCAGCAGCGTGCGCTCAGATTCCTGCATTTTGCTGACGTCATCCCGGCATTCGAGAATTTTCTTATGCGGGCTCAGGCCCTGAGGCAGGGACTCGTTTACCTGCTGCTTTAACTCGAGCACGCATGTGTGCATCGCGTTTGCGCGTCCAACCTGAGGGGCGTTGTCCTTCACAAGGTCCACCAGGTGAACAATGCCGGTGTCGAGCGCAATCGCATTCGATTGCGCAGTTCCCAGATCATCTTCATCTTTGCCCATCAGATAGAGACGGCTGGATGAGTCAACGCGGTCCATACGCTGCGACGTCAGAAGCAGCGTGCTCAGTACTTCCTGGGAATGGTCGCGCCAGTCGCGCGAAGCAATCAGGTCCTTGGTGGTGTTGTAAACGAAGAATGCGGAAATGCAGACGAAGAAAAGTGTCCCCACTGCCCCAAGGAAGAGCAGGGGCACCGTGTGGTCTCTACGGCTCATCGTGGATGGAGTTCTTACGTCCACACAATAGGAGTATCGGCCCGGAAACACGAGCCACGAGCATACCTTCTACTTTCTTGCGAATATCTTCAGTTTACAGTAGTTAGTAAGCTGCATGAAGAACTTATTCACCAGGAAACAGGATATCTCCACCCAAACGTAATCGTTCGTGCCTTCACACGGCAATGGCGGACTCGGCCACTACTACGCGGTTACGTCCGCTTTCTTTCGCGTTATACAGGGCGCGGTCGGCCGAGCGGACCAATTCCTCGACCGCCTGACCGACCTGCGGATATGTCGACACTCCTATGGAAATGGTTAGTTCATTCGTTGCTTCTCTGTGAAAGTCGAGACGCATCTTACTTACGCGCTGGCGAATGTCTTCCGCGCGTTGAAATGACGCGTCGGCTCCCATGCCGGGCAGAATAACCAGGAACTCCTCGCCCCCATAGCGGCAGACAATGTCTTCCGTGCGCACGGACTCGCGCAGAATTTCAGCCACTTCGCTCAGGATCTGGTCGCCCGCCTCATGGCCAAACGTATCGTTGAATCGCTTGAAGTGGTCGATGTCGAGCATCAGCAGTGAGAGCTCGCCCTTTCTTCTGGCGGCCAATCGTAGTTCGCGGTCGAGGGAGATTTCCATGAATCGCCGGTTGAAAAGATTCGTCAGCCCGTCGCGAATGGACTCCCTTTCAAAGCGCTCGATCAGGTTGAGACCGGCAATCCACATGGAACTCATTTCCGCGAGCCGTTGCAGGGTATTCAGATGAATATCAAGCTGATCGCAATTGTTGTATTGGGCACACTCAAGATAGAAGATCCCCAAAGCTTGTCCATGCGCGGCCATCGGCAGGCAAAGATAGTCCTGAGGAGGAGTTCCAAGAAAATGTGAGCAGTCAACTTCAGAATTGCCGGGCTTGCGGTGGCGTGCGCGGGCTCCACGGAGCGAGCAACAGGCGTTAAGCGGGACCCCGTCCATGAGCTGAGCCTGATGGTCGGAGGTGGTGGCAAGCTCAAGCAGTTGGCGTGACTGATTGACAGTGAAGAGTGCAATCTTTGCAGCAGGCAAAACCTGCGCGACATAACGCTGGGCAGTTCGATACGCTTCGGCCGGAGTTGTGCATAGCTGCAATTCTCCACGCAGGGAGGTCAACAAGCTGCTTTCGCTTGCCTGGACTTCCAGCGATTTTACTGTAGCGCCCAAGCGCTCGTTGGTGTCGGAAATCAGCTTATCTGTTTCGATGGCTTTACGAGCATCTCGCAGCAGAAACCCAAAGAGAATGAGGACAACGGTGAGCGACACCAGCAGAAAGACAACCCCCGCGATCAAGTTCTGGTAGGTAATCTGCTGAGCCTCGGAAGTACGCTGCTTCAGCAGAATGGCCTCCTGCACCTGCATTCGGCTGATGATGTCGCGGCACTCCAGCACCTTTCGAGTCAGACTCATTCCGTCTGCCTCGGTGCTCTGTTGGAGCTGTGCATTAAATTGTTTCTTTAGTTCCTGCACGCAGCTGGCGGCATTCTGCGCGCGGCTACGTTGACCCGGATCCCTCACCAGATTCCGGAGTTGCTCCATGTCCGTGTCCACTAAAGCTCCGGTTGTCCGAACTGTATTCAGATCGTCTTGGCTTCTCGTGATCAGATACAGGCGGCTCAGGTAGTCGCCTCGTTCCATCTGTCGGGCCGTCAACTCCAGTAAATTCAGAACTTCCTGCGAATGTCCCTCCAGTTCGTGGGACGCGAGCAGACGTTGTGTGTTCTTGTAAAAAATGGCTGCGGCTGTGCACGTGAACAGTAACGCCCCGAGGGCGCCAAGCATAAGCAGAGGTACAGTACGGCTTCTTGCACTCAGCGAAGGTGGTGTACTCATACCCAAGAGCGGCGCACCGATGCGAGAAGTGTACAGCACAATTCATGTGGCAGATAACCGACTTGTCTGTCGCAACATGGCTATTGGCCATGCTTCGCCTGCTACACTAAGAAGTTTTGTTATGACGGAATCAACCACACTGCAACCTGCCCGTTCTCTGCGCGTCGCCGAGAGCATTATCGAACTCATGGGACAGACGCCGATGTTGCACCTGCGTCGCCTCACAACCTCCCAGATGGCTGACGTCTATGCCAAGCTAGAGTTCCTCAATCCTGGCGGCAGCGTGAAAGACCGCGCCGCTCTCGGCATGATCCTCGACGCGGAAGCTCGCGGGCTCCTCAAGCCAGGATCGACCATTGTGGAAGCCACGGCTGGTAATACCGGCGTTGGGCTTGCTCTGGTCGGCGTTAATCGCGGATACAAGGTCGTGCTTTTTGTTCCCGAAGGCTTCGCGGAAGAAAAGTGCATCCTGATGCGCGGCTTCGGCGCGACGGTGGAGCGCACGCCCGAAGCTGAAGGCATGCGCGGGGCTATCGAGCGCGCTCGCGCCCTGGCAAACGATGACGAGAGTATCTTCCCTGCGCTGCAGTTTGAAAATCAGGCGAATCCAAAGTTTCACTACGACACAACAGCGCAGGAGTTGTGGGAGCAGATGGAGGGTCGCGTCGACGCCTTTATTGCCGGCGTAGGCACTGGAGGAACCTTCTCCGGCATCGCGCGGATGCTGAAGGAAAAGGACCGCAACATTCTCACCGTCGCTGTTGAAACCGAAGGCTCCGTGCTGCAAGGCGGCGCGCCGGGACCGCACAAAGTCGAGGGCATCGGCGCCTCATTTATTCCCGGGACTTTCGATGCTGAGGTCGCAGACGAAATTGTGCGCGTCACAGATGACGATGCCTTTGCGATGGTCAAGCGTCTCGCGGCTGAGGAAGGTGTGCTCGCGGGATCAAGCGCAGGAGCGATGGTGCATGCGGCATTGAATGTCGCTGCAAGGCTGGGACCGGGCAAGCGCGTCGCGACCATTATCCCGGACTCAGCCGAACGCTATCTCTCGAAGAAAATTTTTGAAGGCGGCGTTTAGCAGCGAGACCTCTGCGCTCTGTGTCCTCTGTGGTGAGACTTTCACCTCTGCAAAATCAACAAGTTAACAAATGTGCAGGAGCACGAATGACAAAAGCAGCTCACGGATTCTCAACCCGCGCCATTCACGACGGACAGGCGTCCGATCCGCTTACAGGCGCGGTCAACGTACCAATCTATCTCTCGTCCACCTACCAGCAGGAAGAGATTGGCAAGAACAAAGGCCACGAGTACGCGCGTGTTTCGAATCCGACACGCGATGCTTTGGAGACGAATCTTGCATCGCTTGAAGGCGGTACGAGCGCGCACGTTTTCGGCAGCGGCATGGCTGCAATCATGGCCATGGTCACGATGTTCAAGACGGGCGATCATGTGATCTGCGGCGAGAATGTCTATGGCGGCACCGCGCGCCTCTTCGACAAGATTGTTGTGAACTACGGCATCGAGTTCACCTATGTCGATACCTCCGACGTCGAAGCTGTGCGTCGCGCCATCCGCCCGCAGACGAAGCTCGTGCACATTGAAACGCCGACGAATCCGATCATGACGTTGACGGATATTCGCGCCGTTGCGGGTGTGTGCCACGAGCGCGGCGTTGAGCTGAGCGTCGACAACACTTTTATGTCGCCTTACTTCCAGCAGCCCATCGCACTCGGCGCGGATATCGTGATGCACTCAACGACGAAGTTCCTCAACGGCCATAGCGATGGATTGGGTGGCGTGCTCGTTGGTACAAAGCCGGAGCACAAAGAAAAATTTGCCTTCGTGCAGAAATGCACAGGTGGCATCCTTTCACCCTTTGAAAGCTGGCTGATTCTTCGCGGCGTTAAGACACTCGCCGTGCGCATGAAGCAGCACGATGAGAGCGGACGAAAGATTGCGGCTTATCTCGCGCAGCACAAGAAAGTAAAGCAGGTATTCTATCCAGGATTGCCGGACCATCCGCAGCATGAGCTGGCAAAGAAACAGATGACGGGCTTTGGCTCGATGATTTCGTTTGAAACCGGATCGCTTGAAAAGGCGAACACACTGCTCAAGAGCGTACGCGTCTGCACGTTGGGAGAATCGTTGGGGGGCGTGGAGACGCTGATCTCGCATCCGGCTACGATGACGCATGCTGCTGTTGGCGAGGATGAGCGGAACAGGCTCGGCATCACTGACGGTTTGGTGCGTATCTCGGTTGGCATCGAAGATGTAGACGATCTGCTCGCGGATGTCGATCAGGCGCTGGCGCAGTTGTGAAGAAGATTCTTGTTTCATGGAGCAGCGGCAAAGACAGTGCCTGGGCCCTCCATCAGCTCCGCCAGTCCGGCGAATATGAGATCGCAGGACTGCTGACGACGGTGAACACAGAGTTCGATCGTGTAGCGATGCACGGCACACGCAGGGAAGTTCTGGAAGCTCAGGCAGAAGTTGCCGGGTTGCCGTTGTGGACGCTCCCTCTGCCGTGGCCCTGCTCCAATGCTGAATACGAAGCAGCCATGAGCGCAGCCTGCGAACGCACTGTCGCCGTTGGCATCGAAGCCATCGCATTCGGCGATCTGTTTCTGGAGGATGTCCGCCGCTATCGAGAAGAACGCCTTGCAGGAACTGGGTTGCAACCGGTCTTTCCCCTGTGGGGGATCAACACGGCGGAGCTGGTGCGAACGATGCTTCGCGCCGGAGTCAAGGCGCGCATCGTATGCGTTGATCCGAAGAAGCTGCCAAAAGAATTTGCCGGACGTGATCTCGACGAATCGCTGCTTGAGAAACTTTCGCCGGAGATAGATCCTTGCGCCGAGAACGGCGAGTTCCACACTTGTGTATACGCGGGTCCTATGTTCCGAAAAGCAATTGCAATTGAAAGTGGAGAAGTGGTCGAGCGCGATGGATTTGTCTTTGCGGATGTGAAGCTTTCCCGGGACACCTGAGAAGCGTCCCGGGCGCTGCTGTCTTACCGGCGGTAGCCGTCATCGCCGTGGTGCTTGTACCAGCCGTTGTGATGGCCGTGGTCGTGGCCGTCCCAGTCGCGGTCATGGTGATAGTAGTACGCATCGTGGTGGTAATAATGCGGTCCGTAATAAGTACGATAGGCCCAGCGCCCCGGGACCCACGCTCTGCCCGCATAATAGCCCGGTGTCCAGAAGTAGCCGGGTCCGGGGCATGGCGGCACATAGCCCGCATAGTACGCGGATGCAGCAGGCCCTATCTGGACGCCAACGCCTACCTGCGCACGCGCCGCAGCGGCGGGAATAAGAGTAGCAGCAGCAAGTACGAAAGCACCGAGTACGCGTTTCATTTGGAAATCCTCCTTGCGCTTTGGCACGCTTATGATGTGCCTCAGCATTCTGTTTCCATTCGTGTGAACAGCGGGTCGTCGAGAATGTTGCGGTGAATTTCGATCTCGCGGACGACGATTCGGCAATTGGAAGATGCATCCTGCGCGCTATTTTCTGCATCGCGTTTGTCGCTGATACATTAATCAAAGCGTTCTGAAACTATGTTTGCAAAAGCACAGCGTGTGCACTTCATCGGTATCGGTGGCATCGGCATGAGTGGCATCGCCGAAATATTGCTCAACCTCGGCTACGCCGTCTCGGGTTCTGACCTGCGCCGATCTTCGATCACAGAAAGACTCGCCACGCTCGGAGCGATCGTCTTTGAAGGACACGCCGCCGCCAATGTTGTTGGCTCGGGTGTCGTCGTCACCAGCTCTGCGGTGAATGAGCGCAATCCCGAGGTCATCGAAGCGCGTTCGCGCAAAATCCCCGTCATCCAGCGCGCCGAGATGCTGGCCGAGTTGATGCGCCTGAAGTACGGCATTGCTGTTGCCGGCATGCACGGCAAGACGACAACGACTTCGATGATCGCTACAGTGCTTGCCGCGGGAAATCTCGATCCGACCGTAGTTGTCGGAGGCAGGGTCGACGCGCTCGGATCGAATGCGCGTCTCGGCAAATCGCAATACCTTGTCGCTGAGGCCGATGAGAGCGACCGGTCGTTTCTGAAGCTGTCGCCGATTCTCGCAGTTGTGACCAACCTCGACCGGGAGCACATGGACTGCTATCGCGACATGGCCGACATCGAAGATGCCTTCGTCGAGTTCATGGACCGCGTGCCTTTCTACGGCAGCTGCGTTGCCTGCATCGACAATGAGCAGCTTGCAAACATCCTGCCGCGCGTGCGGCGCCGCGTCTTCACCTACGGAACTACTCCAAAGGCTGACTTCATCACGCGCATGCTTCCGCCCTGCGATGAAGCGCGAGCCCGTTTTGAAGTTGCCGCAAATGGAGAGGTCTTCGGTCCGTTCTCGCTGCACGTTCCCGGGCGTCACAACGTCCTCAATGCAACTGCCGCAGTTGCTATCGCTGCGCAGCTTGAGATTGCGCCCGAAGCTATCGCGCAGGGGTTGCAGTCTTTCCGTGGCGTCGATCGCCGCTTTCAGCTTAAAGGCTGTGAACGCGGCGTCGCCGTGATTGACGACTACGGCCATCATCCGACGGAGATTCGCGCCACCCTACACGCTGCGCGCGAATGCAATTACCGCCAGGTGCACGTCATCTTTCAGCCGCACCGATATTCGCGTACCCGCGACCTTATGCAGGAATTCCTCACTGCCTTCGAAGACGCGAACAAGGTGGAGATGCTCGACATCTACGCCGCGAGCGAAGAGCCCATCCCTGGCATCACGGCAAAAGTACTGGTCGAGGCGATGCATCAGGATGGAGTCGAATACGCGGCAAGCTTTGAAGAGGCAATCGACCGTGTTGTTGCTAACGCAAGCGAGGGTGACGCGATCTTCACACTCGGCGCGGGCAACGTCTCGCAGCTGGCTCCCCAGGTGCTGGAAAAATTGAAGTCACGCGTCTAGCGATGCGATACCCTAATAAATAGTGATTTCCGCACGAATAGCCATGATCCTGATGGGCCTCGGCATCCTTGGCGTCATCAGCTCAACCGTCTTCAACGGGCTCGTTTTCGCCGGCGCATACCGCTTCGTCGCGGATCGTCGCAAGCGCTGGAAAATGGCGCAGGCAGACTTCTATCCGCCTGTCAGCCTGCTCAAGCCGCTGCATGGTGACGAGCCGAATCTCGCCGCTCACATCGCCAGCTTCTTCGAACAGGATTACCCCAACTTCGAGATTCTGTTCTGCGCGCGCACCGTCAACGACGCAGGATTGCTGACTGCGCGTCGCGTTGCCTCTCGCTATCCTTCGATCACGGCGAAATTTCTGACAACCGGCGAGAACACCTACATCAACGCGAAGGTCTCATCGCTCGAACAAATGGCAGCCGCGGCAAGCACCGACATCTTCATCATCAGCGACAGCGATGTCCGCGTGACGCCGAACTACATTCGCGAAGTCGTCGCTCCGTTTGCGAACGTCAAAGTGGGTGCGGTCACCTGTCTTTATCGCGGAGTCGCTGCCAAAGGTCTCTGGTCGGAACTCGAAGCGGCAGGCATGTCGATTGAAATGACTTCAGGCGTACTGGTCGCGAACATGATGGAAGGCATGCAGTTCACCCTCGGCCCCACGATGGCTGTGCACCGCAATTGTGTCGATGAGATGGGCGGCTTCGGCTACCTCGGCCCGTATTGCGCCGACGATTTTGTTCTCGGCAATCAGGTCGCCGTTCACGGACATGAGGTCATCCTCTCCGATCACGTCATCGATCACATCGTGCTCAATCTCAGTTTCACGGCGTCGGTAAAACATCAGGTGCGCTGGATGAAGTCCACGCGCTTCTCGCGACCCAAGGGCCACTTCGGAACATCGCTGACTTTTGCTGTACCGTTCGGATTGTTGGCTGGATTCGCAGCGTGGTTCATCGGCTATCCCTATCTCGCGCTGACATTCGTAGTCTATAGCGTTATAGCGCGCGCAGCGATGGCCGCAGTTGTGGGCAGGGCTGTTGTCGAAGAGCGCCATTTGCTGCGCACCACTTTGCTTTACCCACTGCGAGATCTGCTCGGGTTCTTCTACTGGGCCGCAAGTTACACCAGCAGTAAGATACTGTGGCGCGGCCGCGTTTACCGCCTCACCGAAGGCGGCCTGATGCAGCCTGTCAGGGACGGCGCCAAGCAGGAACACAAGACAGCGATGACAGCCTAGGAAGCATGTAGCCAGAAACAACGATGTCGCTTTTACAGCGGCCTGTCTGTATACAGCGTGTTGTGAGAAAGCTCCTGCAGCTTGTAGAGATGACCGGGCAGAAGCGCTTCCACATGATCGTGATGATCGCCCGGCACGAAGAGGAACTTGCGCGGCCCGTTGTCCCACATCGCAACCAGATCTTTGTCCTCAAGGAAGATGTGCGGCGCATCCGGATAGCTCGATCCCCAGATCATCGATGACGACTTGCCATTCACCAGCAATGCTTGTCGATGCGTATAAAAAATTACCGACGAGCCATCCGCCTGATCGCCGTAGAGAACCAGCTGGTCGCCCGGCGCTGCTAGATGGTTGATCGTGTCCGCTATGGCACGCGACGAGAGCATTGGCTCAAAACGAACGAAAGCGATGTGCGCCGCAATCAGAAAGACCGCAGACGTGAACGCGACCGACACGGTCGACTCGAACGAATGTCCACGCTTGCGCAGCAGCCAAGCCACCAGCGGTCCGACAAGCAGCGCAACCGCAGCCAGCGTCGCCGGCAACCGTAACGCCGCGAACGACGGACCGGTGAGATCGAAGAAGTGCGACGACGCGAGCGAGTAATCGCCTACGCCGCGATGCGCCAGCAGCGTCCCTATATCTGATACATACGAAAGGCTCCGCGAAGCCCACAAGCCGGCGCCGAGCGCAACCGCGGCAGCGATGCCCACTAGAGCAAAGACAGCGTGCGCGCCCGTAAGCCACTTGCTGCGAGCGTTGAGCCAGCGTCCGGCATCGGGGGCTTCTTCGATCGCGCCCAGCGCGCCCGCCGTCAATATCAGCAGCGGAAGATAAGCAGGCCAGGTGTAGTATTCCTGATTCGTCGAGATAGCAAAAAAGAGCAGGATGAAGCCCGCATAGAGTGACAGCAGGAGTCCCGTGCGCGCGCGAAAGCGCACACGCGCCGCCATGCTGGCCGCTTCGTACGCCGTGCTGCGGGCGTCTAGAAAGTGCAACGTGTCGGATGCGTTATAGCGCACATCGGCCCACGTTAGCCTGCGATTGCGCCACGCCCGCTTAAGCGCAACCGGGAAATACAGGCTCCAGGGAAAGAGCCACACCAGTTGCCCCACCCAGAAGACCCAGAACGGCTGCTTGTTGTAATCATGCGGATAGCGCTTGCCGAGAAAACGCAGCACATGTTCATTGATGAAGTAGAAGTAGAAAAATCCGTGAACGTGTCCGGGCGTCGGAACATTGCCAGCCGGATTGCCGTGGTCCGGATTACGCAGCCCGGCAAGAATATGCCACGGCGCGGCAATCGCCAGGAAGAGCAGCAGACCCGTCAACAAACGCAACTGCCGCCACTTACGCCATTCGCCGGTGATGAAAAGGTACGGAATCACCGCCGCAAGAAAAAAGACGGGAGCAATCAATCCCTTCGCCAGCACCGCTATCGCCAGCGAAGCATACATCAGATAGATGCGCGCAGGCTTGCGGTCTTCAAGTCCGGTAAGAAAGCAGTAAAGCGCAATCCCAATGAAAAACGTCAGGATCGATTCCGGAATATAGAACCGCGTCCAGAGGAAGACCCCGAAGCTGGTCAGCACTGCCAGTGCCGCATAGAATGCGGCGCGTTCGGTATAAGCGCGCCGCGTCCAGAACCATGCAAGCACGGCGCAGGCCAACACGCCCAGCGTCATCGGCAGGTGTGTCGCAAATACGTTGTAGCCAAAGATGTGGTAATCAGCCGCCACCATCCAGTAGGGTAGCGGGGGCTTTTCGAGATAACGAATGCCGTTTACGTAGAGCGTAACCCAGTCGCCGCTCGTGGCCATATGCTCTGCGGCATTGGCGTGGGTCGCATCCGCGTCATCCAACAGGGAAGGTGTAAACAGCGCCGCAAAATGCACGGCGAGAAAGACAAGCAGGAGCAGCGTCCAGGTTCTTACCGGAGACGAAAGCAGTGCAGGTCTGCGAGGATTACTACCAGGCAGTATTGAGTCAACCATGATGATCCAAAGAACTAGGATATCAGCGTAGTGGCCCAAACCCGCTCAATCCGAACCTCTGTTCGCCGCCCGCAGGCGCGTAAGCCTGATGCGCGTGAAGAACACCTGCGCAAGCTCACGGCCACCCTGCGCGGCAATCTCGAAAAGTGCGCGACCGATCCCGCCGTCGATCCAGTGCACGATCTGCGCACCGGCACGCGCCGATTGCAGGCCATGGTCGAAGCCATCCTACGTGAGCGGGATGACGATTCGTTGCAAGAATCCGCTGAGGCATGGCTCGACGCGCTCAAGAAAATGCGCCGCGCTGCCTCCCCGGTGCGCGATCTCGACGTGCACCGCAAGCTCCTCGAAAAGCTGGTCAAATACGGGGGTGAGGATGGAACCGCCGAGGCAGCGGCTCCAGACGTTGCCACACGCATTGTCACGAGTCCCGCTCCTGACATCGTCGAAGCTCCCGCAACCGCACTCCTCACCGATCCCGTAGTACACCAGGGAGAGCACCTGGATGCATGGCTGCACCACGCGCGCCAGCACAATGCTGCGACGCTTAAAAAGAAGGCCGCAAAACTTCTGTCAAAATTCGACAACGAAGCAGAAGCCTTCGAAACCGCCATGAGCCCGGGGCCGCGCACACGCCACCGTCCACGCAGCGCTGCCGTCGTTGCGCTCGAATCCTTCGCCCGCCTCGTGCAAGAGATGCAGCAGCTCGATGCCAACAACCTGCACGACTTCCGCAAGGGCGCGAAGAAGGCCCGCTACATCGCTGAGTCTGCCGCAGAAGACGCCCAGGCGCTCGCCATCGGGAAGGCGCTCAAGAAACTGCAGGATGACATAGGCGACTGGCATGACTGGCTCGTGCTCAGCGACGAAGCGCGCGCCGCGCTTGGCGATGAAGGCAAGGATCTTATCGCCCTCCTCGATGCGGAACGCGACCGCCACTATGTGCTCTCAATGAAAACGGTGAACCGCCTGCGCGGAAGGCTGCTGGGCGAATGGCTGGCTACGTCGCAGCCACGCCGCCGAACTCCATCTGCTTCAGCGAAGAAAAACGGCACGCAAAAGGTGCTGTCATCTGAATGACGCGAGCCGTGTTCTGAGTTTGCAAAGAATCTGCTTTTCTTCTCTCTGGCAATCTTCTTCTCACACACATCGTGTATCTTTCTTGGAGACCCAAAGAATTCTTAGAGCACACTCCCCAAGCATGCAGACGTTTGCCGCCATCGACATCGGTTCCAATTCCTGCCGGCTCAAAATCGCCCGTGTCGTCCAGCACCAGCTCAAAGTTTTACATGAAGACCGCGAAGTCACGCGCCTCGGCGGTAGTGTTTTCGAAACCGGATTAATCTCGCCGGAATCCATGGCGGCCACGCTGGAAGCGCTGAAGCGCTTCTATCGCGCCACGCAGCTGCATGGAGCGGATAAGGTTCGCGCTGTCGCCACTGCCGCTATGCGCGACGCGCGCAACGCCCGCGCCTTCCTTGCCTGGGTGCGCGATGAAACCGGATGGGAAGTTGAAATCATCTCCGGCCTTGAAGAAGGTCGACTCATCCATCGCGGCATCATGAACAACGAGCCCGGCACCGCGGGCCGGTGCCTGCTCATCGACGTGGGTGGCGGAAGCTGTGAAATCTCGCTCTCCGAGCACAAGCGCATCAAGGAGACGGTCAGCGTCCCGCTCGGCGCCGTCCGTCTGACGGAAGAATTTCTGCAAAGCGACCCGCCCTCGAAGGAGGACATCGCACGCCTGAAGCAATTTATCGCCCGGGAACTACGAAAGGCCGAACGGCGTGTCCAGCCAGTACAGGTGCAGACTGTCATTGCCACATCGGGCACCGCGGCGGCGCTGTCCGAAGCCAGCCATCTCGTCGAAAAACAGCGCTCCGGCAAAAATAATCTCATCACGCCTTCGCAGAGCGTGCGCAAGCTCACCGAAAAGCTGACCAAAATGAACAACGATCAGCGCATGAGCGTGCAGGGCGTCGGCCCACGCCGGTCTGAGATCATCGTTGCTGGGGCGCATGTCTTTGCTGAATTACTCGAAGCCTACAGGTTGCCGGGTTTTCGTTACTCGACAATGGGCTTGCGGGACGGCATCCTCGCCCAGATGCTGGCCGAGCAGGATCCGCGTGCCACTGCCCATCAGCAGTTTGAGCGCGATCGCTGGGAGTCAGTGCTCGAAACCAGCCGCAAGTACGGAGTCGATCCGCGTCAGGCCGAGCCTGTCCGCCTGCACGCCGCGCAGCTCTTCCGCGACCTCGATGCCGTGCACAAGCTGCCCGCCGAATACCTCACATGGCTTGAAACCGCCGCTATCCTGCGCGATATCGGCAAGTTCATGAACTATCAGGGACATCACCGGCACGCGCAGTACATCATCGCCAATTCGGAAATGTTTGGATTCACACCCGCGCAGCGCGTTGTGGCCTCTGCCATTGCCCGCTACATCGGCAAAAGCCGCCCCGAGCCCACCGGGCGCACCATGCGTCAGGTCCCGCCCGAAGAGCACGAGCACGTCCGCCGAGCCGTTGTTCTATTGCGCCTTGCCGTCGCGCTCAATCAGGATCGCGCCAGCGATGTTCTTCGTGTAAAAGTACGGGTCTACCCCAAGCAGGTGCTGTTTGAAATCAGCCCCGGCCGCACAGGCGCAGCGCTTGAGCTATGGTCGCTGCGCAAGGAAGCGGCTTACTTCAAGGAAGTCTTCCGCAGAGATCTCTTCGTCACGTTGGTATAAACGCCGCGCAGGATGCGCGGATCGACCAGCCAGTTCAAAACGCCCGGACGCCGCGTGCAATCGATGCGCGCAATTGCCCCTTTGCGCATGCGAATGTTCGCGCGCCCCGGTGAAACAATCAGCGAACCGCGAAACTGTGGCCGGT
>Ga0210402_10003708_pt1 | contig 14205 bp, 11 predicted proteins | sample IncBWC7MmetaG_FD_161055 | JGI IMG/M metagenome (GOLD analysis project Ga0210402, IMG submission 161055) | Forest soil microbial communities from Barre Woods Harvard Forest LTER site, Petersham, Massachusetts, United States - Inc-BW-C-7-M | ecosystem: Environmental > Terrestrial > Soil >...
GCCTACGCGCAGCAAAACACACCGTGTAAACACCCAGTGTACCGTAAATTGCGGCACTCTTCAGCCGTGACCCGGAGGCGGCCAGAGCATCTAAGGAGCGAGGGAATATCATGATTCCTTTTTCGGTTTTGGATTTGAGTCCGATTGCGGAGGGAAGCACCGCCTCGGATGCGCTGCGGAATTCGCTGGAGCTGGCGCAGCACGCGGAGAAATTGGGCTACAAACGGTATTGGTTGGCGGAACACCACAATATGCCGGGAATCGCGAGTGCGGCGACCTCGTTGGTGATTGGTCATGTTGCAGGTGGAACAAAAACGATTCGCGTGGGTTCGGGCGGGATCATGCTGCCGAATCATTCGCCGCTGGTGATTGCGGAGCAGTTCGGGACGCTGGCTTCGCTGTATTCGGGACGAATTGATTTGGGATTGGGACGGGCGCCGGGAACGGATCCGTTTACGACGCGGGCGTTGCGGCGCGCGGCAACCGGGGCGGCCGATACTTTCCCGGAAGATGTTGCGGAATTACAGAAATATTTGGGCGATTATGATGCGGAACGGCGAGTGCACGCGGTTCCAGGCACGGGGACGCATGTGCCGATCTGGTTGCTGGGGTCGAGCACGTTCAGTGCGCAACTTGCGGCGGCGATGGGATTGCCATTTGCTTTCGCTTCACATTTTGCTCCGGCGGATTTGATGCAGGCGCTGCGGCTGTACCGAAATTTATTCAAGCCGTCAGCGCAACTGCAAAAACCATATGCGATGGTTGGCGTGAACGTGATCGCCGCGGATACGGACAAAGAAGCGCAGTACCAGTTTTCCTCGCTGCAACAGTCGTTTGCGCTGCTGCGGCGCGGAACGCCAGGGAAAGTGCCACCGCCCATCGATGACATTGAGAAGTTCTGGAGTCCGATGGAAAAGGCGATGGCGCAGGACATGTTGCTATTTTCAGTGGTAGGTTCCGCGGTAACAGTCGAGCGCGGGCTGAGAAAAATTATGGATATGACGCAGGCGGATGAACTGATTCTTGCCGCGCACATTTACGATCATAAGGCGCGTTTGCGATCGTTTGAAATCGCGGCGAGTGTGCGGGAACGCATCGCTTCGGCTGGCGAATTGAAAAAGGAAACGATGAGCGCAAGCTAGGCACTTCAGGGCTAAAGCCCCCGGTTTTTTTACTGTGTGTGTCGGAGCTAAAGCTCCGACCCCCTAAAGAAAAAGATCTCCAGAGCGGTTTTTGCTAAGGAAGAGTGAAGGCGAGGACGTAGTCGCCTTGTTTGGTGCTGAGTTTGCCGTGGCCGCCTGCGGCGATGACGAGGTATTGCTTGCCGTTTAGCGTGTAGGTCATGGGAGTGGCCTGGCCACCGGCGGGGAGTTCGAGGGACCAGACTTCTGCGCCAGTGTCGGAATCGAATGCGTAGATTCTGTTGTCCATGGTGGCGGCGGAGAAAACGAGGCCGCCTGCGGTGGCGATTGGTCCGCCTAGAGTGATTGTTCCTGTTTTGTGGCCTGGCATGAACGTTCCGAGAGGAGCGTCCCACGCCTTTTTCCCGGTGAAAAGATCAACGGCCGTGACGGTGCCCCACGGCGGAGCGTTGCAGGGCGTGTGATTGGGAGAAAAGAGCGGTTCACGAAACATGCCAAATGGGGCGCCGGCTTGTTTGCCAAATTCGGCGCCGAGGCGGTTGTATTCGCCGTTTTGGCTTTCGGCGGCGTAGTTTTCGCGCGGAATCATTTTCACCCACATGGCGATGCGGTTTGTATCCATGATGAGCAGATGGCGAGAAGGATCGTAGGCAGAGCTGCCCCAATTGACGCCGCCGACGTTACCCGGGAACACGATGGTGCCCTTGAGCGACGGCGGAGTGAAGATTCCTTCGGAACGCGACGCGGCGATTTTATCCGCGCAGAATTTCTTGTCGTCGGGTGTCAGGCCCCAGGCGTCGTCGGGAGTGAGTCCTTCCGGAACTGCGGAAATGCTGGAAGGCTGTGTGGGCCAGGATTCTTCGCCCGCGATGTCGGTTTTGGGAACAAGCTTTTCTTCGACGGGAATGAGTGGCGTTCCGTTGAGACGATTGAGAACGAAAACGCGGCCCATTTTTGTGGTGATAGCGATGGCGGGCGTATTTTCCTTCCAAGTGAAAAGAGTTGGTTGCGAGGCGACATCGTAGTCCCATAGGTCGTGGTGAACGACCTGGAATCCCCAGACGAATTCGCCAGTGCTCGCGTGGAGGGCGACGACCGAGTTGGCCCACTTGTTGTCACCTTTGCGGATACCACCGAAATAGTCGGGGCTGGCGCTGCCGGTGGGAACAAAAACCAGATCGCGCTCCGCGTCGGCGGAAATCGTGGACCATGCATTGCCGGCGCCCGTGCGAGGAATTGTCTTTTCGGCCCAGGGAATCGGATCCCAAGTCCATTTTGTTTTTCCGGTGCGGACGTCGAAGCCACGGACGATGCCGCGGCCAACGTCAACTTTCCAATTGTCAGCGATAGAAGAGCCGACGACGAGGGTGTCCTTGACAATGGTAGGAGCAGAAGTGACTTGGTAGCCGCCGGTCCACTCGGGCGTAGTCATGGCGCCTTCGGCGAGATTGACTTCGCCGTTAGTGCCGAAATTTGCGCAGAGTTTGCCGGTTTCGGCGTCGAGCGCGATGAGGCGGGCGTCCAGTGTGCCGAAGAAAATGCGGAGGCTGCAGGGCTGGGCGGGTTTTGCGCTGGAGTCGCGCCACGCTGAGACGCCGCGATTGGTAACTTCGGAATAATTCTTGGAGAGATCCACGTGCGGATCGAATTCCCAGATTTTTTCGCCAGTAGCGGGATTGAGGGCGATGACGTGATCGTATTGCGTAGTGAGAAAGAGTTTGCCTTCGACGAGGATGGGAGTGGATTCAAAGGCGGCTTTGTGGATGAGATCGGTTTTGACGTCTAGCGCGCCGGTGCGGTAGGTCCAGGCGACCTTGAGTTGGGTGACGTTGGATTTGGTGATTTGGGCGGCTGGGGAATACCGGGAGCCTGCGAGGTCTTTGCCGTATTGGGGCCAGATGGCGTCGGGGGATTGAGGGAAGGCAAAGGATGGGACGAGCAGCAGGGATGCGATTGAGGCGAGTCGTGAGATTTTCATGAGTAGTTTGATAACCCGAAATTCGATTGGGAACAAGGGATAGATTAAGAAGGAGAAATTACACCGAGAACACAGAGTTCACAGAGAACACAGGGAAGAAAAAGCATATCGCGGACTACGCTTTGCGCTAGAGTGCTGGATTCCGCATGGGCAGGAACACGGGTTTTGGAGGGGGTTGCGGGCGGGGTATATAGTAAGAAGGGACAGAAACGCTCGCCGCTCGCGTTCCGCCCAAGTGTTGGTTGGAAAATTCCGGAAGCAGGCCAGTTTGAATTTTGACCCCCGGGGTCACGGTTCACAATTCATACTGACCCGCTACTAAATTCCGCAGAGGCAATTCAAACGGATGGCCGCAGACGTCAGCAAAAACCTGGACCGCGCCAAGCGCTTCCTCGAGAAGAACCGCGTTGAGGATGCGATTGAAGCGTATTTGTCCGTGCTGGACGAAGCACCGGGGCACCAAGAAGCGACACAGGCGCTTGGGGATTTGTATTTGCGGATGGATCAAGCGGACCGGGCGGTTGTCTATTACGGAATGTTTTTCGATTTGCTGGTCGAGCCGAAGGATGAGACCAAGGCTCTGGCGATTTACAACCGCTTCCTGAAAAATCCTGGCATTCAGCAGCCACCGGAGCGCATTGCGCGGTATGCGTTTTTGCAACAGAAGCAGAACCGCGGGGATGAAGCGACCGAACAATACAACAAAGCAGCGGAGCTTTTTGCGGCTGCGGGGCGCGCGGAGGATGCACTCTTTTGCTACGAGCGAATCGCGCAGCTCGATCCCGAAAATCTTTCGCGGCAGTTGAAGCTGGCGGAAGCGGCGGAGCAGGCGGGAAAAAACTTGATCGCGGCGCGTGCCTATCTGCGCGCGGGACAATTGGCTACGGCGGGCGGGTCGCATGACAACGCGCTGAAGCTGCTGGGGCGGGCGCATTCGCTTGCTCCGCACGAACGAAGCGTGGCATTGCTTTACGCGGAAGCAAAGTTGCGGGCGGGAGCGGCTAGCGAGGCGGCGGCTTTGCTCGAGCCTTTTGCCACGACGGAAAACGACACGGCGTTTCTGGAAACGTTCAGCGACGCTTTGACGCGTTCCGGAAAGCTGGATCGCGCAAAAGACGTGCTGGAGAAACTGCTACGGGAGAAAAACGCGGGCACGCTGCGGCTGTTTGAGTTGGCGGATGCGTATGCGACTGCGAAGCAGGAAGCGAAGTCCTTGGAAGTGCTGCACACGCTGAAGCGCCGGATGTACGCGGACAAACGGCAGAACGAATTCGTTGCGGAAGTGGATAACGTTGCGGCGAAGCATCCGAAGTCGCAGGTGATTTTAGAGTTCTGGGCTTCGCTGTATAACGAGCTGAACCGTGAGGCGCAATATTTCGAGATTTTGCTGAAGCTGTTCGACGTGAACCTGGAAAACGGGAACATGCAGAAGGCTTGCGACACGCTCGAACGGCTTGTGGATATTGACGCGTACGATTATCGCAACCAACAGCGGTTTGAATTGTTGCGCGGGAAAGCGGACGACACATTCTTGCAGCGAATTTCCGGGCGTATGGCGAAATCCACGAATGTGGCGTCTTCCCCGCAAGCAAGGCAGCAGCAGACGAATGTGAATCCTGCGCCACAATCGGGTGGTGCTCCCGAGGAAGTGAAGCAAACCCAGGCGTTGGAAGATTTGATCGTGCAGACGGAGATTTTTCTACAGTATTCGCTGCAATCGAAAGCGCAGGAGCGGCTGCAGAAGATTGCTTCACTGTTTCCGGGCGAAGAAGAAAAAAATGTGCGGCTGCGGAATTTGTATGAAACCGCGAATTGGTGGCCAGCTGGTAGCGCAAAACCGAAACCAGCTTCACCGGCGGCAGCGGCGATTGTGGAGGCGGAAGTCATTCCCGGAACGGGTCCAAAGACGGGAATGTATTCCGCGGACACAATGCGGGATCTTTCGAAGATCTCCGAAATTAGCCAGAAGATTTTCAGGCAACAGACGCCACGCGCCATGCTGAACACAACGGTGAACGAAGTTGGCGGGCATTTGCGGGCAACGCGAGCGATTGCGGTGATTGGTTCGCCTGGGCGTCCGCCGGAATTGGCCGCGGAGTTTTGTGCACCGACGGCGAAGCCGGCCCCGGGTGCGCAACTGGTGTTTTTGCTGGCGCAGATGGAAAAAGCGGAGCCTGACGAGATGGGCGGACTCGTCGTGGAGTTGGGCGAGGGATCCGTGCTGAGGGATTTGGGGCTGGCGACGGCGATGGGCGTGATGATTACGGACAAGGAGACGCAACAGCCGGCGGCGATGGTGATTTGTGGTCATGCGGAGCCGCATAAGTGGCGGCCGAACGAAGTCTATTTTTTGCAGGCGATTGGCGATCAGATGTTGATGAGCGTGAGCCACACGCGGCTGCGGTCGTTGGTGCGACGCATTGGAGTTTCAGACGAGCGCAGCGGATTGCTGAGCCGGAGTTCGTATTTGAGTTGTTTGCTGACCGAGGCGGACCGGGCGCGGTCGCAGGGGACGCCACTTTCGCTGACGATTTTGCAGATTGACCGTGGCGCGGAGTTGCTGCGGCAACAGGGCGAATCGCCGATGGAGAAATTCTTGGAGCAGCTCTCGCGTTCGCTGCAGCCGATTGTGCGGCAGAACGACGTGGCGGTGAAATATACGTCGTGGTCGCTGGCGTTTATTTTGCCGGATACGACTCTGGCGGGGGCGCAGAATCTTGCGGACAAATTGCGGCGGGCGGCGAACGGGTTGCGGCCGCCTTGGGATGCGACGGGAATTACGCTGAGCGCGGGGATTGTGGAAGCCGTGGCACGGCAGGATTTTGACAGCGAAGATATTGTGACGGACTTGATTAATCGGGCGGAGTTTTCACTGGAAGAAGCGCGGAAAAAAGGCGGGGATACGGTGGTGATGCAGGAAGCGCCGAAGATTTGAGAAAGTCTTAAGTCCTCAGCTGTCAGTCTTCAGTCAATACATTCAATTCGACGATAGACTGGTGAGCGGCTGTGTGCGAGGGGAGAATACATGTTTCCAACGGATGTGGTGATTGTGGCGGGGGCGCGGACGCCGATGGCGCGGTACACGGGGGCGTTTTCGGATGTAAGCGCGATTGATTTGGCGGCGCATGCTTCGCGGGAGGCCGTGAAACGGTCGGGGGCGAATCCGGAAGAGTTTGATCACGCGATTTTTGGAAATGTGATGCAGACGAGCGCGGACGCTTTGTATGGGGCGCGGCATGTGGCGTTGAAGGCGGGATTGAAGATGGAGACGCCGGCCGTGACGGTGAACCGTTTGTGCGGGTCGGGGATTGAGGCGATTGCGCAGGCGGCGCAGAGATTGTTGCTGGGCGAAGCGGAGATGGTGCTGGCGGGCGGGATGGAGAACATGACGCAGGCGCCGTTTGTGATTCGCGGATTGCGCGGAGGATTGAAGCTCGGCGGCGGGGCGCTGGAAGATTCGTTGATGGTTGGGTTGACGGATACTTATTGTGGATTGCCGATGGCGCTGACGGCGGAAAAACTGGCGGAGCAGTACGGGATTACCCGGAAGGATGCGGATGCTTATGCGCTGCGGAGCCAGCAGTTGGCGGATGCGGCTTACAAGGCTTGCCGGATGAAGGAAGAACTTGCGCCGATTGAGGTGAAACAGGGAAAGAAAGCCATTTTGTTTAGCGAAGACGATCACCGGCGGCCGGAAACTACGATGGAGATTTTGGAGAAGCTGCCGCCTTCGTTCAAGAAAGATGGGATTGTCACGGCGGGAAATGCGAGCGGGATTGTTGATGGCGCGGCGGCGGTGGTGGTGACTCGGGAGAAGATTGCTAAAGAGCGCGGGCTGAAACCGATTGGACGGATTGTTTCGTGGGCCGCGGCGGGTGTGGATCCTAGCATCATGGGGATTGGGCCGGTGCCATCGTCCCAGAAGGCTTTGAAGGCTGCGGGGTTGACGGTGGAGCAGATGGATCGCGTGGAAGTTAACGAAGCGTTTGCGGCGCAGTATTTGGCGGTGGAGAAGGCGCTGGGATTGAATCGCGACAAAACAAATGTGAACGGCGGTGCGATTGCGTTGGGGCATCCGCTGGGTGCGAGCGGAACTCGGTTGGTGATTACGTTGTTGAATGAGCTGCGGCGGAATGGATTGAAGTACGGATTGGCGACGGCTTGTATTGGTGGCGGGCAGGGGATTGCGATGGTGGTGGAAGCTCTGAACTAAAGGCGACGAGTTTTGGCGATTCCATCGGTCTGTATAGTTTTGAGATCAATCCAAGGTCCCTCCGCTCCGTAGCCCGGCGTGCGAGAAATCGCAAGCAAGAGAAAGCCGAGCTACTCCGGTCGGGATGACAGAAAAAATCGTGCGGGTTCCATTTTGCGACCGCCGCACTCCAAAGGGATTCTGGTAAACTTTCGAGGCTCGGCGAAGGGTTCGGCCGCGCTATCTACGAGGAAAATCATGGCGATTCAGAAGGTGGGCGTGGTTGGGTGTGGGCTGATGGGGTCGGGGATTGCGCAGGTGTGCGCGGCGGCGGGATTTACGACTGTGGTGCGGGAAGTGGCGCCGGAGTTGGTGGAAAAGGGATTGAAGGGGATTGAGAAGAATTTGGCGCGGCTGGTGGAGAAGGGAACGATTACCGAAGCGGCGAAGGGCGAAATTCGCGGGCGGTTGAAGGGCACTACCGTTATTGAGGATTTGAAGGATTGCGATTTGGTGATTGAAGCGATCATTGAGCAATTGCCGGCCAAGCGGGAATTGTTTGGAGCGCTCGACAAGCTCTGCCCAGCGAGCACGATTTTTGCCAGCAATACTTCTTCGCTGACGATCACGGAGATTGCTACTTCGACGAAGCGGCCGGAGCGGTTTGTGGGTCTGCACTTTTTTAATCCGGTGCCGGTGATGAAGCTGGTGGAAGTGGTGCGGACGATTGCGACGGACTCGTCGGTGTATGACGAGATGGTGGCGTTCGGGGCGAAGCTGGGGAAGACGCCGGTGCGGGCCAGCGATTCGACCGGATTTATTGTGAACCGATTGCTGGTGCCGTATTTGCTGGATGCGATTCGGGCGCTTGAAGAGGGCGTCGGGTCGATCGAGGACATTGATAATTCGATGAAGCTGGGATGCGGATATCCGATGGGGCCACTGACTTTGCTGGATTTTGTGGGGCTGGATACGACTTATTATATTTCGCAGATTATGTATGACGAGTTTAAGGAGCGGAGATTTGCGGCGCCGCCGTTGCTGAAGAGAATGGTGTTGGCGGGATGGAATGGAAGAAAAGCGGGGAAAGGATTTTATGATTATGCGGACCCTGCGAAGCCCGTGGCGATGAAGTTCTAGAGCTCGGATTTAACACAGAGCCCACAGAGGCAAGAGCACAGAGAAGAATAAAATAAAGCAGAGACGCTGAGTTCGCTGAGAAACGCAGAGGAAGAAGAGATGGGATACGAGAATCTGATTTACGAGAAGAAAGACGGGATTGCTTGGATTACGTTTAACCGGCCTAAGGTGCTGAATGCGCTGAACCGGAAGACGGTGGAAGAATTGCGCGACGCGTTTTTGGACGCGAAGAACGATGAAGGCGTGCGCGTTTTGATTTTGACGGGAGCGGGAGAGAAGGCGTTCGTGGCGGGCGCGGATATTGGCGAGTTGTCGCAGCAGACTCCGGTGAATGGAAAAGATTTTTCGCTGTTTGGGCAGGGCGTGTTTCATTTGCTGGAGACGATGGGGAAGCCCTCGATTTGCGCGATCAATGGATTCGCATTGGGCGGCGGATGTGAGCTGGCGCTGACATGCACGATTCGAATCGCGAGCAAGACGGCGCGGTTGGGGCAACCGGAAGTGAAGCTGGGAATTTTGCCGGGATACGGCGGGTCGCAGCGGCTGGCACGGCTTTGCGGTAAAGGCGTGGCGCATGAGTTGTGTTTGACCGGGGAGATGATTAACGCGGAAGAAGCGCAGCGGATTGGGCTGGTGAATCATATTTATGAGCCGGCGGAGTTGTTGCCTGCGGCAGAGGCAATGGCGAAGAAGATTATTGCGAACGGGCCGCTGGCGGTGAAGTTCACGATGGAAGCGATTGAACGCGGCGTGGAGATGCCGCTGGAAGAGGGATTGTTTCTGGAGGCGACGCTGTTTGGAGTGGCGTGTGCGACGGAAGATATGCGGGAAGGGACGAAGGCGTTTTTGGAGAAGAGGCCGGCGCAGTTCAAGGGAAAGTGACAATAGCTGCCACGCGACGGTGGAAAAAATCTAAGAATTAACACAGAGGGCGCAGAGAAAAAGAGCACAGAGGACACAGAGAAGAGAGATGGGGAAGATTGAGCCAACACAGGTGAGTGGAGAATTGAGCGCAACCGGATTGCGATTTGGGATTGTCGTGAGCCGGTTCAATAGTTTTATTACGGAGAGGCTGCTGAGTGCAGCGCTGGATGCTTTGGAACGCGCGGGCGCGGCGAGCAAGGATGTGGATGTGGTTCGCGTGCCGGGAGCGTTTGAATTGCCACTGACGAGCAAGAAGCTGGCGCAGACGGGGAAGTATGATGCGTTGATAGCGATTGGTTGCGTGATTCGCGGCGAGACGGCGCACTATGATTATGTTTGTTCGGAGACTTCGCGCGGATTGCAATTGGCGCAGATGGATACGGGAGTGCCGGTGATTTTTTGCGTACTGACAGTGGATACGCTGGAGCAGGCGATTGACCGGGCAGGATTGAAGGGCGGCAACAAGGGATTTGACGCGGGACTGGCGGCGATTGAGATGGGACGGCTTTCGAAAAAGATCGGCGGCGGGGCGCCGAGTGCTGCATCGAAGAAGAAAGCGCGGCGCGGTTAATGTCGCTACGCACAAAAGCGCGCGAGTACGCGATGCAGATGTTGTTTCAGGCGGAGATGAGCCCGCAGGACGCGAAAAAACTCGAAGCAAAATTCTGGAAGAGCGCGAAGGCCGCGGATACGACGCGCGAGTTTGCGAATGCGCTATTTGAAGGCGCATCGAAGGACGTCGCGGGCCTAGACGAAGCGATTGTGAAGCATGCGGACAATTGGCGGCTGGACCGGCTGGCCGCGATTGACCGGGCGATTTTGCGCCTGGGGATTTATGAATTGCGGCAGGGTGAGACGCCGCACAAAGTAGTGATCAACGAATCGGTGGAGCTGGCGAAGAAGTTTTCGTCGGAAGAAGCGTCCGGATTCGTGAACGGAATCCTCGATACTGTCCGTAAATCCCTGGTCAAGCCCAGTTAGAGCGCCTATTTTAATAGTTTTTCCGCGAAACTTCCCCTGTTGGCGTGGGTTTACAGTTTCTGACAATCCGAAACGGGTCACGGAAATGTGGTCTTCAGGAGAGACGAACATGAACAGGACTGGTGTATTTCGACGATTCACATTATTGGTAGCGCTTGCAGGATTGGGTTCAGCAAGTGCATGGGCGCAGACCCCGGCCCCGGCGCCTACGCCACAACAGCAGGATATCCAACAGGACAAGAAAGACATTCGAGCCGACAAGAAAGATCTGAAACAGGATCGAGCGGATCGCAATGCGGACCAGAAGGACATCAACCAGGACAAACGAGACATTCGAAGCGATAAGAAGGACGTCCGGCAAGACAATCGCGATATTCGAAACGACAAGCAGGACGTTCACCAGGACAACCGTGACATTCGCAACGACAAGAAGGACTTGAATCAAGACCGGGCCGACCGGAATGCCGATCAGCGGGACATCAACCACGACAAGAAGGATTTGGCTCGCGATGATGCGAAGTACGGCGCGAACAGTACGCAGGCGCAGGACGACCGTAAGGATTTGCATCAGGACCGCGTGGATCGAAACCATGACCAGAAGGACATCAATCACGACAAGCGGGACTTAAATGGCGATCGCACGGACAAGAAAGAGGACGTTCACGATTTGAATCAGGACCGGAAAGACCGGAATCAGGACGTAAAGGATTTGCACAGCGATAAGAAGGATTTGCAGAACGATCGCAAAGACCGGAACAAAGATCAGAAAGACATGAATAAGGACAAGAAGGATCTACACAAGGATCGCGCCGATTTGCGCCGCGATCGGCACCACAAATAAGAAATCGTAACAATGCATGAAGGGCCGCCTGGAATTTCGGGCGGCCTTTGCTTTTCATACGGTGGTTTGCCGAAGGAATTACAGAAGGAAAGTGCCTTCGAATACGCGGACGGCGGCGCCGCTAACTCGAGGGACGAGCTGTTTTCCTTTGGTGGAGATTTCCACTTCGATGTAACTGGGACGGCCCATTTCCACGCCCTGCACAATGTTGAGTGTATGGCCAGCAGTGAGCTTGCCGTGTTTGACGAGATAGGCGCCGAGAGAGCCGGCGGCGGAGCCTGTAGCGGCGTCTTCGTAAACTTCCCAAGGGAGCATGCCACGCGTGAATGCTTTGTTGTTACCTGCGAGAGCAAAGCAGTAGGCCATCGTTGCGTTCTTGCCGGTGAGGCCGCGGAGCTCGCTCATGTTCATTTGAACTTTGGAAAGAGCGGCGCGATTTTTCAGCGGAACCATGAGATTGAAGATGCCGGTGGAAACACATTCCGGTTCGAGATGTGAATCATGATCCTTGGGGGAGAGGCCAAGAGCTTTGGCTAGGGCTGCTTTCTTCATTTTTGCAGGTTTGAAGGTGGCTTCCGTTTGCGTCATGGTTACGCGATGGGGGCGGCCGTCCTTGAAGCGAATTTCAACGGGCAAGACGCCTGCGCCCGTTTGTTGCATGACGTGTACGCCGCCTTCTTGTGCGGGTACGACGCCGAGTTCCGCGAGGAGGAACCAAGTGCCGACGACGGGATGGCCGGCGAGTTTGAGTTCCTGGTTCGTAGTGAAGATGCGAAGACGTGCGAGCGCACGGTCGTCGGTGGGCTTTTGCACGAAGACCGTTTCGGCAAGATTCATTTCGCGGGCGATGGCCTGCATCTGATCGTTCGAAAGGCCGTCACCGTCGGTGAAGACAGCGAGCGGATTGCCTTCGAAGCGGTTGGTAGTAAAGACGTCGAGTGTGAAGTAACGATGTTGCATGCGGGGCTCCCTAAAGTTCTTGAACTGTGGAAACGACGGCGTCGAGGACGCGGCGCGTAGTCTCCTGTTTGTTGGTTTCAGAATAAATGCGCAAAAAATTTTCGGTGCCGGATGCGCGAACCATGACCCAGCCGATGTCGCCGAGATAAATCTTTATGCCATCAAGATCCTCGCGGCGCGTGACCGGGAGATTGAGCAGTTCATTGCACTTGCCATTAGAGAAATAGGCGATGGCTTTTTCTTTTTGGCCGGGCTTTACGTCGAGGTCCACGCGGCCGTAATGAAATTCGCCAAATTCGGCTTGGAGCGATTTGAGAAGCTCACCGAGCGATTTGCCGTGCCAGGCCATTAATTCGGCGAGGAAGAGCGCGGAGACAGTGGCATCGCGTTCGGGAAGATAGAGACTGAAGCCGATGCCGCCGCTTTCTTCGCCGCCGATAAGAATGTTTCGTTCGAGCATGAGTTCGCAGATGTACTTGAAGCCGATGGGGACTTCGTGGAGTTTGCGATTGAGTTTGGCGGCGAGGTTGTCGATTAGCTTGGTGACGGAAAAGGTTTTTGCGATGTCTCCGGGGAGATTACGCGTGCCGGCGAGATGCCAGACGAGAAGAGAGAAGAGTTGGTGAGGATTGACGAAGGCGCCATCACGGTCCACGGCGCCGATGCGGTCGCCGTCGCCGTCAGCGGCGAAGCCGGCGTCATATTTTCCGGCGACGACGGCTTCGCGAAGGGCGGCGATGTGCGGCTCGATGGGTTCGGGGTGGATGCCGCCGAAGCGTGGATCGCGTACGCCACGAATTTCGTCGCAGGGAATCTTATTGCGGCGAAAAAGTTCGGGGAGAAGACCAGCGGCGGAGCCGTACATGGCGTCGGAGACAAAGCGAAGATTGGATTTGCGGATGCGATCCCAATCCACGAGTTTTTCGAGTGCGTCGAGATAAGGCGCGCGTGGTTCGAGCGGCTGGATTAACTTTGGCTGCGGCGGGAGCGGAGGGATATCGCTCGACTGGACAAAGGCAAGTTCACTTTCGATTTGCGCGACGATGGAGGGAAGTGCGCTGCTGCCATAGCTGGCTTTGTACTTGATGCCGTTCCAGTTGTAGGGATTGTGGCTGGCGGTGATGACGATGCCGCCAGCAGCGCCGCGTTGGCGAACGAGTTGAGAAACCGCGGGCGTGGGGCATGGCTTGTCGCAGAGAAAAACTGGAGTGCCTGCGGAGCTGACTACATCCGCGACGTTACGCGCGACCGTGTCCGATGCGTAGCGATGATCGTAGCCCACGATGACGCTCTTGCGTGCGTCTTCGCCACGGACGACGTAACGCGAAATGGCTTCGGCGACAACGCGCGCGTTAGCAAATATGAAATCATCCGCGATGATGCCGCGCCAGCCGTCTGTGCCGAACTTAATCGAGGACATGGAAAGTCAGTATAAGCGAAGCGAAGGGGAGGGAAACAGCCGGATTGGCTGGTTTCGCTAAAGCAGGTCTTTGCGCTTTTGTTCTTCGAGGTGTTTGACGAGTATGGCAACGTCCTGGGCGCGGTCGCGGGGGACGATGAGGAGGGCGTCGGGAGTTTCGACGACGACGAGGTCTTTCACACCGATGGCGGCGATGAATTTGTTGGGGCTGTAGAGGAAATTGCCAGAGGCCTCGAGGGCGTAACCGGGGCCGGCGAAGATGTTGTCGTTCGGTTGTTTGGCGAGGAGTTCGTACACGGCGGCCCAGGAGCCAATGTCGCTCCAGCCGATTTCTGCGGGAATGACGAAGACTTGCGGCGGTCCGGATTGTTGCGTGGCGCGTTCGAGGATGGCGTAATCCACGGAGATGTTTTCGAGCTTCGGATAGATAGCGCGGAGTTTTTTCTCGTAGGCGCGCGTGCCGATGGACGCGGCTAGTTTTTCCAGTTTGGCGTAAGTTTTTGGAAGATGGCGTTGAAGATTCTCGAGGAATGTGGAGACGCGCCAAAAAAACATGCCGGCGTTCCAGTGGTAGTTGCCGCTGGCGACGTATTCTTGGGCGACGGGCAGCGCGGGTTTCTCGGTGAA
>Ga0210402_10003709_pt1 | contig 14200 bp, 10 predicted proteins | sample IncBWC7MmetaG_FD_161055 | JGI IMG/M metagenome (GOLD analysis project Ga0210402, IMG submission 161055) | Forest soil microbial communities from Barre Woods Harvard Forest LTER site, Petersham, Massachusetts, United States - Inc-BW-C-7-M | ecosystem: Environmental > Terrestrial > Soil >...
GCCCCGGTTCATATCGCATTGACGTCAACGAAAATGGCGACACCACCGTGGTTGCGATTCGCAACGGACAAGGCGAAGTCACTGGCGGTGGCTCGGCTTATCCCGTGCATGCAGGCGACTCCGTTTCCTTCTCCGGAACGGACCAGTTGGATGCCGACGTCCAAGGCCTGCCCGACGACGACGATTTCGATCGTTGGAACAGCGACCGCGATCGGCGCTGGGATCACTCAACTTCACAGCGATACGTATCCGATGACGTTGTCGGCTACGAGGATCTCGACGACAACGGCGGCTGGCGGCAAGTTCCCGAGTACGGCACGATCTGGTTTCCGCACACCACCATCGTTGGATGGGCACCTTATCGCTACGGGCATTGGGTCTGGATTTCGCCCTGGGGATGGACCTGGGTGGATGACGCGCCATGGGGTTTTGCGCCGTTCCACTATGGCCGCTGGGTTGTGGTCGGCGGAGTGTGGGGATGGGTGCCTAGTCCTCCGCGCCCGGCAGTTGTGACGGTCGCTTATGTTCGGCCGGTGTATGCGCCCGCGCTGGTGGCCTGGGTAGGCGGGCCGCACTTTGGAGTCGGCGTCAGCGTTGGAGGAGTGGCGGCCGGTGTTGCGTGGTTCCCGCTAGGGCCGCGCGATGTGTACTGCCCGTCGTATCATGTGAGTCCGAGCTACGTCGAACGAGTGAACGTTTCGAACACCGTGATCATCAACCGCACACAGGTCACCAACGTCTACAACACGGTGTACGTCAACAAGACCGTGACCAACATTACCTACCAGAACCAACGCGAAGGGAATGCGGTCACTGCCACTTCTCAGGCCTCGTTCACGTCAGCTCAACCGGTTGCGCGAAACATGGTGCGCGTGGATGCGCGCGAAGTCGCCAGTGCTCCAGTGGCTCCAATGACGCCGGCGGTTGCGCCACAGCAGCGCAGCTTCATGGGTTCCGGCGCGGAAGCTCGAGTGCGTCCGCCGGCAGCGGCGCTCGCGAGGCCCGTGGTTGCCAAGTCTGCACCGCCACCTGCTCCGATGCCGGTAGCGCAGCAAATGCAAGCGGTTCAGTCGAACGGAGGCCGGCCGTTGGCGGCGTCACAGATTCGCCAAGCGCAAACCGTAACCACGCGCCCCAACGTAAAGGTTGCGGCTCCGGCGCAGCAGGCGACGCTGCCGCCGCAGGGACAACACACCAACAATCGTCCGGTGCAAAACAATCAGCCGGCGGCTCAGACCCAGCAGAATCAGCCAAACAATAACCGGCCGACCACAACGAGTCCGCCGAATCAGCAAGCCGCGCAACAGAATGCTAATCGGCCGCCGAATTCTACCGTTAACAATCCGAGCCAGGTGAACCCGAATCCGGGTAACCAGAATCAGGGTAATTCGAACGCGAACCGACCCAACAATCGTCCCGCTAACGACCGGCCGCCATCCGCTCAGCCGAAGATCGACCCGCAAGTCGAGCAAAAGCAGCAACAACAACTGGAACAATTGCGCAAGCAGCAGGACCTCGAACGGCAAAAGGTAGAGCAGCAGCAGGTCCAGCAACAGCAAAAGCTCGCGCAGCAGCAGGCCGATGAACAAAAACATCAACAAGTTCAACAGAAACAGCAGCAGCAGCTGGAACAGTTGGAACAGAAACACGATCAGGAACAACAGAAGCTGCAGCAGACCCAGCAGAAGGATGCGCAGAAGCAGCAGAAGGCGCCGCCTGCCAAAAAGGACAATAAAGACAATAAGGATAACAAGGACAAAAAGCCGCCGTCACGTTAACCGCGGACGATTCATTTCGGACGATCGATTCGAATCGAAAAGGAGCGGCTTTCACCGGCTGCTCCTTTTTCACTTTATTCACAGAAGATTGTTGGAATCGCCTTTTCGCGCAGCTTCCTGACCTGTGTTATCTTCTGAAAATCCAATGTCTTCCGTCCCACTTACTTCTCTGGACTTCCGGCGAGCTCTTGCGCAATTCGCGACGGGCGTGACGGTAGTGACCGTGGAGAGCGGGCCGCGGCGCGTCCACGGGATGACCGCGAATTCCTTCACATCGGTCTCGCTAAACCCGCCACTGGTTTCCGTTTGTGTGGACCACCGCGCTCATTTACTGCCGTTGTTGAAGGAAAAGCGGGGGTTTGGGATTAATGTATTGAAGGAAGATCAGGAGATACTTTCTGAATTCTTTGCGCGCCCTGACCAGCCGCAAAGGGAAGAGACCCAGCTCAGCGTGCATTTTCATTGGACCGCGGAGAATATTCCGTTGCTGGACAATGTTCTTTGCCAAGTGGCGTGTCGCCTGTACGGCGCGCACATCGCGGGCGATCACACGATCGTTGTGGCGGAAGTGCTGTCTGCGTCCCTTTTTCCCGGTCAGCCGTTGTTATTCTTCCGTGGGCAATACCGGCGTCTTAATTCTTGAGCGCCGTTTGAGTCTTAATGGTGTCCGCTGATCGGGTCTCGTTTAACGCCGTATTCCACGCCCCATCGATCGGTCATCTCGTTGCGGATCTCCCAAAGTTCCGGAAAAAACTTGTGACGCATCCCGTCCTCGAGAATTTCCACCGGGCGGCCTTTTAGCGATTTCGAACCAAATCCAATGGTGCGGTGAATCAACTGCATGTGTTCGAACCGGAATTTCTGGAACAACTCATCAAATTCCGCGAGAGCTTCGGCGACAACGTAAGCGTCGCCGTGGTCGTACTGCGAATCGTAAATTTTCTCGACGCTCAGCCCGTGTTTGGTTAGATAAGACTGTTCGAAGGAATTCCAGATCGGCTGGTACATTTTCAGCAGGGTGCGAAAGCCCGGCGACTCCTGGCCGCTGCCGTTCCCCAGCCGCTGCCGGATGGCCTGATACTCCTTTGGCGACATCGTTTCCAATAGCCCGATTTGCTCAATCATCATGCGCTGGATGGAATGAACGCGGCGGAACAGCGTCAGCACCCGATTGGTATTTTCCTGCTGCAGGTATTCATCGATGTCCAGCAGCGTGTAGGCGATCAGCTTCATCCAGAGCTCTTCCACCTGATGCACCAGCTGAAATTGCAATTCGTCCTTGTTGCAAAGCTCGGCGTAATCGGTCTGGCAACTCAGCAGCGCTTTGGTCTGCAGATAAACTTCGTAGTCCAGCGTGCCGTCGCCATTCATGATCGCGTAAAACTGCTCTCGGTTCACGGTCGTCCTCCAACCTACTATTTACTTCGGGCTCGATTTGAATTTGGAAATCGGAAGGAAAGAATTGCGGGCCGTCTATCGAAGCGCCAAATCAACGCTCAGAATTTCCCGATGGCCGCGCGGGTTCAGCGGAGTCACCCATCTCTTTGCGGTGGCTCTTCACTTCGCGCAGCGTATAGATTGGCTTGTTCTGCGATTCGTAATAGGTGCGGGCCATGATTTCGCCCAGGAGCCCCATGGAGATGAACTGAATCCCGCTGACCAGCAGCGCGATGGACAGCAGCAGCAGCGGCCCGTGCTCCTGCATAACGGAAATGTGATAGAAAAGTTTCTTGAAGACTACGTACGCGCCGATCAACGAGCCGGTCCCCGCGCCCACCAGCCCCAACAAACCGAAAAACTGCAGCGGCCGCGTGGAATAATCCAGCAGAAACTTCACCATCACCAGATCCAGGAAAACGCGAATGGTCCGGCCGATTCCGTAATTCGACTTACCGCTTTTCCGCTCCAGATTTTCGATGGGGATTTCCGCGATCTTTGCCCCAGTGGTGCTGGCCAGCGCCGGGATGAAGCGGTGCAGCTCGCCGTACAGCTGAATTTCCTGAATGATTTCGCGCCGGTAAGCCTTGAAGGTAGTGCCGAAGTCGTGCAGTTCCACTCCGGAAAGTTTGGCCATCATCCAGTTCGCGGTGCGGCTGGGAATCTGCCGCATCAGCCAGTGATCGCGCCGCGCATAGCGCCAGCCGCTGACCAGGTCGAAGCCTTCTTCCATTTTTTCCAGGAAGCGCGGAATCTCTTCCGGGTCATGTTGCAGGTCGCCATCCATCGAAATGATGATCCCGCCACGGGCGAAATCGAATCCGGCCTTGAGTGCCGCCGTCTGGCCGAAATTTCTGCGCAGGCGGATTAGATTGACGCGGCGATCATGCTCGTAAATTTCCGAAAGCACGCGAAAGGAATTGTCGCGGCTGCCATCGTCCACGAACACCAGTTCGTAGGGCTCGCCGATCGAGTCCATCACTTCGGTCAGCTTCATGTACAAAGCGGGAATGTTCTCCTGCTCGTTGAAGAACGGGACGACAATCGAATACCGGATTTCGGGGTCGTTGCTCATGTTCCTGAAACGCCAATCTCTTCATAGTTTATCAGGCGAATCCCCAGCTCAGCGATTTTTTTTCTGATCTCTTGGTCAGTGAGTATCTCGAGTTCGGTTTGCCGCGATTCCTGCAGCCGCGTCGCGCTCTTTTGCAGATCTGCGTCGGCATAACCCGGGTGGCACATCAATTCAGTAGTGCCGTCGGGCAAGCTTGCCAACAGTTGCAACACGCCTTTCTTGCTGAGCACACCGGTTTGCGCGATGCCGCAAAAGTAATCGGTGCTGGCGATCCCTGCGCTCTCCGCCATTTCATGGGCATCGCGTGCCAATAATTTCAGACCACGAGCTTGTACTCCCTGCTTCAAGATCACGCTCGAGGACTCTTCTCCTCCGGTTAGCGCAGCGCGCAACGTCGATGCTTCATGCGAGACTCGCACCGCCGCTATCCCATGCTTTTTAGCCAGTCGCAGCGCAATACCGAATAGTCCGGGCAGCATCTGCACATGCTTGTGCCCGTCAAGATGGGTCGGGCGAATTCCCGCTGCCCGCACTGTTTCTATTTGTGCGTTCCACTCGATTTGCACTTCCTTCAGCTCGAGACTTTTGGTGGTCAATAGAAGCAAAAGCGTCTCTGGCCCGCCTGAAAATTCGCCGTTCATGTTGATCAGACTCTTCACTTGTTCCACAGGCGCGATCGGTTTGCCATCGCTCAAATTCAGGTGGACGCCGACTCCCAGCCGGGGCAGAGCGCTTACGGTTTTCACTCCATCGGCAAACGCGCCGCCGTTGGCCAGCAGCGACGTGCTGGTCACAATACCGTTGCGGTGAGCTTCCGCGATGCCGCAGTTCACCCCCGCTGTCCAGCCCAAATCATCCGCATTGACGATCAAATTCTTCATATAAAGCCGCGCAACCTGTCCTTCGGTACAGCTATGTCTTTGCAACCTCGCACTCTTCCGTACCATTGACCGCGTTTCCACCCAACTCTAGCATGACAAAGACGGACACTCAGGCTTTCAGGTCTTGCGTTCGCAAACCCTGAGAAAAAGTTTGTTCTCACCAACCCAGGATTGAGAAGGAAGAGGAATGCAGGTCAAGACGCCTGATCAAAAACGCACCGGACTCAGAGAAGTTGGCAATCGCTACAGCGACAAGCGCCGCGGTGCACGAATGAATTCGCGGGTCCGCGTTCGCGCGGAGTGGGAAAACGACGGTCAGCGCGGCAGTGCGGAGGCGTTCACCCGGGTGGTAAATCCTTACGGCTGTATGGTCATTCTGAAACCTTCGCTGGAACTCAATCAGCGGATGTCACTTACAAATCTCGCGACCGGCTCGAGCAATGCTTCAGTCATCGTTTGGAAAGGGAATCCACGTCCCGAAGGCTGGGAGTACGGAATCGAACTCGTGGCTCCGGACATGGATTTTTGGGGATTGGAACTGTGAAACCAACGCATCCAGTACGTACGCACCAAATGCCGAAACCCGGGCTGACCCGCCCGATGACTTCCGAGGAGCGGCGCCGGGCACAACGCGTGCTGTTACGCGTTCCGGTGCGCCTGACCCTCGCCGGAAAAACCCAGGTGATCGAAGGCGCGACACACACTGTCAGCGCCACCGGCGCTTTGATTCAGTTGAGCGAGGCGCTCGCACAGGGCACCAAACTGACCATAGAAAATGTCACCACGCAGAAAACAACCCAAGCTCACGTACCTCGTCCACCCCAGTTCAGCCCGGAAGGAGCGCTGGTGCCGGTCGAATTCGACGGTCCAGCGGTAAACTTCTGGAGCGTGTTTTTTCCGCCGATTATCAATTAGCGCTCGAACGCCAGTCCTCAGTTGTCTTCTTGTGAATTTTCCACGCTGGGGCACAGCAGTGCTGTGCCCTTGTTTTTTCATTCGTTTGTCTGAGCCTTGCCAAGCGAACCTACTGCACGGTGATCGTTGCCGCGACCGAGGTCGAAGTCGCGTAATTGGTATCGCCGCTGTATTTGGCGGTGATGCTACGCGAAGAGCCTCCTCCGCTGGAACTCCCTCCACCGCATCCGGCGATGGCCGCCGCAGCGACTAGAACAAATACAACTCCAGCGTATGCGTACTGTCTTTTGCGAGCCGCAGCCTTCAGCGAGCGTACGAAGCTCAGCATTGCCAACATCACTGCCAGCCACGCCAGCACGATGTATGGCGTGTTGCGCGGACCCGGGCGGAAATCAAATCCGGGCGGTAGCGAGGAAATCGTTGTCGGCAAAGATGCCGTGCAAAACGCAGCGACAGACGGAGTGTCCACATTGTCTGCCGCAGTCGGCGTGCACGGTGCCGTGCCGAGGCTGGTGCTGCCGCTGAAGAATTGCACCGTTCCGGTCGGTCCGAGCGCCGAGTTGCTGCTGGTATTCACTTTCGCGGAGAGCGTCACGGGACCGCCGCCGGCAGGAACGCTAAACGTGTTGGGCGTCACCACGGTCGTGGTCGTGGCTAGGGTGATGGTGACGGACAGCGTGTTGCTGGTGTTCGGGTTTGGCGCGTTGTAGCTACTACCGGCCGCCGGCGCGTAGCTCGCAGTGATTACATGCGTGCCCACAGGCAATTGGATTGGCTGATCTTCAATGAATCCTCGGTCGTTGAGACTAGCCACGTTGGTCGCGTTCAGATTCTGCGCGTTCGGAAAGTCATTCAAAGCCTTTGTGTTATCGAGCAGGCTCACGGTGCCAGTTGGGCAGATGAACGCCACTACTCCTTTGGTGGCATTTTGGCACGGCGTTCCAGGCGCCTTCTCTACATCTACCCTGAGAACATAAGCCGAACCGTATTGCACTGGCTGCGGACTGGTGCTGAGGACGGGGTTGTTGTTCGCATCGAATGTTACAAAGCTCACTGCGACGGCGCTGTTCTGCTTCGTGAGATTCACAGCGATCGCTGCCGAATCGCTCGGCGCATGCGTCGTGTCTCCGCCATAATGCGCTTTCAGCGAGTAGATGCCAGCCGGCAAAAATGCGGTGCTCACGCTGTACGCCCCGCTCGCATTGAGCGCTGCGGGATTTGCGGTCAGGTTGTTGTTCTCAATGTTGATTGTGGGATCGTTGCCGGCGGGAAGACCGGTGCTGGCATTCTCGAATACCACCACTCCCGAAGGTGTGCCGCTGCCGGATGTCACGGTCCCGCTCAGCGTAAAAGCGGTCCCGACCGCGCCGGTGATGGGCGAAGGCGAAGAACCAAGCGTGACGCTGGTGCTGGTCAGTGCCGGAGTCGCCCACTTGTTGAGCAGGTTGGTCACATTCACTGAGCCAAGCCCGGTGGCCAGGTCATATCCCAGAGTGGTGCCGTAGGCGAGGATGCTCCCACCGTTAATTGTGGTCAGCACGCCGAAACCACCCGAACTCGACTTGCTGCAATTCGCAGCGCCGCCTGCGCAGGGAACCGAAATGTTGCCCTTCGTGACATCGTTAAAGACGCAGGTATTTGCAGGCCCGGTCGTCGAATTGCAGGTGGCGAACGCTGTGCTTTTCGCCAGCGAATACAGCGTGACGTTTGCGTTTCCTTGGCGCTGCCCGGTCTTCTGATTTACTAGCGCGATGATTGCGGCGAATGTCGGTGCGGCTGCCGATGTTCCGCCAGTCGCTTGAAAATCGTGGAACGGCGAAACATTCGAAATATTCAGATTGCAGCCGGTATCGCCAGCGATGTCCTGATCCGACTGGCACAGAATATAGAAACTTCGATTGAGAAACTTCCCATTTGCGTCGAGGGGACCGCCATCGCTGGCAAACAACGAAACATCAGGAAGATCGCGATGATTGTCGGTTGGCATTCCAGTGATGGCGTTCGATTGCCAAGAAGGTCTGGCGTACACGCCGCTCGATCCGCCGCTTCCGGCCACGATATCAAGGTTCGTATTCGTTGTGGCTGAGGCGTTCGCGCAACTGGTGGTAGTGCCACCAGCCGCGCAGGAATCGTTCCAGGTAATTTCCGGGATATAGCTCTTCGCCGATAACGTAGGCGTCGTGCAATTGGTCGCGGTACAAGTATTCCAAAAGGTGGTTGGGTCGCCGACTTGATCAAAATCGGTGCCGCCCATGGCCACGTTGTACGGAGTGGAAGCGATTCCGCTGACGCCAAGATGCGAAGTTCCGTCTGCCGGAATAAACGTCTCGGTAGTCGGATCATCGCAAGCGGCTGGTCCTTCGTCGCCAGCCGAGACAACCACGGTGATCCCTTCCGCGGCAGCCTGCTGCCACAGCGCCGAATAGAACAGATTACCCGATGTGCCAAGCGCGGATTCGCAGGTGCCGTAGCTTTCGCTCATCACCGGAGCCAGATTATTGTCCACGACATAGATCGCCGAGCCGTCCACACCAAAGCCGCCATCGGTGTTCGTTGATTGCGTAGTTACGAAAATGATGATTGCGTTAGGCGCGACTGCCCCGGACAGCTCCAGGTCCAAATCCGATTCGCCTTCGTCGCCGGAAACCAAACCGGGATCGGGTCCGTTCAAAATCACGTTGAGGCACGGTGTTGCTGGGCAAGTGTTGTATTTCGGCAAACCAAAGATGCTGCGGTAATCTGCAATGTCCTGAAGATTGACGTTGGACTGTCCAACGATCGCTATCGATTGGCCAGTTCCGTCGTATTTGGTAGCAGGCGCGACCGCAGTCAAGCCATTGGGAACGTTATAAATCGTCGCAAAGTCCGCGGGCCCAACTCCATAAAACGTACCGTTTACATCGTTGTAGGTGAAGAGTGGCGTGATTTGCCCGGTCTTCATATCGCGCTGGAATTTTCCCAGATGCCGACTCAGTGGCTTGGGATGGAAGTTGTGCAGCCCGACCACCCCCGCTACCACCGGACCCAGCGCCGCGGGAATCTGAGGTTCCTGCATATTGGCAAAATGATCTTCGCCTCTGACAGTCACCCAATGCACTTCGGTGTGGAACGCATTGCGTATCGCTCCGGCCGTGCCGTTGAATTCGATTAGGGTTTTTCCGTTGTTGACCTTCAGGCCGGTGAATCCTTGCGAGGTCAGCCAGGACTTTGCCGCTTCCACATCGGAATCCGCCGGACCAAATTGCTGGCCGAACTGCTGCGGCGTCAACCACGCATGATAGTTGGGCGACTTCGGGTCCAACTGCTGGGCCATCAGTTGCTGCAAAGCGGATTCCTGCGCCGCGCTTCTCTGCAGCAGCATGCGGATTTTTGTCACCGGCCGTTGGTCGGGCAACGGTCCGCGGTCATTCGCCGCACGCGCCATCGGGTGCACGTTGCCGCGCAATGTCACGAGCTGATCGTTGCGTACCGCCGCTGCGACGCGCGCTTGCGGCCCCGCTGTCTGCGCTGTCGCGATTCCTCTAACCGACAAGCTCAGACACACAACAGCTACCATCGCCGCACAGCTACGGTTACGCCGGGAAGAACTCATCTTTTGCACCATCCGCCTTAGGTTGTCTTGATTAAGCGCCGGCGTCCGCCAGAGTCAGCCGCTTCCCTTATTCGAACACATTTTGGGGTGTTTGGTTGCTCCTATCAGCGGAATAACCTCACAAGACCGTATGATAATACGGCAGCCTTAAGCGAGTCCGGGCGTGTGCTAATGAAGTTACATTTCTTCGACAACTCTTAGACAAATGGCAGTGCGCGCAGATCCACGTTGCCGCCGGAAAGAATGATGCCGATTTTGGGCTTTCGGGTAAGGGAACCAGGAATTACGATCTTCGCGAGAGTTTCTGGCTTCAGCAGAGGCGCCAGCGCAATCGCCGAAGACGGTTCGGTAATCACCTTCATGCGCTCCCAAATCAGCATCATTGCGTTGACGATCTCTTCCTCGGTGACCAGGAATATTCCGGAGAGTTGCGCCCGTAAGATCGCAAATGTTCGCTGCGCCAGCGAAGCCCGCAAGCCATCAGCGATGGTGTCGCTTGAATCCATTGCTTGCAGCGTGCCGCTTTGCAATGAGCGGTATGCATCATCCGCCTGCGCCGGCTCGCAGCCAAACACCTGAATTCCCGGCTGCAGATGTTTCGCGCTAAGCACTGTTCCGCTCAGCAACCCGCCTCCGCTCACCGGCGAAAGCACCGCGTCCAGCTCGCCAACTTCTTCCAACAATTCTTTCGCGGCCGTCGCCTGTCCCGCAATAATACGGTCGTCATCGTAAGGATGAATCAGCACCGCGCCGGTTTCGGCCTGAATGCGCGCGGTCGTTTCGTTGCGCGACGACATTCGCGGCTCGCAGTAAGTAATCTTGCCGCCGTACGCTTCCACCGCACGGCACTTCACCGCCGGAGCATTTTTCGGCATCACGATCCATGCCGGAACGCCGCGCCATGCCGCAGCGCACGCCACTGCCGCTCCGTGATTGCCGCTGGATGGCGTGATAATTCCGCGCGCTGCCTCCTCGTCCGTCAACGAAAATATTGCATTGGTCGCGCCGCGAATCTTGAACGATCCGGTCTTCTGCAGGTTTTCGCACTTGAAGAAAATCTCGGCGCCGCACAAGACGTCAATCGTCGCGGATGTCAGAACGGGAGTGCGATGAATCCTCGGCGCGATTCGCTCGTGAGCGGTTTGAATTGTCTCCCACGTCGGTGTTTGAAAAACGGAACTTGGTTTCGTGGACATACTCTCGCGTGCCTCTTACGGACTTACACCCGTTTGCGTCATTGGCCCTGTTCGCGATCACTGCAGCAGGGAACTCCAGTGTAAGCGAAGCTTCACGCGACGAAAACTCCAGACGGCAAAAGTGGAAATTTTCATACATTCGCATCCTGTTCGCCAGCGAACAACGGACGAAGACTCGCCTCGTCCTATTACCGTTTGTTTCCAGGACTTCACGTAATTTCAATTTGACCAGACGCATCCGTCTGCTAAGCTCCGCTTAACCTTCCGCACGTCTAGCGAGCCGCAGTCTCCCTCCCCGGCGCGAAGGAGTTTATATGGATATTTCTGAACGCCGCAATCTGACCCGGTATGCGATGCGGACTCCCATCCGCTTTAAGGCCATGGGGCTTGCCGCGGACAAGAGCGAGCACTTCACCGAAGCGCTGAATGTTTCCCAGGGCGGATTTTATTTTGCAACGTCGGCTCCGCTGCAGATTGGCATGCCGATCGAAGCAAGTCTGCGGATGCCTGCTGAAGTCACCGGGAACAACCCGAAGGAAACGCATTGCCGCGCACGCGTGGTGCACGTTCGCAATGAGCCATACGGCGACGGCCGCATCGGCTTCGGCGCCGAGATCGAATCTTTTCTTTCGATTCCGCGCACGGAACGCTGGTAGCAGCTAGATTTAAGCGCGCTGGCTAGTTTGCCTACTGGACGTTGACGACTGTCTTCGCGCTTCCCACGTTTTCGAACCGGTCGTACACCCGCAGTGCGATCGTGTGTTCGCCCGGCTTTAGACTGTTGACCGAGAACTCGTAGTTTTCCCGCTTCCCATCGCTAATTCCGCTCTTCGGCGCCAATAATATCCACTCCCCACCGTCCACGCTGTACTGCGCCCTTTCGATGTTCGAACCGGAATCCGTCGCTGTAAATTGTACCGTTACTCCCAGCGTTGCGGGTTGCGATCCAGTGCGCGTCGCGAAAGCCACCGCTTTCGTGTCAACAATCGTTGGCGGCGTGTTGTCCACTTCGAACCGCTCACTCTCGCGCTCGCTCTTCAATGCTTTATCCGAAGGATTGGACGCCGCGTCGCTCGCGACAATTTTCAGGTAATACGCGCCGTCCGCAAGAGCAGTGCTGTCGAACGAATAAAATCGCTGGTCCAGATTGTCCTTCAGCAGCTTCCACTCTTTTTCGTCTTCGCCGCGGAAATAAATCGCAAACCGCAAATCATCCTCGTTGTCGTCGTGTGCTGTCCAAAGAACCGACTGATATCCCTTTTGCACGATTCCTTGCGGTGGCACGTCGAACTTCACGCTGCCGCCCTGATTCTGGCTCATGATCACAGAGCCCGAAGCATTCGGCGCAGGAGGATATTTCAACGTCGCGGTCGTCGCGGCGCCGATCGCCAGATTCGGTTGCCCCTGCGCTCGCACTCCGGGATCCTGCAGTGCGATTCCGTCAATCACCGGCGCAACATTTTTCGGCTGGTACGCTATGCTGACCCATTCAATTCCATCACCGGGCCGTCCATCGTGAATCACCGCTCTCCACTGCACAAATCGTGCCGCGGGCGCTTCGGTCTGCGTTCCACTCATTGAATACGGCCCATACCACTTCGACCATTCCTTACCCGGATCTTCGGTGTTTCCGCTGCGCACATAAAACTCCAGCCGCGGCTCTTTGCTCTTGGAATTGCCTCCGGCCGTCGACGGCGGACTCCACCATTCCACCCGTCCCCATTGCGAAAAAAGTTGCGCGTCAAACGAGCGCGATTCGTACGTACCTTCCGGCTCGTATTCCGGCCCCAGCGCAATCAATTTGCCTGGATTGGCGGTGCACAAAAAGATTTTTCCCGCAGAGTTGCGAACGATACCAGTGATCTGCGCCGAGCCAGCCTTCGCCAGCTGCGCGAACACGCCGCGCCCGTCAATCGCCAGCAGCGCGCCGGAATTTCCAAGCCCCGCCAGCAAGCGTCCATCGCCGCCGATCCCCAGCGAATAAACCACGTCGTCGCGCGAAGTCCAAAGCTCTTCCGGCGCGCCGTCCGTTGCAATCTTGTATATTCCGCTGGAAATCAGCGCAGGGAACGCTACAAACGGCGTCTGCGCCTGCCCGGTTCCTTGCGCAGGAGCAATCACGGTCACGTTCCCGCTGGCCGTGATTGTCGTGGTGGTTGTCGTGCCAGAGACGTTGCTGCTGCTTACCGCCGCATTGTGCTGCCGATCGCCAATCGCTGCGGCATAAATCGCGCCATCCGGTCCGACCGCCAGCGCCGTAACCTCGCGCTTCGGCGTTTCGTACAGCACAAATCCTTCCGCGTTCGCCGCATTCTTCGTTTTTGTTAACCGCAGCACCCGCCCGCTCGGCTCGGTGCCAACAATCAGATTTCCCTTGCCATCAAACGCCAGCACGCGAATGTGCGCTTCGTCGCTGGCGTAAAAAAGTTCGCTCTTCCCATCCGGCGTGACCGAATACACTTGCCCCTTGTCCCCGGTCGCCACGTACAAAATCCCGTCCGGCCCAAACGCAATGTCCCAGATATATTTTGTTTTGGGATCGAAGAACACGCTCTTCTCGCCCGCCGCAGGCACTTTATAAACTTTGCCGTCCGGAGAAGTCCCTACATATAACGTGCCCTTCGCATCGAACGCAATCGCCTGCGCCGAAAGCTCGTTCGATTCGAACACCGTCGCCGCTTTGCCGTTCGAATCCAGCTTAAAGACTTTCGCTGGCGATCCGCCTGCCGTATATGGCGTACCTTTCGCATCCAGCTTCAACGCCCATAAGTACGAAGCATCCGCGTCCGCGAGCTGCGTAAATTTTGGCGCCAGCTCCAGCCGCCCATCGCTTCGAACCGCGATTCCGTGCGTCGTTCCCTTCAAGAACTCGTCATACGTCGATTGCCGCCACCGCCGCGAATGCTCCGCCGTAGCGATCCCCGCGAACACCAGCGCCAATCCCGCCGCTGCCAAAACCACGTTTCTAACGCTTGCCTTCACTCGATTTCCTCATCAGTCACGAATCACCAACAACCAGTCACTACCTCACCGGCAGATTCAACGAAATAATCCCGCTCACCGGCCCCGACATTCCGATCGATCCTTCGCTCGCCAGCGATTCCCGCAAAATCTGCACCGTCCCCGGCGCTGGCCGCCCGTCAATCGCATTGATCTGCGACAGCGGCACATTCGGCAATTCCTTGTCGTCCCACAACATCGTCGGTGACGGCACGAACAGCCCCACGTACACGCGATCGTTTCGCCGCTCTCGATTGATCAACGCAATCAGCGGATCCAGTCCTTCTGGACTCCCCGCCCCGCCACCCCCGGCAAATCCAAATCCT
>Ga0210402_10003710_pt1 | contig 14199 bp, 14 predicted proteins | sample IncBWC7MmetaG_FD_161055 | JGI IMG/M metagenome (GOLD analysis project Ga0210402, IMG submission 161055) | Forest soil microbial communities from Barre Woods Harvard Forest LTER site, Petersham, Massachusetts, United States - Inc-BW-C-7-M | ecosystem: Environmental > Terrestrial > Soil >...
CCTCGTGCTGTCCGCCGCATCCAGCGACGCAGACGGCTACGGCGAGACACGCTGCCACTCGCCCGATCATTTTTTGCCCTTGTCCTTCGCATCCTTCGCCGCCTTGCGCTGTTTCGCGACTTCTTCCTCGTCGAGGTAGCGATAGGTCTTGGCCGTCGCTTCCATGGTCAGCGTACCCTTGTCGTTGACGATACCGACATCGTTCAGGGTCACGATTCGCGGCAGTTGAGCGACGTCGCTCGCGAATGCTCCCATGTCGTGATAGTTGCCGGTGATCCGGACGCTGATTGGCAGCTCGGCATAAAAATCGGCCATGCGCTCCTGTGTCGCCGGCCTGAATAATTCGAATTGCAAACCGCGCCCGAGCCCGGCCTGGTTGATGTCGGTCAGCAGCGCATCCATCTCGGATTTATTGGGCAGTTGCTTCAGCAGCGCGCCGAAAGATTGCTCGATTTCCTTAAGCTGCTGCACGTACAGGTCGAGGTTGACCGCCTTGGCTTTCTTGGACGCGTAGGCCTCTCGCAGCTTGACCTCCTCGTCCTGGGCCTTGTCCAGCGCCTCGAACTGGTCGCGCCAGTCAAAAAACGCTCCCGCCACGAGGATGAGGAAGAACAGCACGCCGAGAATCATGATCTTGGGAAGCAGCGGCCAATTGCCGGCATCGCGGATATTCAGCCGGCGAATGTCGTCGAGCGTCATGCCTTGCCCCCCTTAGCTGCCGGCGCGCCTGGCGCGCCTGGGGCTTTTCCGGGTGCGCCCGAAGCGGTCGAGTCGGTCAGCCGTTTGACCTGGAGGTTGAGGGTGAACTCATTGATCTTCTGCTTTTCCAGCGGCACCGACTTGATCTCGACGAGTTCCGGCGAGGCAAGCCAAGGCGAGCTTTCGATGTTGCGCATCAGCGTCGAGACCCGGGCGTTGGACTGCGCGTAGCCGACCAGCGTCACGCGGCCGCCGGTTTGCTTCACGGATCTGAGATACAACCCGTCGGGCAGCTGCCGCACCAGTTGGTCGAGCAGGTGCACCGCTTCGGTACGATTGGCTTGCAGCGTCTCGACGATCTGCTTGCGAGCCAGCAGCGCCTGCGTCTGCTCGCGCAGCTTGTCGATTTCCTTGATCTGCTCGTCGAGCTTCGCGATTTCCTCCTGCAGCAGCTTATTTCGGCTGCCCTGGTTGTCGATGCGCGCGGCGATCACCACGTGAACCAAGCCGACCACGGCGATGCCCAAGACCGCAAGTCCGATCGCCATCGATATGAACTGGCGCTGCCGCGCGTGACGCTTTTGCTCACGGTGAGGCAGTAGATTGATGCGTACCATGGCTACTCGAAACCCCTGAGGGCCAAGCCGCAGGCGATGAGCAGCAGCGGCGCGTCGGCGGCGAGCTGTCGAGGACGGACACGATCGGACCCGGACATGCTTGCGAACGGGTTGGCGACGATGGTATTGACCCCCGCTCGCTTGGCCACCAGTTCGTCCAGGCCCGGGAGCAGCGCGCAGCCGCCGGCGAGCACGATCTGGTCCACCTGGCTGTAGGAGGTCGAGGTGAAGAAGAACTGCAGCGCGCGCGTCACCTCGAGCGCGAGGGTTTCCATGAACGGCTGCAGCACATCGGCGTCATAATTCTCCGGCAGACCGGCATTTTTCTTCGCCGATTCGGCTTCTTCCGGTGATAAATTAAACGCTCGCTGGATATCGTGTGTAAGCTGGTTGCCGCCAAACGCCTGATCCCGCGAAAACAGGATCTGATTGTTGCGCAGGACGTAAAAATGCATGACATGTGCGCCGATGTCGACGAGGGCGATGTTCTGGTCGCGGCCATTGGCCGGAAGCGACGGCGAAATCATCACGAACGCTTCTTCAGTGGCGTAGGACTCGACGTCCATGACCCGGGGCTTGAGACCGGCAGCGTCGGCGATCGCCACGCGGTCCTCGACCTTTTCCTTGCGCGAGGCCGCGATCAGAACTTCGACTTCCTCGGGGTTGTTGGCCGCCGGCCCGAGAATCTGGAAATCGAGGTTGACCTCGTCGAGCGCAAAAGGAATGTACTGATTCGCCTCGGCCTCGACTTGGAGCTCGAGCTCCTCCTCGGTCTGGCCCGCCGGAACGATGATTTTCTTGGTGATCACCATCGCGGTCGGCAACGCCATCGCGATGTTGCGGTTTCGGCTGCCCAGGCGCTTGTGCGCCCTGCGCAGCGCCTCGGCCACCTGATCCAGATTGGCGATATTGCCGTCGGCAACCACATCCTTGGGCAGCGGCTCGATCGCATACCGTTCAAGCCGGTAGGAGCCTTTTCCCGTTTCCGAAAGCTCGACCAGCTTGAGCGCAGACGAGCTAATATCGACGCCAATGAGCGGCGGCGATTTCGTCTGCAGAAAAGCAAATGCAGAATCGAGTTTTTCTTTCAGCATCGGAATTTTAGGCGAATTACATATAAACTACTTTAAATAGTAGCAGTAAGTATAAAGCATGTAAAACTGTTTTTTTCAAGTTTATTTTGGCGCCTAACCCTGCATATAATCGCACGTCCCGCCCCGTCGCCCGGTAACTTTCATTCACCCATGCTAAAACGCTGGCTCATCTATCTGGCGTCCGTCCTGTTTGGGTTGGCGCTGGTCGGGGCCCTATTGGTAGCGTTCGTCTTTGCGCTCCTTTATCCCACTTTACCGTCGCTTGAGACGCTGACCGACTATCAGCCCAAGATCCCGCTGCGGATCGTCTCGGCGGAAGGCGCGCTGCTGGGAGAATTTGGCGAGGAGCGGCGGGCCATCATCAAGATCAAGGATGTGCCCGACTTGATGCGCCAGGCGATCCTCGCTGCCGAAGACGAGCGGTTCTATCAGCACGGCGGGGTCGATTATCTCTCGGTCCTTCGGGCGGCCCTGGCCAACGCGACCGGTGGAACCCAGCAAGGGGCCGGAACCATCACCATGCAGGTCGCGCGCAACTTTTTCCTGACCCGAGAGCGAACGCTCACTCGCAAACTACGTGAGGTTCTGCTTGCCTACAAGATCGAGAACAATCTGTCGAAAGACGAGATACTCGAACTCTATGTCAACCAGATTTTTCTCGGGCAACGCGCCTACGGCTTTGCCGCGGCTTCGCAGATCTACTTCGGCAAGCCACTATCCCAAGTCAGCATCGCGGAAGCCGCGATGCTGGCCGGATTACCCAAGGCTCCATCGGCCTACAACCCGGTCGCGAACCCGAAACGTGCTCAGTTACGCCAGTTCTATGTTCTTCGGCGAATGCACGATTTGCGCTTCATCAACGATGTGCAATTCAAGCAGGCCCAGGAAGCGCCCCTGGTCGTCCGGCAGACGCTCAAGGACAACACGGCGCATGCTGAATTTATCGCCGAAATGGTCCGCCTGGCGATGATCGACGCCTATGGGGAGGAGAGTTATACGCGCGGCCTCACCGTCCATACGACCATCCGCAAAGCCGATCAGGATGCTGCGTACGCTGCCGTGCGCCGGGGCGTGTTCGAGTACGATCGGCGCCACGGCTATCGGGGACCCGAGGCTTTTATCAGCCTTCCCTCGGACCCTGCCCAGCTCGAGGACGCGCTCGACCGGGCCTTCGAGGACACCACCGACAGCGAAAACCTGGTCGCGGCCATCGTACTGGAGGCAACGCCTGTCGAGGTCAAGGCCGTGCAAAGCGACGGCGAAGTAATCGCTATCACCGGAGACGGACTCAAATTTGCCGCACGCGCGCTTGGCGACAAGGCCGCCTCCGCGATACGCATCCGCCGCGGCGCACTGATCCGCGTCGGCCAGGACGAAAAAGGCCGCTGGCAGATCGTGCAGATGCCGCAGGTCGAGGCCGCGTTCGTGTCACTGCGGCCCAGCGACGGAATGATTTATTCGCTGGTAGGAGGATTTGATTTCGACCGCAGCAAGTTCAACCATATAACACAGGCATTTCGACAACCCGGGTCCGCCTTCAAGCCGTTCATCTACTCCGCCGCGCTGGAAAAGGGATTCAGCCCGGCAACGGTCGTCAACGACGCGCCGCTGTATTTCGATTCTGGCCAGACCGGAGGCGACGCTTGGGAGCCGAAAAATTACGATGGCAAGTTCGAGGGGCCGATGCGGCTGCGCAACGCGCTGATGCGCTCCAAGAATCTGGTGACGGTGCGGGTGATGCAGGCGATCGGACCGAAGTATGCTCAGGACTACATCGCGCGTTTCGGCTTTGACCCCAAGCTCCACCCGCCTTATCTGCCGATGGCACTGGGAGCGGGCGCGGCGACACCGCTGCAGATGGTCGGCGCCTATTCGGTTTTCGCCAATGGCGGCTACCGCATAGTCCCCTATCTTGTCGCGCGTGTCGTCGACGCCCGGGGAACCGTCCTGTCGATTGCCGAACCCGCGGTGGCCGGCGAGAACGCGGAGAGAGCGATCGATCCCCGCAACGCATTCATCATGACCACCATGCTGCGCGACGTCGTCCGCGCCGGGACGGGCGCCAGGGCCATGCAGCTCGGGCGGCAGGATCTCGCCGGTAAAACGGGCACCACCAATGAAAGCGTCGACGCCTGGTTCTGCGGCTTCAACGCGGCGATGGTGGGTGTCGCCTGGATCGGCTACGACCAGCCGAAAACGCTGGGGCCCCAGGAGACGGGTGCCGCCGCGGCGCTGCCGATTTGGATGGCATTCATGAGCAAAGCCTTGAAAGGCGTTCCCGAGGTGCCGCTCAAACCGCCCGAGGGTATCGTCGTCGCGCGCATCAACCCGGAGACAGGCATGCGTGAAGCCGAAGGAGCCGGCATCCCTGAATATTTCTACGCCGAGTTCACTCCGCGTCGGGACGAAACCACCGCGGCGCAAGGCAGGGAATCTCCGCGGGAAATCCGCAATCAGCTCTTCTGAGCTCCGGTGATCCCGTGTCTCGTCCGGACTCTTTGGCCACGCAGCGCACCCGTGTGCGAATCGCCCAGGCGACCGCACGGCTGATCGCCGAGCACGGCCTCACCGACTGGGCAGCTGCTAAAAGAAAGGCCTGCCGCGAGCTCGGATTGCCCGAGCGGGCGACTCTTCCCGCGAACGACGAGGTCGAGCAGGCGTTGCATGATTACAACACTCTCTTCCGGCACCGCTCGCAGCCGCTATCGCTTCGAGCGCAGCGTGAAGCAGCCATGAAGTGGATGGATGACCTTTCCCGTTGGCATCCGGTGCTCATCGGGGGGGCCGCAGCGGGGTGGGCAACGGAGCACAGCGACGTTCACCTCGAGCTCGAGGCCGAAGACCCCAAGGAAGTCGAGCTTGCCCTGATCAATGCCGGAGTGGAATACGCGGCGGCGGCCGCGACCGACTCGTCTCGCGTCGAATTGCGAATCGACGGCGACAACTGCGGAATCCGGTTGTCGATCCTCTCGCCGCTTCAGCGTCGCAATCGGCCGCGCCGTGACGACGCGCGCTTGTCGTCAGCCGAATTGCGAGCGCTCCTCCGGGACTAGTCGCCCGCAACGCCCAATTCGATACTGTCGGGCTTACGGCTCAGTATCGAATCGGACGTTACAGGCCGCTAGCTAGCCGCCGTCCTTGAGCCACACCGCGGCAGCGATCGCAAAGTAAGTCAGGATGGCGTCCGCACCGGCCCGCTTGAACGCAAGGAGCGCTTCCATGGCGCAGGCACGCTCGTCGAGCCATCCGTTGCCGGCAGCGGCCTTGAGCATCGCATACTCGCCGCTGACCTGATACACCGCCGTGGGTACGCCAAAAGTGTCTTTGACTCGACGCACGATGTCCAGATACGGCAGGCCGGGCTTCACCATGATCATGTCGGCGCCTTCCTGCAGATCGAGATAAACCTCCCATAAGGCTTCGTCGGCGTTGGCGGGATCCATCTGGTAGGTATGCTTGCCGCCGCTGCCAAGATTGGCCGCGGAGCCGACGGCATCGCGGAACGGCCCGTAAAAGCTCGACGCATACTTGGCCGAATAAGCCAGGATGCGCGGCTTGTCGAAACCCGCTTGATCGAGTGCGGACCGCAGCGCACCGACGCGTCCGTCCATCATGTCCGAAGGCGCAAGTATGTCGACACCGGCCTCGGCATGGCATAGTGCCTGGCGGGTCAAGGCAACGACGGTCGGATCGTTTGCCACGTAGCCGGTCTCGTCGAGCAAGCCGTCCTGCCCGTGGCTGGTATACGGATCGAGCGCGATGTCGGTCATGATCCCCAACGCCGGAAAGCGCGCCTTCAGCGCCCGGACCGCGCTTGGCACCAGGCCCTTGGAATCCCAGGCCGCTTTGGCGTCCAGCGATTTTAGACTCGCGTCGATGACCGGAAACAGCGCCATCGCAGGAATATCCAACTCGACACAGCGCTCGGCGTCGCGGAACAGCAGATCGACGCTCTTGCGCGAAACGCCGGGCAGGGACGACACCTGCTCTTCGCGTTTGCTGCCTTCGAGAACAAATACCGGATAGATGAAATCGGCGCTGGAAAGCGTGGATTCGCGCATCAGGCGGCGCGAAAATTCGTCGCGACGCATGCGGCGAGGGCGCCGCCCGGGAAATTTTCCGACGAAGTTCATGGCTTTGCTTTAGGTGGGTTATCCAAATCGGGGGAAGCCGGATCGTAGCGCGCGGTCAAGCTCGTGAGCAACCGCGCAGCACGCCTTTCGACCTTGTCCGCGGTCAAAAAGGCAGCCGCACATTCGCGCGGAACTTTTTGCAAGAGGCCGAAGTCTCACCTGCAGACGGTTACACGTCTCCCGCTTCCCTCCCTGAGCGGGTGCCCTTCGGTTGCGTGAACTCACCGGCCGAAGGGCGTTCTTAAGGCCCCGTGTCACTCCCCTTGACGCTGGGCCTTTCTTTTTTCTCTACCGGATGCAGGCTCCTTCTACGCCATCCGTAATCCCGAGCAAGGCTGCGATGACGGCTTCCGCTTCGGCAAGCCCGGATCGCGGCATTGCCGAGAACAACTGTACGCCGGTTTGCGCCGAGTAGATGCCGTAATCCTCGGCCAGCGCATGGCGCACGGTTTCGAGCATCCTGCGTTGTTCGCCGGTGGAAAGCTTGTCCGACTTGGTCATGAGGATGTAGAGCGACCGGCCCGTCGGCAGGAACCATTCGATCATGCGCCGATCCAATTCGGTTAGCGGGCGGCGCGCGTCCATCACCAGCACCAGGCCCGCGAGAACTTCACGTTGTGCGAGGTAGCGGGCGAGAAACTCCTGCCAGTAGCGGCGTATCTCGAGTGGCACCTTCGCATAGCCATATCCCGGCAGATCCGCGAGCAGCGCGCCCGATTTCAAACGAAAGAAGTTGATGTGCTGCGTGCGCCCCGGCGTCTTGCTGACGAATGCAAGCCGGGTGTGATTCGCCAGCGCGTTGATCGCGGACGACTTTCCGGCATTGGATCGTCCCGCAAAGGCGACCTCCGGCGCTCCCTCCGCCGGCAGCTGCGACCAGTCTGCGGCGGTGGTCAGAAATTCGGCGTGATGAAACGGGTGCGCGCTGCGCGCGCCTGGCCCCGCGCGAGCTACATTCGGTACAATGTGACGTTTGCGTCGCTTGCCGTCTGGTGAATGCATAGTCCGAGTTTGACGCCGGTGATGGTCGCAGTGAAGCAGGCGAACAGACCACGGTGACAGGGAGCAAAGAAAAGTGAAATGCCGGTTGCTGATCGCGGCCACGTCGGTCGCGTTGGGCTTGTCTGTCTCCTTGGCCTCATTTGCGGCAGGCGCGGAAGGGGTGATTCAGGGTGCGGCTCCCAAGCCCGACCTCGCGAAAGCGCAGCAGATCGTCAGTCAGGTATGCGCCGCGTGTCACGGCGCCGACGGCAACAGCGTGAGCCCGCCGAATCCAAGCATTGCGGGGCAGCACGCCGAGTATATTACCTTGCAATTGATGCACTTCCAGAGTGGAATTCGCACCAGCGCGGTGATGCAGGCGATGGTGGCAAAGCTGACGCCGGAAGACATGCGCTCGCTCGGGGTCTTTTTCGCTCAGCAGAAAGCCAAACCATCGGCGGCGAAAGATCGGGAACTGGTCGCCGCCGGACAAAAGATCTTTCGCGGCGGCAATGCGAGCAGCGGATTGCCTGCCTGTGCCGCGTGTCACTCTCCCGATGGAGCAGGCATTCCGAAGCGATATCCGCGCGTGGGAGGCCAATACGCCGACTACACCTTGGCGCAACTGAAGGCATTCAAGGCGGGAGAGCGTGGAGCGGACAAGGACGGCAAGGACGTCAACGGAAAAGTGATGGCAGAGATCGCGTCCAGAATGAGCGAGCGTGAAATGCAGGCGGTGGCGGAGTTCACGTCGGGCTTGCACTGACGAAAGTGCGTCGCGGCAGGAAGGGCGGCCTGAACCTCCGACCTCTTGCTTGCGACACTTAAAGGGTGGCTCGAAACGCCGCCCTTTTTATTGCCGTACAGAGGCCCGTACATGGCCGCAAGCATCGCCTCGCTGTACGTATATCCCGTCAAGAGCTGCCGCGGAATCGCGCTTGAAAGCTCGCCGGTGAGCGAGCGCGGACTGACTTTCGACCGCGAATGGATGATCGTCGATGGCGACGGTCGATTCGTCACGCAGCGTGACGTGCCGCGACTGGCGCTGATCGAGCCGTCGCTGACCACCGCGGCGCTGGAGCTTAGGGCGCCCGGCGGCGGGCGATTGGCCGTGCCATTCAGCATCGGCGGGGCGACCCGGCCGGTAACAGTATGGCGCGACGACGTTCCGGCCGTCGATCAGGGCGACGAAGCGGCAGCGTGGCTATCGTCTGCGCTGCAGCGACCGCTTCGTCTTGTGCGGTTCGACCTCGCGGTTCGGCGGTATTGCAACGTGACCTATGCCGGTGATTCGGGCGCGCACACGGCGTTTGCCGACGCTTACCCACTGCTGATCCTTTCCGAGGCATCGCTTGCCGATCTCAATTCGCGCCTCGAAGAGCCGCTACCGATGAATCGATTCCGTCCCAACGTGGTTTTGTCTGGAATTGACGCCTACGATGAGGATCACATCGATGAGATTCGCGTCGGCGGCCTCGCGTTCAAGCTGGTCAAGCATTGCACGCGCTGCCAGATTACGACGACGGACCAGAGCACCGCCGTCGTCGGCACGGAACCGCTATCGACGCTGGCCCGCTACCGGATGAACGCGGAGCTTGGAGGCGTGACGTTCGGCATGAACGCGATCGTCGCTGCCGGCGCTGGCCTTGCCATCCATCGCGGAGATAGAGCGAGCTGCGCTCTCAAGTTCTGATCTCCGGGGCAATCGAGTGGAGGTGGGCGCAGCTCGGCGAACTCAAGCCATGCAGGCATGAAGCATTTCTTCCCACGGCGGCAGAGCGAATCCGAAAGTGTCGGCGAACTTGCCGCTGGCAAGCACCGAGTGCCGCGGCCGCCTTGCGGCGGTTGGATATTCCGCACTGGTGATCGGCACCACACGCGGGCGATCCGCGCCGGCAAAAATCGCGCGCGCAAAGTCGAACCAGCTGGTGCTGCCGCCGGCGCTCAAATGATAGAGCCCGGCGCGCTCGGCGAGCTCCGCGCCGCCGCGGCCCACGAGCACCGCAGTCGCGTCCGCCAAGGACCGCGTCCAGTTGGGTGTGCCTATTTGATCGGCGACGACTCTCAGCTCCTCGCGCTCGGCGGCAAGTCTTCGCATGGTCGTCAGGAAATTCTGGCCGCGAAGTCCGTAGACCCAGCTGGTGCGCAGCACCAGACTTGGCCCACCGGCTGCCGCGATCGCGCGCTCTCCGCCGAGCTTGCTGCGACCGTAGGCATTGATCGGATGGGGGACGGCTTGCTCGTCGTACGGCACCGTGGCTTCGCCATCGAAAACGTAGTCGGTCGAGTAGTGAATGAAGAGCGCGCCTGCTCGTTTGGCTTCCTCGGCTAGAATGCCGGGAGCCCGGGTATTGATGGCGTCGGCCTGGCCTGGCTCGCTTTCCGCGCGATCGACCGCGGTATAGGCAGCGGCATTGACGATCAGCCGCGGCCGCACACTGCGCACCGCGGCCACCACCGCGTCCGCGTCCGCCAGATCGAGCGCGGCACGGTCCAACGCAACGACCTCGCCGTACGCAGGCAGCACGCGCGCGAGCTCGAAACCCAGCTGTCCCGCCGACCCGATGAGCAGAATCGTCGGACGCGTCACGGATACGCGTCAGCGCGCGAGAACGGCGTTCCGGCGGCATCCTTGGCGGCCAGCGTCGGCGCTTGCTGCAGAGGCCACGCGATGCGGAGCGCGGAATCATTCCACAGCAGACTGCGCTCGAATTCCGGATACCAGTAATCCGTGGTCTTGTAGAGAAACTCCGCCGCTTCCGAAAGCACGAGAAAGCCGTGCGCGAACCCCGGCGGAATCCACAGCATCTGCTTGTCGCGCGCGGACAGTGTCATGCCCATCGAGCGCCCGAAGGTCGGCGAGCTTCGCCTCATATCGACCGCGACGTCGTATACCTCGCCCGAGATGACCCTGACCAGCTTGCCTTGCGCGTGCTCGATCTGGTAATGCAATCCGCGCAACACGCCTCGCGCGGAACGGGAGTGGTTATCCTGGACGAATTCGACATCGATCCCGGCCTGGGCAAACGCCCGGCGATTGTAGCTTTCGAGAAAAAAGCCGCGCGCATCTTCGAAAACGCGAGGCTCGATCAGCAGCACATCAGCGAGCGCCGTCGGCGTGACCTTCCTCGATACTACCCCTTCGTCAACGCACCAACGGTTCGCGCAGCAAGCCGAGCAGGTAGCGGCCGTACGCGTTTTTTGCCATGGCGTTGCCGAGCATCTCCAGACGGGCCGCGTCGATATAGCCCAGGCGATATGCGATCTCCTCCGGACACGCGATTTTCAGGCCCTGCCTGCGCTCTATGGTGGCGATGTACTGCCCGGCTTCGAGCAGCGATTCGTGCGTGCCGGTGTCGAGCCAGGCCATGCCACGTCCCATCACCTCGACCGCCAACTCACCGTCGTCGAGGTAGACTTTGTTGACGTCGGTGATCTCGAGCTCGCCGCGCGCGGAAGGTTTGAGCGACGCGGCAACGTCGAGCACCCGGTTGTCGTAAAAATACAGCCCTGTCACCGCGTAGCGCGATTTCGGTTGTGCCGGCTTTTCTTCCAGAGTGAGCACCCGGCCGGCGGAGTCGAACTCGGCGACGCCGTACCGCTCGGGGTCGGCCACGGGATAGGCGAAGATCGTGGCGCCTTCATCGCGAGCGGCGGCGCGCTCGAGCATCGGCTGCAGATCGTTGCCGTAGAAAATATTGTCGCCGAGCACCAGCGCGGGAGCGTCGCCGCCGACGAATGAGCGTCCGATGAGAAACGCCTGCGCAAGTCCGTCCGGCGACGGCTGGACTGCATAGCGGAGGTTCACGCCCCAGCGCGCTCCGTCGCCGAGAAGCTGCGCGAATCGCGGCGTATCGTCCGGAGTCGAGATCAGCAGGATGTCGCGAATGCCCGCCAACATCAGCGTCGACAGGGGATAGTAGATCATCGGCTTGTCGTAAACCGGCAGCAGCTGTTTCGAGATTACCTGTGTCACCGGGTAGAGCCGGGTCCCCGAGCCGCCGGCGAGGATGATGCCCTTGCGCATCTCACGCGACCTCGGCCGCGTAGTTGAGCGAGATCCAGTGCTTGTACTCGCCGCTGGTGACCGCGGCCAGCCATGCGGGATTGTCGAGATACCAGGCAACGGTGCGCGCGATTCCCGATTCGAACGTCTCGCTCGGCTCCCATCCCAGCTCGCGGCGAATCTTCGACGCATCGATTGCGTAGCGGCGATCGTGTCCCGCGCGGTCCTTGACGAAGGTTATCAGCGATTCGGCATGGCATCCCGGCTTCTGCTCACCGAGAACGCGGCAAAGCGTGCGCACCACGTCGATGTTGGCGATCTCGGCGTTGCCGCCGACGTTATAGGTCTCACCCGGGCGTCCCCGTTCCAGCACCGTTCGGATCGCTGCGCAATGATCGCCGACGTAGAGCCAGTCCCGCACGTTTCCGCCATCGCCATAGACGGGCAGCGGCTTGCCGGCCAGTCCGTTGTGCAGCATCAGGGGAATCAATTTTTCAGGGAACTGCCGCGGCCCGTAGTTGTTGGAGCAGTTAGTGGTCAATGTCGGAAGGCCGTAGGTGTGATGGTAGGCGCGCACCAGATGATCCGCAGACGCCTTCGACGCGGAGTACGGGCTGTTGGGTGCGTAGGAATTCGTCTCCGCGAACGAGGGGGCCTCCGGCTCGAGCGAGCCGTAGACTTCATCAGTCGAGATGTGCAGGAAGCGAAATCGGGCGCGCTCGTCGGCTGTCAGCGCCGTCCAGTAGGCGCGCACCGCGTCGAGCAGCACAAATGTGCCGACAATATTGGTGGCGATGAAATCCGCGGGCCCATGAATCGAGCGATCGACGTGGCTCTCCGCTGCGAAGTTGACGATGGCGCGCGGCCGGTGTGCGCCGAGCAAATGCAGGACCAGCTCGCGATCACCGATGTCGCCGTGGACGAATATGTGTCGCGCATCGCGTTTAAGCGAGGCGAGATTGCCGAGATTGCCGGCGTAGGTCAGCTTGTCGAGGTTGATGACCGGCTCGTCGCTGCAGTCGAGCCAGTCGAGAACGAAATTGGCACCGATGAACCCGGCACCTCCGGTCACCAGAATCATGCGAACTCCATGCGCCGCGGACGCTCGCGCGCATTTTTCTCAAGGGCGGCATATTATCATGCGCGCTCAAGACGACTCACCTTCGACGTAGTACTCGCGATACCACTGCACGAAGCTGGCGAGGCCGACATGCAGCGGAGTCGACGGCGCGAAGCCGATGGCGGCGGCGAGTCGCTCGATCGACGCAAACGTCGCCGGCACGTCTCCTGGCTGCATGGGCTCGTACTCCCTGATTGCGCGCACGCCGAGAAGGCGCTCCAGCTCACTGATGAACGTTTCGAGCTCGACGGCGGTGTGGTTCCCGATGTTGTAGATCGCGCTGGGGGCAACGCTCGGCGTCGCCGCTACCGGCGGCCGCGACAACACGCGCACGACACCTTCGACGATGTCGTCGATGTAGGTAAAGTCGCGCTGCATCCTGCCGAAGTTGAAGACTTTGATCGGCCGACCCTCGAGCATCGCGCGCGTGAACAGCATCGGCGACATGTCCGGTCGCCCCCAGGGTCCGTAAACGGTGAAAAAGCGCAGCCCGGTCGCCGGCATGCCGTAAAGATGACTGTAACTGTGCGCCATCAACTCGTTGGCTTTTTTCGTCGCGGCATACAGGCTCACCGGATGATCGACATTCTGGTCCTCGGAGAACGGGAGCGTGTGATTTGCTCCATAGACGCTCGAGCTGGACGCGTAGACCAGGTGTTCGACGGCGCCATGACGACAGCCTTCGAGGACGGCGCCGAAGGCGTCGATGTTGTTGCGAAGGTACGCCGCAGGGTTGACCAGCGAGTAGCGCACGCCGGGCTGTGCGGCCATGTGCGCAACATGTGTGAGGCGCGCGCTGCGAAAAAAAGCAGCGGTCGCCGACGTGTCGGCGAGATCGAGCGCCTCGCAGCGGACGCCGATTTTCAGGAGCCTTGCCGCGCGCGCGTGCTTCAGCGCAACGTCGTAATACGGGTCGAAGCTGTCGACCGCCACCACTTCGGCGCCGTCCTCCCGCAAGCGCCGCGCAAGGTGCATGCCGATGAACCCGGCCGCGCCTGTCACGAGGACCTTCATGCGCTCCGGCCTCGCTCCGTCTGTTCGAGCGCGCGCAGCTTCGCGTACTTTGCAAAGCTGTTGAAGCAGCCGATCGAAATGTGAACGAGACCTGCGACGCCGTCGAGAAAGCCGCCGCGCAGGACATAGAAACGGAGGAATCGGAAGATGGGCGACACGATGAGCCGGGCCGCGGAAAAACGCTCGCCCCGCGCAAACAGCGCCTCGGCCTGAAGCGTCGTATACCGGTTCTGCTTGGCGAGGTAGGCCTCGAGCGAGTCGCCCGACCTATGCAGCAGGTCGCCGCTCAGGCGACCCACCTTGCCGTCGAAGAGCACGTGTTCGTGCACCGCGTCTTCACTCCATCGCGCATGGCGGCGATCGAACAGCCGCAGATTCCAGTCCGGATAGCCCTCGCCATGTCCCAGCCATTTACCGAGAAACCGGTTTCGCCGCGGCATTTCGTAAGCATTGAACTGCGCGTGCTGCATCGTTGAACGGATAGAATGCGCCAACTCGGGTGAGACACATTCATCCGCGTCCAGGCAGAGCACCC
>Ga0210402_10003711_pt1 | contig 14198 bp, 11 predicted proteins | sample IncBWC7MmetaG_FD_161055 | JGI IMG/M metagenome (GOLD analysis project Ga0210402, IMG submission 161055) | Forest soil microbial communities from Barre Woods Harvard Forest LTER site, Petersham, Massachusetts, United States - Inc-BW-C-7-M | ecosystem: Environmental > Terrestrial > Soil >...
CGTGCTCACCCACGAGAATTATCTCGAGCAATGCCGCGCACTGACCGCGTGGTATCCGTTCTGGCCGGGAGTTCGGTACTTGAGCATTCTTCCCACGAATCACGCGATTGATTTCATGGTGGGGTTCATCGGCCCGTTCGTGTGCGGAGCTTGCGTCGTGCATCTGCGCACCCTGCGTCCGGAGTTCGTGCGCGATGCGTTTGTGCGCTACCGCATTACTTACGTATCGCTGGTCCCGATGATCGTGAAAAACCTGGAGCGCGGCCTGCGCGCGAAGTTCGACGAACTGCCGTCGTGGAAGAAGCCATTCCTGAATGCCATGATCGCGACCAACCGGGTGCTGACGCGCCGCCGGCCGAACGTGAAGCTGAGCCGTCTGTTGCTCTCGAACGTGCATCGCGGCTTTGGCGGCGAGGTTTTGGCGTTGATCACCGGCGGGGCCTTCATGGAGCCCTCGACCATGCAGTTCTTCTACGATCTCGGCATCCCGGTCGTGAACGGCTACGGTCTCACGGAGGCGGGCACCGCGCTCACGCTCAACGATCTCAAACCGTTTCGCGCCGATACTGTCGGCAAACCGCTGCCGGGAGTCGAGTTGCGCATTCTGAATCCGGACGCTGACGGGGTGGGCGAAGTCGCGGTCCGCAGCAAGACGGTGATGTCGCACTATCTCGACGATCCCGAACTGACTTTGGAGACCATCGTCGATGGCTGGCTTCTGACCGGCGATCTGGGCCGATTCGAGAGTGGCGGACATCTGCAGCTTTTCGGGCGCAAGAAAAATATGATCGTCACCGACGGTGGAAAGAACATCTATCCGGAGGATATTGAAACTGTCTTCGACGGCCTGCCGGTGAAAGAGTACACCGTGTTCGCGGCGAACTACGTGTGGCCGCAAAAGGAACTCGGACACGAATCGCTGCTATTGGTGTTGCGGTTGGAGCAGAACCAGAAATTCGACGGCAAGCTGTTGGACGAAATCGCCGCCCGAAATCGCCGCCTGCCTGACTTCAAGCGCGTAGGCGGATACTTGATCTGGGAAAAAGATTTTTCCCGGACTGCCTCAATGAAGATCAAGCGGCAGGCGCTGGCAGAAGAGATCGCAAAATCGGTGGCTCGGGAAGCAGTCGTTGGGCTGTGACCGGCTTGAATTCAGACGCGTTACTTCCTTTGCTGTGAAAATGAATGAGGAACCTTGGGGCAAACTTATCTCGCGATTGTGAATCCGGCGGCGGGAGGCGGGCGCGGCCGAAAACTGCTCGGCCCCGCCCTGGAGCGCCTGAAGGCGGGTGGCATCGAGGTACAGGTGATGGAAACCCGCGCTTCGGGTGACGCCACAGAAATTGCCCGCGCGGCTTACAGGCGCGGTGTCCGAAATTTCATCGCCGTTGGCGGCGATGGAACTTCCTATGAAATCGTGAACGGCCTCTACCCGCAGGCCCTCGGCGGCGAGCGCCCGACCCTGGGATTCCTGCCGCTGGGCACGGGCAATTCCTTCTTGCGCGACTTCAGCCATCAGGGCGTCGGGTATGGAATCGAGTCGCTGCTGGCGCATAAGCACCGGCCCTGCGATGTCATTCGTCTGCGTCACCGCGAGGGCGTACTTTATTACATCAACCTGCTGAGCATGGGTTTTTCCGCGGACGTCGCCACTCTCCGCGCCCGGCGTTTCAGCGCATGGGGAGAGATCGGTTACCAGACCTCGATCTTTCTCACACTCGCTCGCTTCAACCGCCGTCCTTTTCCAGTTCGAGTCGACGGCGAAGATCCGTTCGACAACCGCCCGTGCCTGTTCCTGACTTTTAACAACAGCAAGTACACCGGCGGTACCATGATGATCGCTCCCCACGCAGAGATCGACGACGGCCTGGTGGAATATGTTCGCTGGGGACCGATTGGGCGAGTGGGCTTGATCCGCAATCTACCGGGACTATATGACGGCACGCATATCAAGCACCCGCTTGCCGAGCGCAAGGCGGCGCGGCGCATTGAGTTCAATCTTGACGCGCCGGTCGATGTCATGGTCGATGGAGAAGTGCTCACTCTGCACTGCGAGGAATTGGATGTTCTTCCCGGAGCGCTTGAAGTTGTCGTCATGTTATAAGGAGGATCATGTCTGAAGAACGGCGGAAACGAAAGGAAGAGCGCGACGGTGTCAGCTCCAGTGATGGAAAAACGAAGAGGATGCTGATTAACGGCGGCATCGTGATTTTGTTGGTGGGGGCGTTCATTGTTTTTCGGTACCACGAGAATCACAAATACGATTCCTTCGCGCAGTGTCTGGCCGCGAAGCAAACCAAGATGTACGGCCTTTCCTGGTGTCCACACTGCGCCGATCAGAAGGAGATGTTTGGCGACGCGTTTCACTACGTGCCGTATGTGGAGTGCGGGGACAAGGTCACAAGGGACGAAACGCCGGAGTGCAAGGTGGCTGGGGTGAAGTTGTTTCCCAGTTGGCAGTTTGGGACGGAAGCGCCGAGAGAGGGCGTTCTGTCGCTTGAAGCTTTGAGCGACAAGACCGGGTGCAGCCTGCCGTGACGCGAATTCTCTTCGCCACGATTGCGGCGCTAGCGCTCGCAGGTGTGATCGTGTCCGCCGTATCGCTCCAGCGCCACTACGCCAAGTCGGCGACTACATTCTGCGATTTGAGCCAGAAGTTCAGCTGTGACATCGTGAACCGCAGCCAGTATTCGAAGATCCAAGGAATTCCAGTCGCCGGGATCGGCGTAGCCGGATACGCCGCGCTGTTTGTTCTGTCTACATTCTGGAAATCGCGGACGGATACGCCAAACCGCCTTCTGGCCGCGGCGCTTGCGGGCCTGGCCTTTGCTCTTTACCTGACTTACATCGAGGCCTACGAGCTGATGACTTGGTGCATCCTGTGCCTGATCTCGCTGGTGCTGATTTCTCTGATCAGCCTTCTTGCCGTCGCAGTAAAAGTAAGAGCTGCGAGAGCCTAAAGCGTGCCCGCCGTTGTATTCTGGTAATGCGCTTCTCCTGATGGAAGAAATCCAGCAAACTGAAAACTACGCCCCCGGACCTGCTGCGGGCGTTATCCGAGCGCAGTCCGCCACCGGAGACTTGCGCCTGCACGAATTTCACAGCCGCATTTTTCGGAACACCCGCTTCCTGCGGGTTTGGCTGCCGCCCGCCTACGACGATTCCGCCAATGCCGGCCGCCGTTACCCCGTGCTCTACTTGAATGACGGCCAGAATCTGTTCGAGTCGTCGACCGCATTCAATGGAGTGGAATGGCAGGTGGATGAGACCGCCGATCGCTTGATCCGCGAAGGTATGGTCCCGCCCATGATTATTGTGGGCATGGACAACACGGGCAGAGACCGCATTCGCGAATACATGCCACACCGCTCGCTGCATCCGGTGGTCTTCCGAGTGCACGGAACGCGGTATCCAGCGTTTCTGTTTAAGGAAGTAATTCCGTTCATCGCTCGCAACTACCGCGTCGCAAGCGGACCTGAAAATACCGGGCTGGGCGGATCCTCCCTGGGTGCCTTGATTGCGCTTTACACGGTTGCGGTTCGTCCTGGAGTGATTGGCCGATTGCTGCTGGAGAGTCCGTCGCTGTGGGCCTCGAACCGGCAGTTGATTCGCCAGAGCCGTGCCGTCAAACGCTGGCCAGAACGCGTGTTCCTCGCAACCGGGACTGCTGAATCCGGGCGGAAGGACAAAGATCAAAGCATGGTCGACGACGTGCGCGAACTTGCCGCAATCCTGCGCCGCACGGGGTTGGACGAAAAGCGCCTGAGATTATTCATCGACGAAGGCGCCTCGCACACCGAAGCGGCCTGGGCCCGCCGGTTCCCGGAGGCGTTGGCTTTTCTGTTCGGGAAACAAGGATAATCCGAGGCTTCTACGAAGTCACCGCCGTGCCTTCTACCGCAATGGGCGAGTTCCCCCTGCGATCGACTTTCCAAATCAGGACCACCGCAGCCGCCATCGCAACCACTGATAGCTGCACATGCGTCCATCGTGTGAACGGTCCGATCAGCGGGAGCATGTAGACCAAGTACAGAAGAGTTCCCAACCAGCGAGTCGATGGCACTAACGGTTGGCCAACCAGCCAGTCGGCGAGCAGAATAAACGCCGGCGCCAGGATGACCAGATCGTAGACCGTGAGATGCGGCGCTACCAGCACGCTCGCCATCAGCAGCGCCGAATACCGTAGAGAAAAAGGTTGATCTCGCTTCCAGCACGCGATCGTCAGACCCAGAATGATCAATGCGGTCAGAACATAGAGCGCGAACGAGACACTGTGCCACGGCACGATCATCGACCAGAACGTTCGCAACGAATGGGTTTGATAAAGCTTGGGCTCAAGCAGAGACAACACAGAGCGCACATTCCCCAGCACGCGCAACCACTCCCGAAGAAATTCGGCGCCGTAGTAGACAACTCCTACTCCGAGTTGAGCCGCTGCTGAAAGAGCGGCGCCGAGCACGATCTTCCATGCCCCCGTCGACAAGAAAACGATCGCAGCGGCCAGTCCCAACTGTGGTTTGAAAATCAAACAACCGAGCGCGACTCCGGCAAGGAATTCCCTCCTGTCGCGCAGCAGAAAAAACGTCAGCGTGAAGCAGGCCAGCGCAAGCGCCGAAGTCTGGCCCCACGCGATCAAGTGAAAGAAGGCAGGAAACGCCACGGCTAGAAGCGCGGCAGTGCTGCCGTGATCGCGCAGGTTCGGGCAGGCGCGCCACAGGGTGTAGCAGCAGACGCCATAGACCACCGCGCAGCAACCCCACCACAAAATCAGCGCCCTCCCGTAGGAAAGATGAGCCAGCGGCGCGAAGAAGACCGAAATCTGCGGAGGATACAGAGGCAGGTACCGAATGCCCGCAGCTTCCGGCACGCGCTGTGCCGCCAGCGCCAACTGCGCATTCATGTCGTACAGATCTGCGCCACGGTGAGCGTTTGCAAGCGCCCCCAGCGTGTAGAGATGCAGAAAGTCAGTCCCCTTCAGATTTCCGTTGCGGTCGCGCAAGCCCGGAGTCGCCATGTTCCACACATACAGCGACCACAAGCAGAGCGCAAGAATCGTGCCATGAGCGCGTAAGCGCTTTGCCGTCAGCCACGAACCGGAACTTGACGAGCTGCTGACTGTCATCATCGCTGAACACTGTCCATGCCCGGCACCGCGCCGAACGCAACAACGCGCCCACCCTTACCCTCAGGATGGCCCGCCGCATTTGCCGTCACCGACCTGCTCAGCAGAATCAAAAAGCCGAGCGCCACAACTGGCAGCGCAGAACTGGAAAAGATTGGAGCAGACCACATTGCCAGGTACCAGCCATTTCGCAATTCCGGCTGCGCAATCACGACAACAAGCGCCAGCACCCAGGGAAGAAATGCGCATCCCATCATCGCGTAGAGAGTGAGGCGGTTCAGCCGGTTTCCCCGCCCAATATCGCTCCAATGGCGAATCCCCAGCAGAAATGTGGGCAGCAGCAGAACTTGATTGAACGATGCGTTCACCGTGGGAACAATCGTGACTGTAAGTGTCAGCACAAACGCCAGAGCTATCGCAAACCAGACGGTACCCGCAGGCTCCTGCCGTACTTTCCAGCAGAACACTCCCACGCCCAACACTGCCAGGATTGCTATTAGCCAGAACACTCCCGAAGGCAGCGCCGCGCCCAGGAAGGCCTTTGCGTTGGTGTACTCCGAATATGCCACCAACGCTTTCGGATAACGCATCAGCCAACCCGGAAGCAGCAACTCCGAGGCCGAGATAAGAACCGCGAGCGTGGTGCCGAAGCCCCACATCAGCGACCGCCGCTGCTTCCATCCGCCGACCGTCCACATTGCAAACCACGCGATCGGCAATACAGCCATCTGGGGTTTGATCGTAGCCAGCGCCAACAACGATCCGGCTAGAAATAAGCGACCATCAGCGGCGCACCAGGCCGCCGCGCCGATCAGGGTTGCAACCAGAAGCCCCAACTGCAGCAGGCTCAAGCCCTGCATCACCGGCAAACTGCTCAGAGCCACAGCGAAGAGGGCCAAGCCCGCGATGACAGATAGCTGAATCCGCAGAAAGCGCAGCCAAAACCACACGCCAACAGCCACCACGGCTGCCAGAACCCACCAGACAACAATCCGCACCGTGTCGAATTCCATCGGCACGGTGGGAAGCATCAGAAAAATGATGTACAGGGGATAAGCGAATCGTTCCTGGTCGAGCCGGTCGGCGGCCACCCCGGGGTTCAGCGCCCGGCCATAGTAGGCGATCTGAATTTCCCGACTGACCTCAACTCCGTAAGGATCACGATGATGGAGCAGGAGTTCGCGCGTCCCATACCAGCGCGGATAAAGATCGGTCAAAGGTTTTGCCCCCGGCAGTCCCGTGCGAACATTTGCGGCGTGCAAGGCGCCAGGGACGCGGTTCCAGTAAATCCACATACTGGCCGAGCAAACCAGCAATCCCAACAGAGTCAACCGCACGAAGAGTGGTCGGGTCGCTGACATGAGGATCGGCGCAGAATTCGGGGCCCCTGCAAAATCTTATTGAAGCTGTCAATCGGAGTAAGGCCGCAACTCAGGGGCAGGGCTGTCGCCCTCCACAACCCATACCTTGCGATTCCAAAAGTAGTCGAGCAATTCCTGGTTCCCGCTCCTCCCCATGTCGCGCGCCCATACTACCTTGGCCCCGTCGATATCCGCTTCGTTGTAAACCCACTCCCGGTTAAAGTCATGCCCCGGTCCATAACGCACGATCACCAGTTGGGACTCTGGCATCTGTTGTAGCTGGCGCAAGAGCATGGCGCGTTCCAGGTTCGCGCGGGTCCACGCGGGTTCGATCGGTACATGGGTTCCTGCCGCCGCCACTCGCAGCAGAATCATAGCGCACGCCACCACCGGGATGGCGCGAACTAACATCCTGCCCAGCCCCCGGTTCGCCCTCGGCCAATGCCACAGTTGGCGCATGCACTGCACCAGCAATAGGTAGAGAACGCACACGGCAGGAGAAAAATAGTGAGCAAGCGTCCAGGTTTGAACCGCGAATGCGCCTGCCATGGCGGCGCAGATCAGAAGCGGCAGAAGTATCTTGCGCTGGCTCACAACCCGTGGAAGCGCCAGCAATGGCACGGTCAGAAGCGGTCCCAGATAAAACTGCCACCAGGACTTCAGTTTCCATCCGACACCAGAAAGGTAACCAGTTAACGTGCGGTATCTATGAAACTCGGCCAGTTCCCAATCGTAGAGGCTGCGCACTACTTCGTGGTTGTACGCGGGTGCGATACGAGGGCGTTGCCAGATGAAGTAAGGGGCCGTGGCATAGGTTTCCCGATTCACCTGATAGGCCAGTCGCAACGGATCGCCGGTCACGCAGTCGTAGTAGTACGCCGTGGCCACGCCCGCCAGCAGCAAGACAACCAGGATCGGAACAATTACCCGACGCATACTCAATCCAAAAGCTGGACGCTTCCGTCCAACCAACCAGACGAGCATGGCGACAGCGACGGGAATGGCGAACACGAATCCCTCATAAGGCCGGCTGTTGGCCAGGATCACCAGGCCGCATGCGAGAATGAGAGATCGGCCAACCGTCGGACGCCGGCGCAAGCGCGGCCACGCGCCCATCACGAGCGCTCCACCCAGCGCCGCTACCGAAGCGCACCAGTAAGTGTTCATCCAGTAGCTGAGAATCCCCAGCCGGAGCGCTGCCAGAATCGCGCCAAAGAAAGCCCATCGCAAAGGCAGCCACCCCTGCAACATCCAGCACAAAGCCGAACACAGGGCCGCAGTAATCAGAAGCTGCCCGAGCCACGGATGACCCAGAAGCTGTCCTGCCGCCAGCACCAGTCCTTGCGCCGGCGGATACATCGACATGTAGGTGGGATGTTCGATGATGTGGAAACTCTCGAAGTGAATCCACATCGGATGCGTAAGATTTGTGATTCTTCCGTGCGCGAAAGTATCGGCCGCCAACAGATAACTGAACTCGTCGTTCCATCGCGGTTGCGGGACTCCTATCACAGGAATGAGCGCGACCCGCAACACAATTGCGCCAGCTCCAACCGAAAACACGGCGAGCGCACGCCGCCGCGCCAGGCTGCCAAACGCACGTTCCAGTGACTGAAATGCAGAAGGTCCGGGGGCAGGAGGTCGTCGCTGCGCCCAGAAGATCAACAGCGCCGTGGCACTCATCATCACCAATTCGATGATCGACACCAGCGAAGTTGCGAGCCGGGCGTAGAGGTTCTGCATGGTGAGGAGCGAGCCTCGCGCGAATGTCCACGAGCGGCGAGCCGATGACGGAAGGCCCCCGCCCGTACCGGGCGGAGGCCGCAATTCCAGCGCGTTACTTTACGGCAGTTTCCTTCACGCCGATCTCTTCGAAGAGGCCGTCCACGATCTGAATCATCTCGTTGTCGACCACGCGGTTCTTGGCGATCGCTTCCTTCAGCGGGATAGAAACAATTTTGTTCGAGCGCAGCGCCGCCATGCAGCCGAATTCGCCACGATGCACCATATCGATCGCGCCCAGGCCGTAGCGGGTCGCCAGCACCCGGTCGAACGCGCTGGGTGACCCGCCGCGCTGGATATGTCCCAGGACGACGGCGCGGGTTTCGTACCCAGTGCGCTTTTCAATCTCGCGGGCGAGAATGTTGGCGATGCCACCCAGTTTGGCGTGACCAAATTCATCCTTGCCCATGTCCTGCAGAATAGGCGCGCCCGACCCGGAATCGGAGGCAAACTTCGCGCCCTCCGCCACCACGACAATGGAGAAGTAACGGCCCCGCTCGTGGCGCTGGCGAATCGATTCGGCAACCTTGTCGATGTCGAACGGCCGCTCGGGAATCAGAATCACATCCGCTCCACCCGCCACGCCGCTGTACAGGGCAATCCAACCCGCATCCCGACCCATGACTTCAACCACCATCACGCGGTTGTGCGCCTCGGCCGTAGTGTGGATGCGGTCGATGGCTTCGCACACGATGTTGCAGGCGGTATCGAATCCAAAAGTATAGTCAGTCCCACCCAGATCGTTGTCGATTGTTTTGGGCACGCCGACGATCTTGATTCCGGTTTCGTGAAGCTTCTGCGCGACCGACAGCGTGTCGTCGCCGCCGATGGCCACCAGTGCGTCAATCTTGTGTTTCGCAATCGTTGCGGTGCAGCGTTCAATGCCATCCGCGCGTTTGGACGGATTGGTGCGCGAGGTCCGCAAAATCGTTCCGCCGCGCGGCAGAATGCCGCCCACCGCGTCCAGGTCGAGCGCCATGCTCTTGTCTTCGATCAGACCGCGCCAGCCCTCCATAAAGCCCACAAATTCATCGTGATAATGGAACACTCCTTTGCGCACCACGGCGCGGATAACCGCGTTCAATCCGGGGCAATCGCCCCCGCCAGTTAGCATGCCAATTTTCATTATTCGCTCCCTTTTTCCTGGTATGAGTTCAGAATGAACTACTACGAATGCACCCCGAGTGCAGGGGCGATGAAATGGCCCAAAACGCAGGGGTAAACATCGTTCGGAAGAAATAGAGTAACACTAAATCGACACACGCCAAAGTCAGAGAACCCACAGAAAATCGTTCAGGTAACGCCCTCGACGACGGTTTGATAGACGTTGCACTTCCGCGAAGGATTCGACACAATGCTCGACGGGCATAAACTCGGCGGACATGAACTCGACGGACATAAAGAAGACGGTCTCGATTCTTTCCTGGGGAGCGGTGGGCCTGCTTGGTGCCATTGCGGTTGGCGTGGTCGCCGTGCGTCGTGGAGAACCGATTAACGCGCTGTGGCTGGTTGTGGCCGCGACCTGCTGTTACGCCCTCGGATACCGTTTTTATAGCAAATTCATCGCGGCGAAAATTCTCGCGCTCGACGCCCTCCGCGCCACTCCCGCTGAGCGTCTGGAAAACGGACGAGATTTTCTGGTGACCAATAAGTGGGTCGTGTTCGGTCATCATTTTGCCGCCATCGCGGGGCCGGGGCCTCTGGTTGGCCCGGTACTCGCCGCGCAGTTCGGATATCTCCCCGGAACGCTGTGGATTCTGGCGGGCGCGGTTTTCGCGGGGTGTGTGCAGGATTTCGTCATCCTGCTTTTCTCCGTCCGCCGCGACGGCAAATCCCTCACCGAAATGGCAAAAGAAGAAATCGGCCGCGTCGGCGGTTTTGTGGCGTACACGGCAGTCATCGCGATTCTTGTGATCCTCCTCGGCGTCGCCGCGCTGATCGTCGTGAACGCGTTAAAAGACAGTCCCTGGGGTACTTTCACGATTGCCATGACGATCCCGATCGCGCTGCTGATGGGCCTCTACCTGCGCCGGATTCGTCCCGGCAAAGTGCTGGAAGTTTCCATCCTCGGTTTCGTTCTCGTTCTCCTGGCAATCTGGGGCGGGCAATGGGCTTCGCAGAATCCCACGATGGCGCTCGCATTCACTCTGCAAGGCACAACGCTCGCGAAGCTGATCATCGTCTATGGATTCGCCGCCTCGGCTCTTCCGGTATGGCTGCTGCTGGCGCCGCGCGATTATCTCAGTACGTTCGTGAAATTGGGAACGATTGCCCTCCTCGGCATCGGCATCGTAGCGTTGCATCCCACGCTGCACATGCCTGCCCTGACCCGGTTTGTCGACGGCACCGGACCAGTGTTTGCCGGAAAGATTTTCCCGTTCGCCTTTATCACCATCGCCTGCGGCGCCATCAGCGGCTTTCATTCCCTGATCTCGAGCGGAACCACACCGAAACTGATCGCCCGCGAGACCCAGACTCGCATGGTGGGATACGGCGCCATGATGTGCGAATCTGCTGTCGCAGTGATGGCGATCATCGCAGCCTGCGTGCTCCAACCTGGTGTGTACTTTGCGATTAACAGCCCCGCGGGCCTGGTCGGACAAACCGCCACTGCCGCGACCGCGACCATCTCCTCCTGGGGATTTCCGGTCACTGCCGCCGACATGCAAACCCTGGCCCACGCCGTCGGCGAGCAGACTCTATTCAACCGCACCGGAGGCGCCCCCGCCTTCGCCGTGGGGATGGCGCACATCTTCTCGCAAAGCCTGGGAGGCGCCACCGTGATGGCGCTCTGGTATCACTTCGCCGTCATGTTTGAAGCGTTGTTCATATTGACCATCCTCGACGCCGGCACGCGCGTAGCCCGCTTCATGATTCAGGACGCGCTGGGGCACATCTACAAACCGCTGGGACGGACGAGCTGGTATCCCTCGATTCTCGCCACCAGCGCGCTAGTCGTCGGCGCCTGGGGTTTCTTCCTGTGGCAGGGTGTGAAAGATCCTCTGGGCGGCATCAATTCGCTATGGCCCTTATTCGGCATCGCCAATCAACTATTGGCCACGGTGGCTCTATGCGTGGCCACGACCATCATCATCAAGATGCACAGAACTAAGTATGCCGCGGTCACGCTCGTTCCGCTGGCATGGCTGGTCGCCGTCACGTTCACCGCGTCGTGGCACAAGATTCTGGATCCCAATCCGCGCGTGGGATTTCTGGCGCAGGCGCGAATTCTTGAGTCAGTCCCGGCGACGACTGCAACCGCCCACCTGATCTTCAACAACCGCCTGGATGCCGCCGTGACCGCCGTTCTAGTTGTCATGGTAGCCCTAGTCTTGATCGAATCCGTGCGCCAGTGGATCGGAGTCTTGACTGGCAGGGAAGAATCGGGTGTGAAAGAGTCCCCATTCGTAATGACACGCCTGGCGGAGGAGCGCGGATGAACCGCCTAGCAAAAGCCGCCCGACTTCTGGTCGCCATTCTGCGCGAGATTTTCGACGAGGCCGCCTACGAGCGTTTCCTCAGCCGCACGCAAACGGCGTCGTCACCGGGCGCCTACGCAGCGTTTCGCCAGGAATTCGAAGAGGCCAAAACGCGCCGGCCAAAGTGTTGTTAGTCCCGTGTGGGGCGGACACTCCTGTCCGCCGCCTTTGACTTTGCTTCGTGAACCAAAGAAACTGCGGGTGCCCCATCTTTCGCGTTCTTTGCGAACGGTGGGATTCCGCAAATCTAAATGCATCGAGGTGGCAGAGACAGATGTCACACAGATCACTACTAGCCGTCGCGTCCGTTGTTTTTCTTGCGCTCGTTCCGCAATCCTTCTCGCAGACCGATGACTCCACCCAAACCATGCGCCCCGTCATCCGCGGACGCCACGCCGCCGTCGCCTCCATGAAAGCCGAGGCCACCGAAGCCGCGCGCCGCATTCTCGACGCTGGCGGCAACGCCTTCGACGCCGCCGTCGGCGGCCAGGCCGCGCTGGGCGTCACCGACTTTTCGCTCAACGGCGTAGGCAGCGACGCCGTCCTGCTCATCTACAACGCGCGCGAGAAGAAAGTCTATTCCGTCAACGCCGAGCCCCGCGCGCCCAAGCTCGCGACCATCGAGTGGTACCAGAAAAACAACGGCGGCAAAATTCCCGAGAGCGATGGCCTGCTCTCTGGCGGCCTGCCCGGTGCTGTGGACGCTTGGTACACGCTGCTCGACCGCTGGGGCACGATGAGTTTCGCGCAGGTTCTGCAGCCCGCCATCGACCTCGCCGAGAATGGTTTCCCGCTGAGCGAATCCGGCGCGTCTGACATCGCCGAGTCGAGGAAGATTCTCAAGTATCCGACGACCGTCAAAATCTACCTCCCCAACGGTCGCCCGCCGAAGGCCGGTGAGATTCTCAGAAATCCCGACCTCGCCCGCACGCTGAAGAAATTAGTCGAAGCCGAAAAGGCGAATCAATCCAAAGGCCGTCACGAAGCCCTGAAAGCCGCCCGCGACCGCTTCTACAAAGGCGACATTGCTCACGACCTCGCCACTTTCTCCGAGGCTAACGGCAGCCTGTTCCGCTACGAAGACTTCGCCGAATACACCGCGGAAGTCGAGGCGCCGGTTTCCATCAACTACCGCGGCTACCAGATTTACAAGAATCCCTCCGCCAGCCAGGGACCGAGCGAACTCATCGCGCTCAATCTTCTCGAAGGCTATGACCTGAAAGCGCTCGGCCACAACAGCCCCGACTTCCTACACACCAGCGTCGAGGCGGTAAAACTTGCCATGGCCGATCGCGAAAAATATCTCGGCGACATGGACTTCATCAAGATCCCCTACGACGGTCTGCTTTCGAAAGATTACGCCGCAGAACGTAGAAAACTGATCGATCCTGCGAAAGCATCGCTGGAACTGCGTCCCGGCACGCCCGAAAAGTTCACAGCCAGCGCGACGGCATTAGACCGACCTGTCCACGCAGTCCTCGACGGCGATGCCCGCCACGAGGGCGACACCAGCTACATCGCGGTCATCGATAAAGATCACAACATGGTCAGCTTCGAGCCCAGCCTGCACGAATCGTTCGGCACCGGCGTGGTCATGGGAGACACGGGCCTCATTTTCAATTGCCGCGGCGACTACTACTCGCTGGTTCGCGGCGAAGCCAATGCGCTCGAACCCGGCAAACGCCCGCGCAGCACGCTCCAGAGTACTTTGATTATGAAAGACGGGCAGCCCTACGCGATTCTGGGCAGCCCCGGCGGCGACGACCAGGTGATGCGGACCATGCAGACTCTGATCAACATGATCGATTTCGGTATGAATATTCAACAGGCGATCGAGTCTCCGCGCTGGTCGTCGCGTGCTTTCCCGGCGTCTCCGTTCCCGCACACCATGTACCCCGGGGATCTGTCGGTCGAGGGACGTATCCCGGAAGCAACGCGCCAGGCCCTTATTTCCCGCGGCCACAAGCTGCGCGTCGCACGTCCCTGGTCGATCGGCTCGAATGCGGGAATCGTGGTTGACGTGAACACGGGAGTCCTCAGCGCCGGAGCGGACCCCCGCGTGGACGCGTACGCCTGGGCTTGGTGATGAACGAGCACGGGGCGACGTGGGCCGATAGTGTAATGGGGATGTTTCAACAACCATCCTTTCAAGACGCTGCCAACTCGCTGGCCTTCATGCACCGGCAAAACAAAAGTCCAGGAGGTCTGAACGCAGCTCAACGCGAAACCAGGTTTTTCTTTGCACTTCGTTGGGACGTTTGAACTCAAGCTGACCAGTGCTGCAAGGCGCGGCCATGACCATCGCCCCAGGCCACCATTTACTTCCCGGGAAGAATCAGCGAGGCGGGAATTGGAAGGCCGAGGCCGACATCTTCAATACCGACAAACAGCGGTCGCCGGAATTGGCACCCAGGATGCAAGCGTGCGAAGCGCCGGGGCGGACCCTGGCGACGG
>Ga0210402_10003712_pt1 | contig 14197 bp, 14 predicted proteins | sample IncBWC7MmetaG_FD_161055 | JGI IMG/M metagenome (GOLD analysis project Ga0210402, IMG submission 161055) | Forest soil microbial communities from Barre Woods Harvard Forest LTER site, Petersham, Massachusetts, United States - Inc-BW-C-7-M | ecosystem: Environmental > Terrestrial > Soil >...
TCTTAGTGTTGATTCTGCCGCCGTAATCCTTAGATTTGCTTCTCGTGGCTGAAAGCTGACGGCTTACATTTGGAACCTGCCACCTACAGCGTCATTCTCCCGGCCTACAATGAGAGCGCGCGCATCTCGGCCACGCTGGACAAAATTCTTGCTCACGCCACGGAACGAGACTGGAACGTCGAAGTCATCGTGGTAAATGACGGCTCCAGCGACGACACAGCGGCGATCGTTAGTGATTATGCGAGCAAGTATGGGGTGTTGCGGCTGCTGGAGAATCCTGGGAATCGGGGCAAAGGATACAGCGTACGCAACGGAATGCTGCGCGCGAAGGGAGACATTTTGCTTTTTAGCGATGCCGACCTGTCTTCGCCGATTGAAGAGGCAGATAAACTCTTTTCGGCAATTGCCAAGGGCGCAGACATCGCCATCGGCTCGCGCTGGGTAGATCGTCGATTGCAAATTCGCAGGCAACCGCTGTACCGCCGCCTCTTCGGGCGAATTTTTAATCTGGCGTTGCGCATAATTCTGGGGTTGCAATACAAAGACACTCAGTGCGGCTTCAAGGCTTTCACCCGGCGCAGCGCGCAGGCTATTTTCCCGCTGCAGAAAATCGAGCGCTGGGGATTCGATCCCGAGCTTCTCTACCTGGCTAAGAGGTTCGGATTCACCGTCAGCGAGGTCCCGGTCGCATGGTCGCACCGGGAAGGAACGCGCATCCATCCATTACGCGATGGCATCCGTATGTTTAGTGAACTGGTCAAGGTTCGCTGGTACGCGATGAAGGGGTACTACGCTATTTCAAGGAGTGTTTCTCAGCCACTCTAGCCCGAAGGGCGGAGAAGCCCCATCCTGCAAGGGAACGCTATGCCGCGTGGACTGCGCTTCTGGTTCTTGCGACGTTGTCGCGAAAAGAGAGCACGGCTTCATCCAATGTTGGATGTACATCGAAAACCGATAGCAGGTTGGTAAGGTCGAGGAGCTGGTGAATTCGAGAATTGGCGCCGGCGAGTTTGAGGGCGCATCCGCTGGCTTTGATCCACATGTGCACGACTACCAATTCGCCGAGACCGGCGCTGTCGATAATTTCCAGTCCACTAAGCTCGACTACGACCTGGCGTGTATACGGTAAGAGTTCGGCTATTTTTTGAGAAAACGCCGCGGCTTCGTCGCGATAGGTAAAGCGGCCGTTGCAGTAGAGAACAGTGATGTCGTCGATGACGCGGGTTTCCAGATCTAACTTCAAATTGCAACTCCAATCCGGCCTGCCAGGACGCGGCATGCCGCGGACGCATCCTTTTAGGTTTTTTCGTGTGAGGTTATGATACCGATTAGACGTTTGCGGGTTGGTTGCAAGACTGTGAAAATCTAGTTAATTGTTTGAGACTCCCACAAGTACCTCTTGCTTGCGTGTAATTGCGGCTTAACGCAGCGTACTAGGTCTGCCAGTATTTGTGATCGCGCAGGAAGTGGTTGGGATTCCAGAAATTCATCGCGGTAAAGAGGAAGAGCCAGATCACCCGGAGGCGTCCCATTTTTTGGAACCGGCGATTCGTGGTATAAACGCCTCCTCCGACGATGCCAAACTTGCTCCTGGCCACCTGCTTGCTTAAGAGGTAGTCCTCCGCGAAGTGGACCTGTTCGTGGAAACCTTCTAACTCGTCAAAGCGCCGCTTATCGAAAAGCATGAACATGCCGGTGCTGAAAGGCTGATGCAGCCTCGACAGATGCTGAAAAAAGTCGTTGCCCAGATAGATTGCTTTATCGAACCAGTTGCCTTCGCGGCAGATGATATTTGTGGTCACGCAATGCAGATGCTTGCGTTGCGCCAGTTCCACGGCGCGGCGGATCAGAGAATTTGAGGATGGTTCGACGTCGGCATCGATAAAGAGGACGTATTGACTCTCGGCCAGAGCGGCACCGGCGTTGCGACCGATCGAAGGCAAGCCGCCGGGGATCACTTCCACTTGCAGGCGATCGCGAAATCCCATCACGATCTCGGGCGTCCCGTCGGCGGAGCCGGCGTCAGCCACTAATATTTTCGTATTCGGCATCCTCGGGTAGTCCTGATTCGCCAACGAACTCAGTAATCGTGGGATCAGTTCGGCCTCGTTCTTCGCCGGAATCACGATGGTCAGTTCGCGGTTGGTATTCATGAATCCGTACTCCCTCCTTGTCGATGGTGATGAACGTGGGCTTGGAATCGATCCAGCCGCCAGCGTTGAAATAGTGCAATCCATCGCGCTCCTTGTGCATCGCAACGTGGGTGTGTCCACAGAAAATGCGGTCGGCCTTATGCTGGCGCGCGTGAAACAGCGCTCCCGAAGCCACCTTTGTCGACATCCTGAGCCAGCGCGTGTTCAGGCGATCAAAGAAGCGTGCTACCGGTTTGCCCTTAAGATCAAGTTTCTCCAGCCGCAAATAGAGCAGCGTCCCTAGATAATTGAGCCGCAGATTATTAGCGACCAGACGATCGAACTGGTGGCCGTGAATGGCCAGGTGACGCACTCCGGCATAATTCCAAACGTACTGCTGATAAACCCGCACCCCCACCAGGTGCGACATAATGTCGGTCAGACCCTGGTCGTGGTTTCCTTCCACCCAGATGACCTCTACGTTGCGTTTGGGATTCGAAAGCTTGCGGATGTACCCGAGAAATTTCCAGTGTTCCTTGGTGAGGCGGCCGAAGTTGAGGTCCGCGAAAATGTCGCCGAGGAGGATCAACCGCCGGAAGCGATTGTCCTTCAGCATCTGCGTCGCGTCGCGGGCACGGCTGCATTCCGAGCCCAGGTGGACGTCGGAAAGGATCAGCGTATCGTAAACGGGCGGATCCATATTCCATTTCTAGTACGGCAATGTTACGGGATGATGAAATACTGGTAACAATGCGGTAAACAGTATCCGCCAAGGTAACTATCGTTTGGTTACTGCGTGGGCCAGATGAGTCTATTTCTGAACGGGCGGTACATATTCCTTGGGCGGGGCAGCGCCTTCGCCGAAGAAATACTGCTCCATCTGCTTAACGATGGCCTCCTGATCTTCCCGGCGAGCGGGGTTGAGGCGATATTCGTTCAGCAGCATCTTGCAGAACTCAGTCCATCCCTGCCAGGCTTGTTGCGAGACGTTCTCGTAAATCTTCTTTCCAAATTCCGTGTCAAAGGGTGGCTCATCCAAGCCAGGAAGTTCTTTGTGCAACTTGACACAGAACACCGTACGCTCAGGCATAGGTTTCCTCAAGACTCGATCTAAAAATTATCTCATACCGAAGTGCCTCGATCGCTTGAGCTCGACATTCACTGCGCGAAGATGACAAGAACTCGTCCATCTGAGTGGTAGCCATCGCCGGTGGCGTTCTTTGCGTCCTGTACAGGATTCGACGGGAGATAGTAGGACATGCTCTTCACTTTCCCTCCCTTTTCCAGACTGGCGCCAATATTTTCTCGTTCGCCGTCGACGTTGGGATCGATCTTGTGCGTGACACTGCCATTGCGCTTGTCCTTGGCGAATCCGATATCGTGGGTTCCGGCGCCGGCCCATACAGTTTGCCCGTTCCAGGTGAATGGCGCCTTCCATAGGCGGAAGTGATGCCGGCTCGCGACCATCGCGATGGGTTCTGCCTGCTCATAACCGAAATCCTGGGGGCGGTTAAACAAGTAAAGCGTACTCATCGGCATCGCCAGGTAGTCCTTATTTTCATAAGTCAACATGGCTGCCTGAAGAACGGCCTTCTGGTTGTCGGTGTCGGCTACGTGGAAGTTGGCAAGGTCAAGCGCGTTCTGGACTTGCTGCTGCGAACCGATGATGACGAAATTTACCATGTCTCCCTGATTCTTGAACTGGTCGTTGACACGGCGGGGCAGACCGTCGATGTCCTTGCGAAGGCTGGCATCCAGGGGCGTGCTCGACACTTTCAGGGCCGGAGCTGTCGCATTCTCAGAACCGATCCCCAACTGGCCGGCAAGAAAGATTGCGGCCGCGGTTCCCAACTGTTGCTTCAGAACGTCTCCACGGCTTGGAGTGCCCTGTGCCTGCCGATGGACTTTGACTGCAAAGCTTCCCTTGCAGGGCGATTTGTCCGCTGCATTGATCCCAAGAAAAAGTTGGCCGGGGACGTCGGCCTTGACTTCCTTGCTGCTTCCGATCAGAACTGGACTCCCCTGCGCCTGCAGTTTTGCGATCAAAGCTCCCGGGAGCGTACTCGCCACGGGAAGGTTTTGGGCGGAAGCCCCGCTCACCCCCAGCGGATCGCATACCTGCGAACCGCCCGCGGTAATTTCGAGAACATCTCCAGTCTGAAGCGCCAAGCCGGTATCCGTCCACGGCTGAGTCGTTGAAACGTTGAAGGAATAGTCATTCCCAGGTGCAGGAGGGGCGGCTGGCGTGGTTTGCGCGACACTCTGGCAGATTAGGAGAAACGCCAGTGTCAAAAGATTGAGAGTCCAAATCCGGCGTGTCATAAGCCATCCCCCTACATGCGTGCGGACCGTCGGGTTCGAGGGCCGAGCTGTGTTCCTATTATGCAACAGTGGGATGGCGCTCTGCACGGGCACTGTGCGTTCGTTTAACTATGAGCATTTCCCAGAGCCATGACATTTTCGGCCGGAAGACGAGCAGTTGCCAGGCTCGGCCAACTTGCCGTCCGGCCCGATGCAATTCTGAGTGTGGATGCACCAGAACAAACCTTCATTCGAAGGCGGCACGGTCGGATCCGGCTCGGTGAGAATGAATTGTGCTTTCCACCGCAGAGACGAGCAAAGGTCAGGATGGTTGGTGTTGAAGCGATCGGATTCCGGACGGGGTGATTGTCGAATCATGCTGCGCCTCCCGAGGCGGCTTTGAGGATAGCTCGTTTCACGGCAACTTTCGCCAGCTGAACTTTGTAAGCATTGTGGCTGAGCGGCGTCGCCTTCTGCAGCCCGGCTTCGGCGGCAGCCTTGGCAGTATCCTCGGAGACGGCCTTCCCCGTCAATACGCGCTCTGCCTCGGCAGAGCGCCACGGTATCGGCGCAACGTATCCGATCACGACTCGAGCCGATTCGACCGACGAGCCATTCATCTTCAGCGCGACGGCGGCGACGGCCAGGGGCCAGTCAAAGGCCTGCTTCTGTCGAATCTCGTAGTGAGCGACTTTTAGCTCCCGTGACGGAGTAAGGACGACTTCACTGAGTATCTCGTTGGGTTTGAGGTCGTGTTCGCGTTCGGTTTCGGTTTTCGGAATCACGTAAAACCGCTCCAGCGGAAGTTCGCGTGGGCCCTTGGGTCCGGCCAGTCGAACCGAAGCGCCATATGCGACCAGCACCGGAACGATGGTTGAGGGGCTTACGAACTTGGCGGGGCCATCGTTGCCGAGAATCGCGTGATAGCGGTTTTCGCCGCCGGCGACAAGTTCTTTGCCCGACTGATCTTTAGGCAAAAGCCCGAAGCCACCACGAAAATACCAGCAGCGTGGACGCTGGCAGAGATTGCCGCCGAGCGTAGCCAAGTTGCGAATCTGCGGGCTGGCCGCGTCGTTGATCGCTTCCGCCAGCGCAGGATAGTCCTTGATCACATTCACGTTGTCGGCTAACTCTCCCAGCGTTGTGAGTGCGCCAACGCGAAGTCCCTGCGACATGGCGTTCACGCCGTTCATTTCCTTGATCTGCTTGATGTTCACGAGGCGCTTCGGGCGGACGACGTCATCCTTCATCAGGGCCAACAGATCAGTGCCACCGGCAAGGACTTCTGCTTGTCCCCAGGTTGGTCCTAGAAGCGCAACCGCCTGTTCTTTGGTGGTTGGACTGGCGTATTCAAACGATCTCATCACGCACCTGCCTTCTGAGTTTGGCCCAGCGCCGCAAGCACTTTGTCGGGTGTAAGCGGCAAGAATGAAACCCGTACACCGATCGCATTCGCCACTGCATTGGCAATCGCCGCTCCAGGCGAAATTACCGGGGGCTCACCCAATCCGATTACTCCGCGTTCGTCATAGCCTTTTCCGGTCATCATATGAACCACCAGCTCAGGAATATCGTTGAGCCCGGCCAGTCGGTAAAACTCCATATTCGGATTCAGCATTCTGCCCGTTGCCTGATCCATCACTTTCTCTTCGAAAAGCGCGTAGCTGATGCCCATGGCAAGGGCGCCATAGCAACTGCTTTCGGCGGTCTTGAGGTCGATGATGAGGCCGCAATCCTGCACCGCTACCATCTTCTTCGCTCTTACGATGCCAGTCTCGGTGTCGACTTCAACGTCAGCCATTCCTACCCCGCCAACGCCGCTGTTGGTGAGATCCGGCGGCTTGCTCTTGTCAGGATTTTTGCCACGAATGGTAAGCGGCATAGCGCCGATCTTTGAACAAGCCTGCTTCCAGTTCAATAAACGGCTCGAATCACTCTTGACTCGGACCGTGCTATTTACACACTCTAGATCCGCGGGTTGAGCATTGAGAGCAGGAGCAACTTTCGCGAACAGTGCTTCACGGGCATCCACGGCGGCACGTCGAGTGGAAGAGCTAACCCCGCCCGGAGTGGTCGAACCGCCGGAACCTCCCGACGGGGGATACAGCGTGTCACCAATGTAAAGATTGATCGCTTCGATCGGAATGCCCAGAGCATCGGCCGCGACGATGACAATTGTCGTTCGAGTGCCAGTGCCGATGTCCTGTGTACCCATCTTTATGTCGACCGATCCATCAGGATGAATCGTGAGATCGCAATCGCTCTCGTGACCACGCCCGCCCCAGGTGTGTATCGAAAGCCCGAGCCCACGAGCGATATTCCCGGAAACGTTCTGACCTCGCGGACGCCACTTGTCTTTCCAACCCATCAGGTCGGCGGCGATAGCTAGCTCTTCGCGATAGACGTCGCGTCGCGGTCCCGTAATATCCAGGTTCTTCAACCAAAGATCGAGAGGATCCATGCCGAGTTTGGCTGCAAGGTCGTCAAGCGCTCCCATGGTGATCGTCGCAGCCTGCGGATGGTTCGGCGCTCGCCAGGCGCGGGCGGGGCCGATGTTGTTGCGAATGGCGGTGTGTTCCTTGCGCAGATTGGGAATGCCGAAAACGTACGGAATCGGCGGCGCGCCTCCTCCGCCCGGCCCCCCTGTTCCCCACGATTGCGACTGCCATCCGGTAAGAGTCCCGTCTTTTTTTGCCGCCACCTTCACCCGAGCGTAGGCCGAAGGACGCGCGCCCGCGACTTTCAACTCCGAGTCGCGCTCCAGCATGATCCGCACCGGTCTGCCGCCGGCTTTCTTGGAAAGCTTGGCTGCCGTTATGTCCCAGCGATCGGCGGCAAACTTGCTGCCAAAGCCTCCACCGATGTTGTCCTGGTGAATCCGGATATTCGCCGCGGAGACCCCCATTGGCTCCGCCATTTGCGCGGCGATACCGGAAACATTTTGGGTTGAAATGTGGGTGAACAGATGATCTTTGTCAGTCCACTCAGACACCGAACCGTGCGGTTCCAGACAACAGTGGGCGATCACCGAGGCGCCATAAAGGCCTTCCGAAATAACCTCGGCCTCGGCAAAAGCTTTGTCAGGGTCTCCGCTCGTTTGCGCCGCGGTTTTCTGATAGGCGGAATGGCCGCCACTCTTTGCTTCGTGATACGAAGCCTTCTGGATCGCCGCCAGAACCGCGTCAGAAGCGCCCTCGCCTTTCATATCTTTCAGAAAGTCATCGTCGACTTTGAAGCTGACGCCATGCTCCTGAAGATATTGAGTGAGCTGTGAATCCGGCATCTGGTTGCTGATGGCATCGTCGATGTCGTCTTCGCTCATGGGGCCGGCGGCTTCGCCAGCGCCGGCGGGAGGCTCTGCGTCGCTGACCAGGTATGACAATGGCTGATAGCTCACCTTGATGAGACGAACCGCATCTTCCGCTGTGGATTCATCGACGGCGGCCACAGCAACGATTTCGTCCCCACCCCACTGAGCGGTCGTTCCGACCTTCTGAATAATCTCGACAGCTTTGACGCCGGGCAGCTTTTCGGCGGCGCTGGTATCGATGCTGATGATTTTCGCCTTGGCGTATGGCGAACGCAGAACTTTACCGTACAGCATGTTCGTGCCGTGATAGTCGTAGGTGTATTTGGCGCGGCCGGAAACCTTCACGGGCGAGTCCACGCGTGAAATGCGCTTGCCGATCAGGTTGCTGCGCGAAGGATCAGGCCAATTGTAGTCAGGCATGGCTCACGCTCCTTTCTGCGCCATCTGCGCAATTGCAAGGTGAATGCCGTGGTAAGTGCCGCATCGGCAAACATTCCCGCTGAGGCCGTGGCGAATCTCTTCAGGCGTTGCATTCGGATGTTGATCGAGCACTGCCTTGAAGGCGACTACGAAGCCGGGAGTGCAAAACCCGCATTGCGAGGCATCGTTATCGACGAATGCCTGCTGGATGGGATGGAGAGTTTCGCCCTGCATCACAGCCTCGATCGTCGTGATCGCTTTGCCCTGCGCTTCGATGGCAAGAATCGAGCAGGCGTAAACCGGCTTGTTGTCCAAGAGTACGGTGCAGGCTCCGCACTCGGCACGATCGCACACCCGTTTGGCCCCGGTGATCTCAAGCTGGTCGCGGAGCGCGTCGAGCAGAGTGATGCGAGGTTCGAGCTGGAGAGTCTGCTTCTGGCCGTTGATGGTGAGCTCCATCGGCACTTTTCCCGGCCCATAAATCTTTGCCGGTTCGCCCGCAGCCTGCACGACTTTGGCCCCAAGAATCGGTACAGCAGCCGCAGAAATTGTGGAAATTTTCAAGAAATCACGGCGGGAAACGCCTGAGTTTTCATCCTTAGGTTCGTCGTTCAACGGGTCGTGGTCTTCCATGCGCAATCTCCGAGGGATACCTTTAGTCAGAAGATGAATTAGACACGGTTCAGAGTGTTTCGGTTAGCGGTTCGATGCGCGATCGCAACTCTCATTTGCTTCTGCAATTAAGAAAGTATACAGCGAATGATTCACGTGGGGACAGCCGCCCCCGGCTGTTCCCACGTGAGCTAGGTCGTTACCAGCTGATGACCGCAATCCGCAACTGTTTGCCAACCCTTAACGCCAATTTCTTCGGAGGCGGTGGCGTAAGGACAATTCGTGGGTCGTTTGTGACCTCGCTGTCGATCCTGACTGAGCCTTGCTTCAGCTTCCGAGTGGCATCCGTGGCAGAGGCGGCCAACCCGCACTTTACGAGGAGCCGATCCAACCTCAACAGTGCTCGAGAGCTGGCATCAACCGATCCGCTCACTTCCTCAACATGAACGTTAACTTCCTCCACCTCTGCTGGTACTTCATTCTTCTGGAACTGCTTGGCCCAGTCTTCCCCAGCTTTCGTCGCAGCTTCCGCCAAATGAAAATCTGCCACGATGCGCCGAGCCAGGTCTTTCTTTGCCTGCATCGGATGCGCCTCGTGCTTCAGCTTTTCGATCTCGGCAATCGACAGATCCGTCAGCAGCTCGTAATAGCGCCACATGATTTCGTCGGAGACCGACATAATTTTTCCGTACATTTCGAGCGGCGGCTCATGGATGCCTATCGCGTTGCCCAACGACTTAGACATCTTCTGCACTCCGTCAAGGCCTTCCAAAATCGGCGTGGTGAGCACGACTTGTGGCTCTTGGCCATAAGCCCGTTGCAATTCGCGTCCCACCAGCAAATTGAATTTTTGGTCGGTCCCACCGAGTTCGACGTCGGCTTCGAGTGCCACCGAGTCGTAGCCTTGAGCCAGCGGGTAGAGCAATTCATGTACGGCGATTGGCTTCTCTTCGCGGAACCGTTTGTGAAAGTCCTCACGCTCAAGCATCTGCGAAACAGTGTATTTGGCGGCGAGGCGGATAAAGTCGTCGGCGGTGAATTTCGCAAACCAGCGTCGATTGAAATCAATGACCGTCTTTTGCGGATCAAGAATCTTGAAGACCTGGGCTTTATAAGTCTCCGCGTTCTGCTCAATCTGTTCGCGGGAGAGCGGTGGCCGCGTGGCCGACCGCCCCGTCGGGTCGCCAATCATTCCAGTGAAATCGCCGATCAGGAAGATGGCCGTGTGCCCGAGATCCTGAAAGTGTTTCAGCTTACGAAGCACGACGGTATGGCCGAGGTGCAGATCGGGAGCGGTTGGATCCATGCCGAGCTTCACTCGCAGCGGCTTGCCCGACGCTCGCGACTTCTCGATCTTCTCGCGCAGCTCAGATTCTTTTACGATTTCGGCGGCGCCTTTTTTGAGGTAAGCCAGTTGCTCGTCGGTTGGTGCGAAGGTCGGCATGCTATTTGATTATAGCCAGAGGTTCATCGCCGAAGCTGTCGAGCTTCGCTCGACTGGACAGCCGGTGGCGGCTGTCCCCACGTGAGTCTAGCGCGGCTTCAATCGCCGCCCTACTATTTCAAACTTCCCCTCCAGAACAATATTGATCGCCTCTGAGTACGCAATGTGTTCCTGCTCAAGAATTCGAGCGGCCAACGTTCGCTCGTCATCTGTGTCCAGTACGGGAACCGTCTTCTGCAGAATAATGGCGCCGTGGTCGAGTTCTTCATCCACGAAGTGAACGGTGCAGCCGGAAACTTTCACCCCGTAGGCAAAGGCTTGCTCCTGCGCTTCGAGCCCAGGGAAAGCCGGCAACAACGACGGATGAATGTTGAGAATCCGCCGCGGGAACAGTTGCACGAACCAGGGCGAGAGCAGCCGCATGTATCCCGCAAGGCAGACCAGATCAACTCGATGCTCTTCCAGCGCCGCCACGACTTCGCGATCATGCTGGGCGCGGTTCTTGCCTTTCGACGGAATTACCAGCGCGGTCAGCCCGAGATCGCGGGCGGTTGCGATCCCGTGAGCGTCCTCTTGGTTGGAGATGACGACGGCGATGCGCGCGTTGGGAATGCGGCCGGCGGCGATATTGGCGGCGATGGCCTCGAAGTTTGAACCGCGTCCGGAGAGCAAAATGCCGAGATTCTTCATGGGAGACTCAAGTCGCCAGCCATTAATCTTCGAGCCACCTGTCATCATAATTCAAGCCGGGAGAGGCAGCTTGCCGTTTGCCCGCCATCCACCCGGTTCGATATAGTTTCAGGTTGGCATGTACAAAGACTTCCATGCTGTGGACCGCTGGACCAAGAAGGAAGTGCACTGCATTTACCAGGCGTTGATCGTGGCCATTGCCACCCGGCACGCCGATGCGGTGGACGTCAAGTTTCTGGTCGACGGCCACCCCGTCTGGATCGCATTGCCCCATCCTGCCTGGGTTGAGTATCAGAAGCGCACCGGAAAGTTAATTACCGACTCACTCGCCGTAGAAATCGCCGGACACTACCTCAAAACCGCGCTGGAGTCCGGCGAAGGCGTGGGTCAGGAAATGTATTCGTTGACCGTTGCCCAGACGCTTGAGCACTTGGATGCGGCGGTGGAAGAAAAAGTCGGTTCTCAGCCCGTTGGGTAGGCAAACTCCACAGCTTCTGCCCTTGTTACGGGTTCCAGCGTGTGGCCGCTGTTCGCAAAATCGGAGAGATCACTATGGCCAGCATCATCGTAGAAGTTGAAACAGCCGTTCCCGATCACAAGCATCCCAAGCTGGAACGATGGGTCGAAGAAGTCGCACAGCTGTGCAAGCCCGATCGGGTGCACTGGTGCGACGGCTCGAGGGATGAGTATCAGGCGATGCTCCGCCTGATGATCCTCACCGGCACGGCCATTCCGCTGGATCCGGCGAAGCGTCCCAACAGCGTGCTGGTGCGGTCGGACCCGGCAGACGTGGCCCGCGTCGAGGATCGAACTTTCATCTGCTCCCGAACCAAAGAGGAAGCCGGCCCCACCAACAACTGGGAAGATCCTGCCAAGATGAAGCAGAAGCTCGCCGGATTTTTCGCCGGCTGCATGCAAGGCCGCACCATGTACGTGGTGCCATACAGCATGGGTCCTATTGGATCGCCCATCGCGAAGATCGGAGTGGAGATCACCGACTCCGCTTACGTCGTGGCGAGCATGCATCTCATGTCGCGCGCGGGAAGCCGCGTGCTCGCAGCTCTCGGAGAAGATGCTGATTTCGTGCGCGGGCTGCACTCGGTGGGAATGCCGCTCGGGGCCAATCAGCCGGACGCGACCTGGCGCTGTAACGCCGAGCACAAATACATCTGCCATTTTCCCGAAACGCGTGAGATCTGGTCGTTTGGTTCCGGGTACGGCGGCAACGCGCTGCTGGGCAAGAAGTGCCACGCGCTGCGCATCGCCTCGGTGCAGGCGCGCGATGAAGGCTGGATGGCCGAGCACATGCTCATCCTCAAGCTCATCAACCCGGCCGGCAAGGCAAAATATCTCACTGGCGCGTTTCCTTCGGCTTGCGGCAAGACCAATCTGGCGATGCTGATTCCGACGATTCCCGGATGGAAGGTCGAGACCATCGGCGATGATATCGCCTGGATGAAGTTCGGCTCTGATGGCCGGTTGTACGCCATCAATCCGGAGTTCGGTTTTTTTGGCGTGGCGCCGGGCACGGGCGTGAAATCGAATCCGAATGCCATGCTGACAGTCGCTCACGATTCTGTCTTTACCAATTGCGCCATGACGCTCGACGGCGACGTTTGGTGGGAGGGCATGACGGAAGAGAAGCCTTCGCAGTTGGTGGATTGGCTGCGGCGGCCGTGGACGCCGGATTCAGGCCGGAAGGCGGCGCATCCGAATGCGCGCTTTACGGCTGCGGCGAAGCAATGCCCGGTGATTGCTCCCGAGTGGGAAGATCCGAAGGGCGTGCCCATCGATGCAATTCTCTTCGGCGGACGCCGCGCGGGAATCGTTCCGCTGGTCACGGAAGCGTTCAACTGGCAGCATGGCACGTTCCTGGGAGCTACTGCGAGCAGCGAGACTACAGCCGCAATTACCGGAAAGGTCGGCCAGTTGCGCCGAGACCCCATGGCCATGCTTCCCTTCTGTGGCTATCACATGGGCGACTACTTCGCTCACTGGCTCAAGATTGGAGCCAGTTCCGACGCCTCCAAGCTGCCGAGGATCTGCTATGTCAACTGGTTTCGCCAGGACAAGAACGGCAAATACCTCTGGCCCGGCTATGGCGAAAACAGCCGAGTGTTGAAATGGATTTTTGAGCGCTGCGACGGCAAGGTCCACGCAAAGGAAACCGCGATCGGGCGCATTCCCGACGTCGCCGATCTCGACACCAAGGGCCTGGACCTCAAAGGCGCTAACCTCGACGAACTGCTTGGAGTCGATACCGATGGGTGGCTCGCCGAGATTCCGCTGATCAAAGAACACTTCGCCAAGTTCGGCGATCGCCTGCCGAAAGGATTGCAAGACGAAGTTGCAGGTCTGGAGCAGCGGCTGAAGTCGGCGAAGCAGTAACTGTCGTCAGGCTTTCTTGATCGCGCGAACGATAGCGACGAGGATCACGGCTCCGAAGATTGCAACCAGAATGTTCGCGATCAATCCGCCGGTCGTGAAAAAGCCTAGCATTGCCAGAATCCTGCTGCCAATAATCGCGCCTGCGATGCCAAGCAGGATGTCGACCAGGACGCCATAGCCCGCGCCCTTCATGATTTTGCCTGTCGCCCAACCGGCGATCAGTCCGACGATGATGACGTAAAGCAGGCCTCCGAGGAACATTGTCGCCTCCACGAATGCAGGTTGCGTTTATGCTCACGCTGCCGGTGAGTGAGGCTGACACTGTACCACCAATCGCGCAGGCCCGCTCACGATTTCGCTACGGTTCAAACGGCGGGCCAGACTCTTTTAGGGCTTGATGCCGGCGACGCCCATCATTCGGCCGGTCACTCCCTTTTCAGTCCGGTAAGAAAAAAGCAGCTCTGGATGGCAAGCTGTGCACAGGGTGGATGCAGTGATGTTTTTTGGCGGAACTCCAGCGTCGATCAGTTGGCGGCGGTTGGCTTCGAACAGATCGAGGAAGATTTTCGTCGGCAACTCGCTATGGCCAGGAGCGCGGGCGGTCAGGAACAGCAGCGGATACTTTTCGCGAACCGGGTCTGATTCTTTGATCTCGCGAAACAAGTCGTCGGCGTAAGCGAATTGCGATTCGAACTGCTGGCGCACTTCGGGGCCAACGTCGTAGCAACAGGCGTGAATTCCGGGGCCTATCGCCGCTTTAATATTTTTAGGCAGCGTGCCAAAGTAGCGGCGCATTTCGCCGACGCCTTTTTCAACGATGCGCTTGACCGTGCCCCGCCATCCAGCATGGAACACTCCCACAGCTCGCTGTTTTGTATCTACGAGAATGACGGGAAGGCA
>Ga0210402_10003713_pt1 | contig 14197 bp, 13 predicted proteins | sample IncBWC7MmetaG_FD_161055 | JGI IMG/M metagenome (GOLD analysis project Ga0210402, IMG submission 161055) | Forest soil microbial communities from Barre Woods Harvard Forest LTER site, Petersham, Massachusetts, United States - Inc-BW-C-7-M | ecosystem: Environmental > Terrestrial > Soil >...
AATGGGAGATCAATCTCGGCCGACGTGCTCATCGGAGCCGACGGCATTCATTCGGTGGTGCGCCAGACCTTGTTCGGTTCAGAGAAACCTCGCTTCACCGGCTGTGTGGCCTATCGCGGCCTGGTGCCGGCGCGTCGGTTGGCGCATCTCGACCTTGAATTGACGACGCAAATCTGGATGGGGCCTGGCCGCCATTTCGTACATTACTTCGTTTCGGGCGGAACACTCGTCAATTTTGTCGCGGTTACCGAAGAAGATTCCTGGCTTCGAGAATCATGGATCGACCGCGGGGAGGCGGCCGATGTCCTTGCCGCATTCGCAGGATGGCACAACCAGGTCCTCTCGATCATTGGAGCGGCGGACGAGACTTACAAATGGGCATTGTTTGACCGTGCGCCGCTGCCGCGCTGGTCCGTCGGACGGGTCACGCTGCTGGGAGACGCTTGCCATCCGATGCTGCCGTTCATGGGTCAGGGCGCCGCACAGGCGATCGAGGACGCAGCCACGCTCAAGGGCTGCCTGTCGAGGTTCCCAACCGATGTTCCGGCAGCGCTGCGTCTTTACGAGCGGCTGCGGTTGCCGCGGACATCGCGCCTGCAAGGGATGTCGGAAACCAATAAGACCCGCTTCCATATGCCCGACGGGCAGGCGCAGATGCAACGCGATGCCGCGATGGCCGACGGCAGAACCGACTGGTCACTGGCCGCCATCGCGTGGCTTTATGAGCACGACGCCGAAGTGGTGGATTGAGAGGAGGCCCGCTATGAGCCGAAGACACCTGCTGTTGGTAGCCCTCTGCCTGCTGACGCCGCACGCGGCCTTCGCTCAGGTCTTCGCGGGCGTACCCTGGTCCGTCCGTCCTGCCGTGGTCATTGAAGGCGCGGCAGGCGACGCCCGCGTACCGCTGGTGCACGCGGCTGTGGCGCATTGGAACCAGATACTGGCCGGGATCGGGAGCGGCTTTCGACTGGGGCCGGTGTCGGCTGGAGGGGGCGCCGGGATCGGCAAGATCCAGGTGGTGTTGTCGGACGGCGAGTTCATATCAAACGCCAGACGGTTTGCGGACGGACAGGGTGCGGTGGTGATGATCCGCAACACCAGCGGACCGCCAATGTCGCTGCCCAACGTTCCCCGCAACGTGATCGCCCATGAACTCGGGCACGCGATCGGCCTCGACCACAACAGCGATCCGGCCTTGCTGATGTGCGGGCGGCCGGCGCCGTGCCGCCCGGCTCTTTTCTCTTCATCGACGGCGCATTACTTTCCACTGGGCGCGGAGGAGAAGGCAAAGCTGCTTTCGATGTATCCGGCAAATTGGAAAAGTCGGTGAGGCCCGGCGGCACAGCGCACGCCGCGCACTCAAACGAAGTTCGGCTGCATCCCGGATGGCTCCCATGCGCATCGTCGATATCCGCGAGACTGCGATCCCGCTCAAGTCCGACCTCAAGAACTCGAGCTTCGATTTTTCCGAAATGACGACGTCGATCGTCGCCGTCATCACCGACGTCATGCGCGCGGGGCGGCCGGTCGCGGGCTTCGCGTTCAATTCGACCGGCCGCTACGCCTGCGGGGCGCAGATGCGCGAGCGGTTCATTCCGCGCATCCTGCGCGCAGATCCGTCGACGCTTCTCGACGATCGCGGCGACAATCTCGATCCCGCCCGCGTGATGGCCGCCATGACGGCGCGGGAGAAAATCGGCGGCGACGCGGAGCGCTCGATCGGGATCGGCACGATCGAGGTCGCGGTTTGGGATGCGGTGGCCAAGATCGCCGAAAAGCCGCTCCACAGCGTGCTGGCCGAGCGGTACAGTGGCGGCCGGCTTCCCGACAGGGTGTTTTGCTATGTGGGCGGCGGTTGGTACTGGCCGGGCCAGACCATTGCTGATCTGCAGGATGAGATGCGCCGCCATCTCGCGGCCGGCTACACGATGATCAAGATGAAAGTCGGCGGTCTGCCGATCGACGAAGACTGCCGCCGCATCGAAGCGGTGTTGCGGGTGCTGGGGAGCGAACACCGCCTCGCGGTCGACGCCAATGGCAAGTTCGATCGCACCGCCGCGCTTGCCTATGCCAAGGCACTCAGGCCCTTCGGCCTCAAATGGTTCGAGGAGCCATGCCATCCGCTCGATTACGCGCTCTATGCCGAGATCGCGGCCGCCTATGAGACGCCGCTTGCGACCGGCGAGAATCTCTATTCCACCGAGGACGTGCAGAACCTCGTGCGGTTCGGCGGACTTCGGGCCGGCCGCGATTTCGTCCAGGTCGATCCGCCCCAGGCCTACGGCATTGCGCAATACGGCAGGACGGTCGCCATGCTGGAAGCGGAAGGTTGGAACAGGGCGCAGCTCTTTCCCCACGGCGGCAATCAGATGTCGCTCGCGATTGCGGCCGGCTTCGGCCTGGGCGGCGCCGAGTCCTATCCGGGCGTGTTCGGGGCGTTCGGCGGCTTTGCCGACGATGCCAAGGTGGAGAGCGGATTTATTACGTTGTCCGACCGGCCAGGCATCGGCTTCGAAGGACAGGCCGCGCTGCACGGATTGATGCGAGCGCTGATCGAGTAGATTCCACAGTTGTCATCGCCCGCGAAGGCGGGCGACCCAGTAATCACCGGGCCTTGAGTTTGGCTCGGCACGGTCTCACCGATCGACTGGGGGGTACTGGGTGCCCCGCATTCGCGGGGCATGACACCTTGAAATGGAACTGAACGTGCAGAATCGGAACCCTTCCGATTTGCGTTAATCGCTGTGTCGAGGCAGTTTCCCGCAAACCGGAGAGCCCCCATGGCGACTCTCGATTCGCCGATCGACACCAAGAGCCTCGAATTCCGCACCAACGCGGCGCAGATGCGCGAACTGGTGAAGGAATTGAACCGGCGCCGCGCCGAGGCGGCCTTGGGCGGCCCGGCCCGGGCGCGCGAACGCCACGTCGCGCGCGGAAAACTGCTGCCGCGCGAGCGGGTGCTGCGGCTCATCGATCCCGGCTCGCCGTTTCTTGAGCTTTCGCCGCTAGCCGCGAACAGCATGTATGAGGACGCCATTCACGGCGCCGGACTGATCACCGGCATCGGCCGGGTCGAGGGGCGGGAATGCGTCATCGTCGCCAACGACGCCACCATCAAGGGCGGCACCTATTTTCCCATCACGGTGAAGAAGCACCTGCGCGCCCAGGAAATCGCGTTCGAGAACCGGTTGCCCTGCATCTATCTGGTCGATTCCGGCGGCGCCAACCTGCCGCGTCAGACCGAAGTGTTTCCCGATCGCGAGCATTTCGGCCGCATTTTCTACAATCAGGCCAATCTTTCGGCCGCCGGCATTGCTCAGATCGCGGCCGTGATGGGCTCGTGCACGGCGGGCGGGGCCTATGTGCCGGCGATGTCGGACGAGACCGTCATCGTGCGCAATCAGGGCACCATCTTTCTCGGTGGGCCGCCGCTGGTGAAGGCTGCAACCGGGGAAGTGGTGAGCGCCGAGGAACTGGGCGGCGCCGAGGTCCATGCACGCCGCTCGGGCGTTGCCGACCACTACGCGGCCGACGACAATCACGCGCTCGCAATTTGCCGCCGTATCGTCGCCAATCTCAATGGCAGCAAGCGCGCGGACATTGCTTTGGCGGCGTCAAATGACCCGGTCTGCGATCCGGCGGAACTTGACGGCCTCGTTCCGGCGGATCCGAGGAAGTCGTTCGACATCCGCGCCGTAATTGCGCGGCTGGCCGACGGCTCCGTCTTGGATGAATTCAAGGCGCTTTACGGCACGACTCTGGTAACCGGGTTCGCGCATTTCGGCGGAATTCCGGTCGGCATCGTTGCCAACAACGGCATCCTGTTTTCCGAATCGGCACTCAAGGGCGCCCATTTCATCGAGCTGTGCTGCCAGCGTCGCATTCCGCTGCTGTTTTTACAGAACATCGCCGGTTTCATGGTCGGCAGCCAATATGAGGCGGGCGGCATCGCCAAGGACGGCGCCAAGATGGTGACGGCCGTCGCCTGTGCGCGGGTGCCGAAAATTACAGTGATCGTCGGCGGTTCTCACGGCGCCGGTAACTACTCCATGTGCGGCCGCGCCTTCGGGCCGCGGTTCCTGTTCACATGGCCAAATGCGCGAATCTCAGTGATGGGCGGCGAGCAGGCGGCAAGCGTGCTGGCGACGGTGAAGCGCGAAAACATCGAGGCCGCGGACGGCAAGTGGTCGGAAATCGAGGAGGAGGAATTCAAGCAGCCGATCCGCGAGCAATACGACGTCGAGGGAAATCCATACTATGCGACCGCGCGCCTGTGGGACGACGGCATTATCACGCCCGCCGAGACCCGCCGCGTTCTGATGCTGGCGTTCTCGGCGACGCTCAATGCCCCGATCCCGCGCACGCGATTCGGGGTATTCCGGATGTGACGCCGACAGGGCCAAACGCCTGACGTATCATTCCCCGCTTCAAGCGGCTTCAAGCGGGGAATCCAGTAACCGCAGTCCGGCGAGTTTGGCACGAAGTGCGGAGGTACGGGATCGCCCGGATCAAATCCGAGGAGGGCGATGAGACCAGACAGATCAACTATCGACTCAACTATCGGCGTGCGGCCGTCACACGAGCTGAAGGAACATCAGAACGAGCCCGATCACCGAAACGCCCCAAACGGCGGTCCGTACCCACGGCACGCCGACCACGTATATGACTGCGTAGGCCACGCGCGCCCAGAAGAACAACTGCGCCCCAAGGCCCGTCATGGCGCTGTTCCGGTTGGTGATTTCGGTCACCAGCACGAGCACCGCAAAGAGTACGAGGCTTTCGAGCATGTTGTGGTGGGCTCGGTACGCCCGCCCGGCCCAGCCCTTCGCCGGTGGGAGGTCCTCGCGGTTGCCGGAAAGTCTCGGTAGACCGAATTGCAAGGCAGCCCCGGATAATGCGACGAGCATTTGGATGAAGGTCAGCGCGGCTGACCAAATAAGCAAAGTCAATTCAGGCGACATTGTGCTCCCCCTATCTGGTTAAGATCGGCCCTGATCGCGGGCAACCACAAGGGTCGCCCTACAGCGAGCAATGTTGGAGGACGCCGCTTGTATGCGCCACCTCCAACGTTATTACTTTCGTCGATGCTCCAATCCCTTCAGATTGGCTGAAGCGCTCGATCAGATCGCCCGGTCAAGCCGGGCGATGATAGCACGATGTCGCGACCTACAAGCTTTGATAGAACCGCTCATCGTATAGCGCCCCGCTCATGGGTCCAAGTTTTTCGCGGAATTCCTTAGTGCTGGCCGCTGCAATATGGGCATCAATCGCCGTGCGGTTCTTCCAGGTTTCCGTGACTGTGAAGTGGTTCGCCCGGTTGTTCTGTTGCCACGCCTCAAATTGCACGGAGTTGGATTCTTTGCGGGCGTCGTCGGCAAGTTTCTTGAGCATGACGATGCAGTCGTCCTTATTGGGCGGGGTGACGTCCACGTGGGTGACGGCGTAGATCGCGCCCTTGCCAACCGATGCCGGCGATGGGGCGACTGAGATGCCGTTGCTGGGGCGCTCGTCGTAGAAGCTTGCCTGTAAGGGCTTGAGCTTGTCCTTGAACTGCTTCAGGTCGCTGCCGCCCGCATGGGCCTCGGCCGCCTTCAGGTCGGTCCAGGCTTCCAGGATGACGAACTGGTTTTTGCGGTCCAGGCGTTGCAGAATATCATAGCGCTGATTGCCCGCCTCCTTGCGACTTGCAGCGGCGACCTGCTTAAGAAGGCCCGCGGCTTCACGCTGGGCGGACGGCACGACCTCGATGTAAGTGACCACATACGCAATCCCCCCCGCCGGGGCTTGCGCCATTGCGACCGGCGCGACCGCCATAACGGCGGCCGCGATCAGCATCCCACAAAAAAATCTCATCGCTTCTCTCCCTAGAATATCGAGCCGTCATGCGGCCTTATTCTGCGCGGCGAAACCTATCGCCGTGAACCGGCATCCGTCAAATGGTACCTAGCTGGAGGTCACCCACTTCACGAGGCGATCGAATTGCCCTCTGACATAATCGACCGTCGTTTGCCGGAGACCGTTGGCGGTCGTCCAGTTCACAAGCGGACTGGATGCGCCCGGCTCCATGTTGTCGTGGATGGCGGCGCCTCCGATCGTCAACGCCACGCCGACGATTAATCCGATGACAAATCGCATTACCCATACTCCCTGCTGGTGGCTCGTCATGATACTTTCAGCCGCGGCGGTTGCGACCGCCGCCGCAAGCCTGTCACACGCAAAAAGTTCTCCCCGAGCAATCATACGCGATTGCGCGTGGCGGGATCATGTCCGATCCGGAGATTGTTCGATCCGGAGATGAGGTGGAAATACGAAATCGAAGAAAAATTCAAGGCCCCGACCGTTTCGGTCGGGGCCTCTCTTCACAATGCGGCATGCAAAAGCCGATCAGCAAACCCAGCGCAGCCGCGGCCCCCACGGGGTCGGGACCCAACGCCGGCAGCTATAGCCGCCGTAGCCGCCGTAGCCGCCGTAGCCGCCGTAGTAAAAGCGCGGGCCGCCCCAGCCCCAACCGCCGCCGTGCCAGCCATGGTGCCAACCGCCGCCATGCCACCAGGCCGAAGCGGACGTCGGAGCGAGCGCCGCCGTACCGAGAGCGATTGCGGCAACGGCAGCCAGAGAAAGCTTGCGGAACATGGTCATTGTCTCCTCTCTATGGACGGGATGCATCACCCCTGCATGTTTGTCGTTCGGGCTGACCAATCGGTTCAGCTTGCGGCCAACATATCGGGGCCGGCCTGAACCTGGGGTGAGCCGGAAATTTCTCGTGTATTCAGTGACATGAACGGTAGGTATCGGCCGCATTCATGGTCGGTTCATGAATGCGGCAATGCCTTGCTGGTTGGGGATGTCGCCGCTATAAGCGCCGCGACCCGATATCGATTGAGTGAAGGATCAATGCAAAATGGCGATGGAACGTACGTTTTCGATCATCAAGCCTGACGCGACCGTGCGCAATCTCACCGGCGCGATCAACGCCATGATCGAGCAATCCGGGCTGCGCATCATCGCCCAGAAGCGGGTGCGAATAACCCGCGAGCAAGCAGAGACTTTCTACGCGGTCCATCGCGCCCGGCCGTTTTTCGGCGAACTCGTGGACTTCATGATATCCGGCCCGGTGGTCGTTCAGGTGCTCGAAGGCGAGAACGCCATTGCGAGATACCGCGACATTATGGGGGCGACCGATCCCGCGAAGGCCGCGCCCGGCACAATCCGCAAAACCCACGCCAAATCGATCGGGGAGAATTCGGTGCACGGCTCGGACGCAGCCGAGACCGCAGTCCAGGAAATCGGCCAGTTCTTCGCCGGCAACGAGATCGTAGGGTAAGCAGGCGCGGTGCGCGTCCCATTGCGTCGCGATATGCTCCTTCTCTCCGCAACCTGGCACAGGGAGCACTCTGTGCAGCGGTCTGCGTCACCACAATCTGCGCTAGCCATGCTGTTATGCAGCCTTGTAGACTACTGGCGCTGACAACGCGCCATTTGCGCCGATCGCTTGGGGCAAAGGGTTCTTCTGGGGGAATGATCTCGTGGAAATGCTGGCAAACGAAATGATGCGGCCGACCTTCTGGCTGGCCGCCCTGCAGATCATGGGAATCAATATTCTGCTGTCCGGAGACAATGCTGTCGTGATCGCGCTTGCGGTGCGCGAGCTGCCGCCGCGGCAGCGGTTCTGGGGCATGGTGCTTGGTGCCGGCTGTGCGGCCGTATTGCTCATCCTGTTTACCGGCATCGTAGCGACATTGCTGAAGCTGCCCTATCTCAAGCTGATCGGCGGGCTCGCGCTGTTCTGGGTCGCCGTCAAGCTGGTGGCGCCGCAGCCTCACGACGCCGAAGATTCGCCAGAAGCGATCGAGGACTTGTGGCGCGCGGTGCGTGTCGTCGTCGTCGCCAACATCGTGATGAGCCTCGACAACGTGATCGCCGTTGCGGCGGCCGCGAAGGGAAACTACCTGCTGCTCGCGCTTGGATTGGCGATCAGCATTCCGGTCGTCATAGCGGGGAGTGCGCTGTTCTTGGCGCTTCTTGAGAGATTTCCGTGGGTCGTGTGGGCCGGTGGGGCGTTGCTCGGATGGATCGCCGGAGGGCTGCTGCCAGACGACGCCATCATCTCTCAGTACATTGCCAGGTTGTATGGAATACCGATCGTGCCCAGTCTATGGCCCGATGCCCAGGCCGTCTCGGACGGCCTTTCGAACGTCACGAAGCTCTCGCTGGAGACCGACTATTCGTGGATGGGAAGCGCGGGCCGGCTGATGTTCGAATTCGAGCTGGACCTGGTCGGACTGGCTTGCGGGATATTGGGTGCGATCTTTGTCGTCCTCATGGGCTTATATTTGGTTCACTCGAACAGCGCAGCGGAGTCGAAGCCGGCGCCATCAGCTAAGAGCATGCCTTGATGAAGTCGATCAGCCTCTCGCCCGTTACCCGCGGCCTTGACCCGCGTTGCCGGGTCAAACTTGGCAATGATGTTGGATGAATGTCAGCGGGCCGAGGAAAGATCATCGTCCCGTGAACCATCCCGTGCGGAATGTCGGGCCGGAAGTTCGGATCGGCGCATCCGCTTGCCCACATGATTGCCCGTCCACCTGCGCGCTTGAGGTGGAGATCATCGACGCTCGCACGATCGGCCGTGTTCGCGGTGCGCAGGACAACGATTACACGTCCGGCGTGATTTGCGCCAAGGTCGCGCGTTATGCGGAACGGGCCCACCACAAGGATCGGCTGCTGACGCCGCTGCGCCGCGAAGGACACAAGGGGAGCGGTAAATTCGTCCCGATCTCGTGGGATGACGCCCTCGATATTACGGCGGAGGCGCTGCTGCGCGCTGAACAACGCCATGGCGCCGAGTCGGTTTGGCCCTACTACTACGCCGGGACGATGGGGCTGGTCATGCGGGACGGCATCAACCGGCTGCGTCACGTCAAGAAGTATTCGGGCTTCCATTCCACCATCTGCGTCAACCCTGCCTACAGCGGTTTTGCGGCCGGGGTCGGCAAGATCGCCGGGCCCGATCCGCGCGAAATGGCGAAGTCCGATCTAATCGTGATCTGGGGCACCAATGCGGTTAATACTCAGGTCAACGTGATGACTCACGCGACCCGCGCCCGTAAGGAACGCGGCGCCAAGATTGCCGCGGTGGACGTCTACATGAACGGCACCATGGCGCAGGCGGATCTGCCGGTCCTGATCCGCCCCGGCACGGACGGGGCGCTTGCCTGCGCCGTGATGCACTGCCTGTTCCGGGACGGGCACGCCGACCAAGAATATCTGGTCCGCTATACCGATGCGCCGGGGGAACTTGCCGCCCACCTGCGCGAGCGGTCGCCGCTCTGGGCCTCGGGCATCACCGGCTGCGATGTTGCCACCATAGAGGCCTTCGCGAAATTGATCGGCGAGCGCAAGCGCGCCTTCTTTCGGCTCGGCTACGGCTTTTCCCGCTCGCGTAACGGAGCCGCCAACATGCATGCGGCGAGTTGTATCCCGGCGGTGACGGGCGCCTGGCTGCTCGAAGGCGGCGGCGCTTTCCACGGCAATGCCGACATCTACCGGCTCGACAAGACCATGATTGAAGGACTGGACCTCCTTGATCCCTCCGTGCGCCTGCTGGACCAGTCGCGCATCGGCGCCATCCTGGAAGGCGACAACGATGCGCTCGCCGGCGGGCCGAAGGTGGCTGCGCTGTTCATCCAGAACACCAATCCGCTTTCGGTGGCGCCCGAACAGGAGCGGGTGAAACGGGGCTTTGCGCGTGAGGACCTGTTCGTCTGCGTGCACGAGCAGTTCATGACCGAGACCGCTCGCGCGGCCGACATCGTGCTGCCGGCGACGATGTTTCTGGAGCACGACGATTTCTATCGCGGCGGCGGCCACCAATACATCATTCTGGGGCCGAAGCTGATCGCCCCGCCGGGCGAATGCCGCAACAATCACGAAGTCCATTCTGCGCTCGCGCAGCGCCTCGGCGCCGTGCATCCGGGCTTTGCCATGACGCCACGCGAGTTGATCGATTGGACCTTGCGGTCATCCGGCTGGGGCACGCTTGACGAGCTTGAGGCGAAACGATGGATCGATTGCCAGCCTGATTTCGCCGCCGCCCATTATATCAACGGTTTCGCGTGGCCGGACGGTAAATTCCGCTTCAAGCCGGATTGGAGGAACGTGCCGTTCCGCAGCCCGGTGAGATCAGGCCCGGTGGGCCGCATGCCGGTGCTACCCGACCATTGGGACGCGATCGAGGAAGCGGATGACGACTATCCGTTCCGCCTCGCGACTTCGCCGGCACGAAATTTCCTCAACTCGACATTTACCGAAACGCCAGGCTCGATTTCTCGGGAGAGGCGGCCCGAAGTCTTGATCCATTCCGACGATGCAGCGGCCGCCGGGATCATCGATGGCGACGAGGTGGTGCTCGGCAATCGACGCGGCCAGGTCCTGGTCCATGCGCGGCTCTATGACGGCGTGCGGCGCGGCGTGCTGATCGCGGAGTCGATCTGGCCCAACGCCGCCTATCCGGATGGCCGCGGCATAAATACGTTGACGGGCGCCGATCCAATCGCCCCATACGGCGGCGCCGCATTCCACGACAATAAGGTTTGGATCAAGCCACGGACGCGTGTCGATTAGAGCATTCCCGGAATAAGTTCGGCACGCACGCTGCTGTGATCGTCCGGCTTTACGGGGCGCTCAGTATATCCTCGATCGAACTTAATCGAAAAACCTCTAAACCGGGTCATCCAATACCTTTCAGGGATCAATGTCGGGGTTTCGACACAATGATCTTCCGCGGTTAAGTTGTTGAAGTTCTTGGCTGTGCGGTTGGAGCGCGAGCCTTGCTTCGGCCGTATTTTTAAGTATTTGTTGCCGCCAGCAATCGGATTTTTGGCCGTTCGTACGGCCGCAGGCTTTGATGAGCGATCGTCTCGAACCCCTCCAAATCCCGGCTTGTTGGCGCGAACTGCAGCGAATGCATTCTCGTCTCATCTTGCGTTCTGACTGATCTGGGAGACAGACGATGCAAAAAGGCACCGTCAAATGGTTCAATTCAACTAAGGGCTATGGGTTCATCAGACCTTCGACGGGAGACAAAGACGTGTTTGTCCATATCTCCGCCGTCGAGCGCGCTGGCCTCAGCACCCTCAACGAGGGACAGGTGGTCGAGTACGAACTCGTTACCAACCGCGGCAAAACCTCCGCGGAAAACCTCAAGGTCGCGTAGCGGCCCTTGCCGGGACTCCCGGCAAACGGGTGTTGCCCGTAGCCCCCGGTTTCCAAACCCGGGGGTTTTTTGTTTCAGGCGTCGATTACGCAATTATTGTTGCGGAAGGCTATTATTTGAGCAAACATTCTTCTGGGCGGTTTTATTCCAAATCGAGTCGCTCATGCCGGCGTTGGATTGCAACGAACTCAGTTTCGCCGATTATCGGGCCAGCACCTTTCGTCCCGGGTTCGACGGATTGCGCGGCATCGGTTTTCTTCTTGTCGTGACCGCCCACGTACCTGCCGTATGGCTGTTCTCCTATCTGCAAGGATGGACTGCGGTCTGGGTGTTCTTTGCAATCAGCGGCTATCTGGTGACGATGCTGTTGATCCGGGAGGAGCGCAACACCGGCACGATCGCGTACGGCCCCTTCCTGGTAAGGCGCTTCTTTCGCATCGTGCCAAGCTACGCGGTCTCAATCCTCGTCTACTGGATAGCGTTGGCTTCATTGCCGCCGCTGGCCGACGAGTATGAATTTTTCAAACAGGAATTGCCTTACCACCTCACCCTGATGCCTGAATACACACATTCGCCGGTGTTCACGATCTTCGTTCACGCATGGGCGGTCGGCGTCGAGACGAAGTTCTATGTTTTCTTTCCCGCGATCGCGTTTCTCTTGATTCGCCACGATGGCTGGCGCTTCGGCGTGACTTTGGCGACCGCTGCGTTGTTGACCGCCCAAGGCTCGTTCCGTGCCCACGCCTATTGCGCGATCCTGGCCGGCGTCATGTTGGCGCAGATCCTGGAATGGCCGCGCGGCTTTGCGGGGGTCTTGATGCTGACGCGGGTGCCGACCGCCGTACCGATGGCGTTGGTAGTCGCGCTGTTCGTGATGCTGCGGTATGTCGAGGTGCTGCCGGCGGTGGCAGTGGTCGCGGCCTATCTGGTCGCCCATGTGACGCTGCAAGAAAGCGCCATGCGACGCCTGCTCACTTACGGTCCGCTGGCTTATCTCGGCCGACGGTCGTACGGCGCCTATCTGCTCCACGTACTGGCAATTCACATCGGATATATGGCGTTCGGCAGCACCACGGTCGCGGGCGGCCTCCTGACGACGTTCTTTGCGCTTTTGGTGACGATACCGGCAGCGGAATTACTGTACCGGACCGTCGAGCGCCCCGGCATGGGAATGGCGCAGCGGCTGACTGAGCGCTGGGGATCGCGTCATGTAGGTGCAAGCCGCTAGCGGATTTTTCAATTTTTTCAATTAGGGTCTGTCCTCAGTTAAGCCCTGGTGTGTCATCGCCCGGCTTGATTGGGTGATCCAGTATCCACTGATGTTGGTTACGAGATCGTCCGGTCAAATGGGGCTATGATAGAGGGGGCGGCTCGACGCGATGAAATCGTTGTGAATGTTAGGAACTGCACAAACCGAGATCGCGTTGGCCGAATATGCAGGCAAGACGCGATGACATCAAAGACAGTTTCTATCTTTACATTATGCGCAACAGCATAGGCTCTGGGCTGCGGGACCAATACGCTCCCAACGAGCACTTGCCAGACCGGCTTGCGGAACTGTTGCGGGAACTCGATGGGTCGGGAAATCAAGTCAATGAAGAAGAGCGCTCCCATTGTCGACGCGACGAAAACACTAGGGAGAAGGGCAAACGTTCGTGAGGCTCAGACTGCCGGAGTGCGCGGACGAGAGACCGGGACCCCTAGAGGCAACTTTTCTGCGACCGTCGCGGTCGCGCGCTGCGCCGCGGGTTGGCGAAAGCCCGACCCGATCATGAGGGTTTAGCCACGGGCGGCATCCCGCGTTACGCGGGGGCCCTGCAACCGGCAAGTTCTTTGAGGCCCGGATAGTATCGCGCGGTCATGCGCCCTACGTAGCGGCGCAAGTTTTCGCGCCGTTCGGCGGCGCCGCGTAGGCGCGATTCGAAGTACGGACATAGCACGAAGCAGGCAAAGGCGAACATGGTGGCGTCGACGCCGGTCGGTTCGCTGCCCATGAAAAACGGCTTGTCGCCAAGGAAATCCGCAATCGCGTTGATCGATCGCGTTGCAAGCGCAAGGTTCTCGTCAGACGAAAGTCGTCCAAGATCGTGGCCCTGAAGGGTGGCCCGCAGCCTGCGGCGGATCATCGCCGCCAAAATCGGCCTGATCGGCGCCGGGACCTTGTCTAAGGATCGGAGCGGGCCCTTGCGGAAATTTTCGTCGATTATCCATCGATCGTGCATGCCGGTGCAATAGAGCCGGTCTTCGGCCATTTTCTCGAACGCCCATGCCGTCGCCTTCTGGGCGGCGTTGAGTCCATGGTCGAAGTCGATCCGGTATTTCTTCTCGATGTGCCATCGGATGAATGTCGAATCCTGAACCACGACGCCTTCATCATTGATATACGGGATTTTACCCTTGAGCGCCTTGGCTAATCCTGAGCTGTCGGTGCGATGGAGCAGGTTGGCCATCTTCAGCAGCATTTCGACTTTCATGACGAAAGGGCTGGGGTCCGGCAGACCGAAGGCCGGACCGAACTTATGGAGGATTATCATGAGGTTGTGCTCCCGATTGGTCGCAGTCGAGATTCCCCGCGGCGGACGTGTCTCAGTCCACGGGAAAGCGTTTTGGTAAGGTTGATGCTCTGATTGCCCGGCTGGATAGATCGCCCCGGACACACGCTGATCGATGTTCGGGGACATGGCTAACGCTTGCATCGCTTGGAGCCAGCCGCACAGGTCTTGGCCGCCCGGATCGCCGAGCGTTCGGAACGCAAGTCGACGTCAAAGAAGGACTGCGCCGCCGCCGGACGGTAAATCTTGAGGCCGCCCGCGCGCTCAAACCAAGGAAGCGAAGCGAGAGGGCCTACGGACGGTCAATCGAAAACGTATCAGCTATGTTCCCAACCGTCACCATTTTCTGGGACAAAATATCCGAGCCGGGATGACGACGGCCCTCGAAGGCCGCAGACGCGCTAATGCGGGTCCGGAACGATCAACTGAG
>Ga0210402_10003714_pt1 | contig 14193 bp, 19 predicted proteins | sample IncBWC7MmetaG_FD_161055 | JGI IMG/M metagenome (GOLD analysis project Ga0210402, IMG submission 161055) | Forest soil microbial communities from Barre Woods Harvard Forest LTER site, Petersham, Massachusetts, United States - Inc-BW-C-7-M | ecosystem: Environmental > Terrestrial > Soil >...
CTGAGGCAATCACCCAGTGATGCCGAGGGACCGAACAACATCGTCACCTATGTGGCTCGCCGTAGTACCCGCCGGTTGTGTGTGCCGCCGCGACACGACAATCTGCAACTCTAATGCGGACCATCGTGCTGGACCGCCGCCCAATGACATCCACGACCGCTTCGCCCATCGCCGATTGTGCGACGTCGTATGTTCTCCCAAGTCTCTTTCCGGCCTGGTCATCGAGTGCTGCTTTGTGCAACGCCCGATCAGTCCCTTCGCTTAGGCAAGGACGTCGACAATGCCAACTTGGGACGACCACCTGTGGCCCGATATTTGGGGTTCGGTACGCCGATGAACCGGCGGCTATCTGATCCTACACTACACTGTAGCGATGTCTGCCGATCCGGACAGTGCCAACCAGCCCAACGCCGCGCCGTCCGATACGCCTACGGAGGCTTTTGCCAAGTATCCGCTGCAGCTCGTGGGAATCAGTGTTGGAGACCTGATGTTTGCGCCGCAGTACCGCGCGTTGGACGAACATCTTCGCGAGAAGCTACCCGAGAAGATCCTGAAACCAGATTTCCTCACGTCCGCCAATATGGGTACAACGGCATACGAGCTCGGTGTCGTCTACGCCAATTCGGACTCCGAGGTCGCTGCGCCGCACCGCGACAAGGGAATAGAATATGACCAGCTCGGACCGATACTACCTTCGGCCTATCTGACTGTCATCTCCCACAACACTCGCGCAATATCGCTGCGGTCGTGGTTTCTTCCAGCCGCCGAGACAGACGAACTAGTCGACTGGTTCATGGCCGACCGCCCTGGCGATTGGTTCGCGTTGCCATTTCTCCTACGAAAAGCAGTCGACATCGACCTCTTCTCACCGACTATCGGACAACTGGGCGACGATCGCTTTCGACTTGTAGCACAAGTAGTTTGGGCGCTGCCGGATGTACCTGATGACTACTATGGCGACGAGTGGCGCGAGGTTAGTAACACCGCTGGTCTTGGATACCCGAGATGGACCGGTCGAGGTTGCGTTCTTTTCGAGAACCCTTTCGCGACTAACGAGCAGCCAAGATGGAACTGGCTCATCCCTCTTAGCTCTCTTTCGGCTGCCGTGACCGACACCTACCCTGCGCTGGCAGCAGCACGCGCATATGGCGACTATCTTACCGAGACCTTTCACCTCCCGATTCTAGTCGACGCAGTCGCAAAGCTGCGATGGGCGGACGCTGCTAGGCTCCCGGCGCGTGTTGGCAGTCCACAGCTAGGACGCCTAGCGTACCGTGGAACACGTGACCTTTCTGACGCGGTGTTGACCATTTCTGAGTGTCGGTACAGCATCGCACAGCTCCGCGCCCAGTTTCCCACGTTGCGTCCTCCAGAAAGCGAGGCGGCAATGTCTCGGCCATCGTCGACTGTGGACCCAGCGCCGATGCACCCCCTGGTTGTGGGCAATCACACTACGGGCCTCCGTGGGCTTGCCCTCGCTGCGGCTCGACACCGGCCTGAGCCGGCGGACGACGAATGCATGGCTGAACTGCTCCGTAGTGCCGAGAACTATGCTAGCGATGCAACAGCGACGCTCGACCTATCTGCAGAACGGGCAAATGCACTTGCGAATCTCGCCACCAGTTACTCAGTACTGCGATGGACTGTGGTCCTGGGCGTGGTCGCGGTCATGGGCATCGTTATCGCGATTCTCGGCGTTCTACTCAAGGGCTAGCGGTATTGTGCCGCATGACGGCCACCCGCCAATGGGACTGGGGGCAGGCATCCGTCGTTCACAGCCTTTTGGTGCGTCGCGGACCGTTCGCCAGAGGCGCAACTCCTCACAAGCCATCGCACAATGCCGCTTGTGCGACACAAGGCAAACAATGGTTTACCGCTGCTACGTCCCAACTTTGACGTCTCGCCACTCCAAGTCGGCTGCGTCATCCGGTGGCGACGCCTTCAGATTATCCGGAATGTCGTCCTCTTGGCGGCCGGCAAACAGCATGAGCTTCTCCCGCAGCATTACTCGATGTGCGTGGTTCATCTCGGCTCGCTTTAGCTTGAGCATATCGACCTTGAACTTCATGGCAATCGGAGTAATCGTCTCGAACAGCGCCAGCATCGGCTCCTCGAAATGACCTGGCACGGGCTCCAGGAGGAACCCCTTTAGCGCGATCTGATTAGCTGGCGTGTGGCTGCGAGCGTTGTTGTCTCGCCTAAGCTTCTCAAGGCGCTCCGGCTTCCTATCTCGTCTATCCAGCTCGTGAATGCTCGCGGCCAGGAAGAAATCGCGCTTTCCCTCATTGAAGTCACAGTCGTGCGAGATCACGAGCGCGTAGCGTGGGCTACTCACCATTATCGCCATGTTCGGCTTGTCGATTTTGGTATGCACCGGCGCACCTGGTGGCGACGTGCCGCGCGAAATGCCAGCCTTCGCAGACGGATAGTCTATGAGGCCGAAGATGTCACCCTGCCGTAGCCGGTGACTCCAAAGTGGAGACCACAAGCGGTTACGTCCAATCGTCGATACGGATATCTAGCTCAGATCCAAGGGGAATAGCAAGCAGCTCGTCGAGTGCCCGAATCTGCTCAGCCGTGACCGTGTCGTCAGTCGGGTAGCTGATATCAGCCCGCTCAGGCCATGAAAAATGGTGTATAGGCGTCTTTGGAACACCTTGGAAGTCGCTCGCTCTCGCTGGCCGAGGCATCGCCAGAGCAGTGGTGGTGAGCGCTACGGTCAGTAGGGGAGTAACCTGGTACAGGATGGGAGTTTTCCTCCAAGGGAGCTTTGGACGCCGCCGCTTACTCTCGACCCGGTTAGTCGGAAGCTCTCTTATCACCGGCCCTCGCGATGAGAACTTGAGAAGTGGTTCAATCAAGAGTTCTCCGGTGTCGAAACCGGCAACACTCACATCTGCTGCTTGCATTGCCGAGGCGAAATCGATGGTCTGAATCCCTTCAGCTCTGAGGGTTGAAACAGGCATCACACAGTCGCCTGCTGAATCGCGGTGAGGTCAAGCACACCGTCGTGTGCAAGTGGGACTGCCACGTGCTCCACGAGTTGCCACGCTAGATCATTCAGAGCCCGGAGGCTGCCCTCGTCCACACGTGTGTGTTTTTTTTCGATGAGCGCACCCAGCCGGTTGTTGATATCGACTGTAAGCTCAAATCCTTCGTCCGCAACCTCACCCTCCCAGGGGCGTATTGGGCCAACCGGGGTCCCCGGCGCTACCTGACGCTGCACTCGCCGAGCTTCATACTTCCCGATTCTTAGGGTGACGAAATACTGTTCTTGGAGACGAAGCCCAAGCTGAAGATTGACGTCGTGCAGCGCATCGTCGGCTAGATCCGGGCGAAGGTGCGTCTCCAGCATGTGACGGATGGGTGACTCGTCTTGGCCTAAAGTAGATGCGCGAAGTGTCAGCACAAGCCCCTCCCAGACCGGGTGGGCGCCAACCCGCGTCCAAGCCCTCAAAAGCGCCTCCATCTTCTCAGCAACGAACTCGCGGCAGAGGTTAACCGATGACTGGTACACGTCGTAAAACTCAATCTCATAGTCTGCCTGCACCCGAGAGAACGCTATCTGCGAGGCACGCCCGTGAAGCAGAAGGTATGGAGCCTCGTCCGGAGCACCGTCCGGCAGCACCACGTCACCTCGCGCTTGGAACTCGGCCGAGAGGGACGCGGCGAGCTGCTGCTTGACCTCGTCGTTGCGAAGCACAGGCTCGTCAACCGGCACGGTGAGGGCGAGGTGTGCGGTGGTGTATTTCAGCGGCGGTAGCGGCATAGGGAAGGTGCGGGTAGGCACTCGCGGCGCCTAAAGCTATCTACTCGAAGGGCTTCGGCGGCGACTGACTGGACCATGATTGGGGGCACATCTCTTGCGGACAGATCTCGCGCGATGCTCATCGCGCACCTTGCAAGGCGAGTCTAGTTTCATTCGGCCGACTCTGCAAGCCCAAGGGCGCAGCGCGATCGGCATAGCGCCTACCCGGGAGGCGGTCAGGTCGTGTAGGTGGCCCTCAGCAGCGGCTCATGGGCCGCTGGACTCGTGCATCGCCTCACGGCTTCTCGTTCCCGACCCGCTTCGACCTCCGCATGGATGTCTCCTACCCGCATCGGCTCAGCGGTCCACCCAACACCTGCATAATGGGCCTTCGGGACCAACCCGCTTCGGAGCCTACATGAGTCTGTAGCACCCTGGTGCCACCCGCGCGAACCGCTGCTCCTTCGCGCGAGCACCCGCAGCCAAGCACCAACTAATCGAATCCTTGGACACAGGATGTCCGAGCAAGTCCTCGACTGCTACATGGACTTCTGCCGCCCGCATGGGCCGCTGGGCTGCAACCAGCACCTTGACGACGGCCCGCTGCACCACACCGTTGCCCAGCCGCCGCGACGCCGGCTCGACGGCGATCGGCCTTTGCAACCCCGCAGGCCGTCGTAGCGCGCCTCCCGCCGCCTCGAACACCGCCGCCAGGGCCGCGGAGGGGTTTGAGAGCTGTCCTACCAAGTGCATTGGCACTGGCTTGGCGTCCGCTGTACGCGCGGGAGGCTACTCAGGCGGCGATCTCGACCTGCGGCGGCGGGAGCATGCGCAGGAAGTCAGCCGGCAGCTTGCTGCTCGCCTCCCAGAACTCCAACCCCACGATCTGCCCCGTGTTCGGATCCAGTTCGCGCAGTCCCGAATCGGTCTCCTCGGCCACAGCGATGCTGGGGTCGTAGCCCTCGAAGCGCACCCATGCAATGTCCGCCTCAGCGTCGTAATGCCCGTCGATCCTCATGACCAAAGGCTAGCGCCGCCGCCACACTGTCACAATGCGAGCCGCCAACGGATTGTCGTCATCCGGATGTTCGTAGGCGATCACGAGCCGCCCGGCGGCGATTCGCCAGGCCGCCTGGCCAGCGTTGCGCCGCCGCTCACGATGTCGCTCCAGCAGCACCGACTCGACGCCATGGCGAGCGAATCCGAGCTTCTGCGCCTTGTCGAGTGCATGAAGCGTCCAGCGCACGGAAATTGGGTCGGCGGGCACGCCCGGCAGGCTAGCGCCGGCCCACGTCGGCCCCTCGCGTGTTCTGCTTCTCGAGGCTCCGCGACCGAACTGGCGTGGCTAACGAGGCTCGCCCGCCAGCATGTACTGCCCCCTCATCACCTTTGCGAACAGCGGCGCTCTCATGCGCACACCAGCAGCCAAACACGAGCTGACCGAGTTCTCGGATACAGGATGCCCAAGCATCGCCTCGACGGCCGCCTGGACATCCGCCGCACCCATCGGCCGCGAGGTGGCCGCCAGAACCTTGACGACGGCTCGCTGCACAACACCATTGCCTAGCCGCCCCAACGGAGGCTCCACGGCGATCGACCCCTGCGCCGCCGCCGGTCGTCGCCGCGTAATGCCCACCGCTTCGAGCACGGCTGCCAGCGGCTCCGAGGGGTTTGAGAGCTGTCCTACCAAGTGCATAGCTAGACTCGGTAGCGCGACGAGCGACGATCGCCAGAGCGACGACTTGCTCGAGGCCAACCGCGCCCGTGGGTAGGTGGACCTTTCCGAGCCACCGATCACCGACCTGGATGTTGACGCCGACGTGCATGTGCGGCCGGGTGATCGGGCTGTGGCCGCTGGGGTGCCAGTGGTAGGAGACGAGCTCGCGGCCTTCGTATCCGATGGCGTAGAGGTAGCCGCGAACCTCGACGCGCCGACCGTCGGCGTCTTGGCGCACCTCGTATTCCTCAGCGACGTCGATCGAGAGAGGACCGCCGCGCATCTTCGCCGTGTCGGCAAGTTCGAGCTCGTGCGGCGCGTCTGAGAGGTGGTAGGCGCGGACGACGACGTGAACGCTGGTCACGCACGACAGCAGCCGCACGGTCCGGCCGCGATAGTTCTCGACGGCCTCGGCAGGTGTCTTACTTGTGGGTGGCATGGAGCGGGAGCATCATCGCGACGCGCGTCACGTCGGGGCTATCGTCAATGTCGATCTCGCCCGCGTTCAGACGCCGCTCGAACTCCTCGCCGCTCATACCCAGGCGCTTGCGGGCCTGTTTGTCGACTCGCTGGTCCCATTCCTCGGGGCTCAGCTCGCGGATTTCGTTGTCGGTTCGAGTAGCCATTGCAAACGCTCCTTGGGAGGATCGGCCGCGTAGGCCGGCTCCTTGACCTCCACAGTAGGGGAGTATGCGGGCGACTTCCATCGGTCGGTGCCAGCGGGCCGGCGAGCTCGGACGCCCACCGGGCCCGCCCTGTCATGCAGCCGCGACAAGCTGCAGGGCGCGGGTCTTCTAGGGTCCATCGTCGAGCGCGCGGGCGAAGCACTGGCCCCTCGGGCGCAGTGGGCCGCAGCCGGTCGCGTACTCCACGATGGCGTTCACGGCGACCCAATTTGAGCCAGGCGCGTTGCCCTGCGTGTCGCCGCACAGGAACAGCTCGGCGATGCAGTCCTTGGTGTGCTGGCGCGACCTGCGGGCACGGCCGCTCACCGAGTCGCTCGTGCCGTTCGGGTAGAGCTTGTCGAGGACCGCGCAAAGCTGACGTTCGTTATGCCGATGTCGGCATAACGAGCGTTATGCGGACCCGCCGGTTATGCCGATCTGACCGCCCAAAGTCGTTGCTGGTGGCGGTGATCGCGACGAGCCGGTCGGCATAATCCGGGTGTTTGCCGGACGCTTCTTCTTTCGTTTCCGAGGGAGGGAGGTCCGTGATGGGGCAGCAATTCAATCCGTCGAGGGTTCGTGTGCCGGGCCCGCTGGCGCCGTTTGCGCCTGGTTTTGTGGTCGAGCTGGCTGGGCAGGGCTATCGGCCGAAGTCGGCCGTGCAGCAGCTGCGGTTGATGGCGCATCTCAGTCGGTGGCTCGATGGGGAGGGCTTGGAGGTCGCGGGGTTGACCGCGCCGGTCGTCGAGGCGTTCGTCGCCGTTCGGCGCAACGCCGGGTACACGACGTTGTATTCAGGCCGTGCAATGGGGCGGCTGCTGGCGTATCTGCGTGCGCTGGGGCTGGTCGGGCCGTTGGAGGCGGCGGTCACGCTGACGGCGGGGGAGGAGCTGATCGAGCGTTATCGCAGCTACCTGCTTGTTGAGCGGGGTCTCGCTGTCGTCACTGTCGTTGACTACGTGAGCCACGTTCGGCGGTTCATCGCGGGACGAACCGTAGACGGCGCGCTTGACCTTGAGTCCCTGCAGGCGCGTGATGTGACGGCGTTCGTGGTGGCGCAGTGCCCAGGGCGCTCGCGCGTCTGGGGGAAGCATCTGGTGTGCGCGTTGCGGTCGCTGCTGCGGTTCCTGCACGTCACGGGCGTGCTTGGGGAGTCTTTGATCGCAGCGGTGCCGTCGGTCGCGGGCTGGCGGCTGACGGGTCTCCCGCGTGGCCTTGAGCCCGCGCAGGTGCGGTCGGTGCTTGCCAGTTGCGGTCGGGGGACTGCGAACGGTCGACGTGATTTCGCGATGCTGACACTGCTGGCCCGGATGGGTTTGCGCGCTGGCGAGCTCGCCGCGCTTGAGCTTGAGGATCTCGATTGGCGGGCGGGCGAGATCGTTGTTCGTGGCAAGGGCGACCGGCAAGAGCGGCTGCCGCTACCGGCTGATGTCGGCTCGGCGGTCGTTGGCTATTTGCGGTGTGATCGTCCCGCGACCGCCGAGGGCCGCAATGTGTTCGTGCGTGTCAGACCTCCACATCGGGGGCTGACCGGCGGCGGGGTCACTCAGGTCGTGGCCGCCGCGGGACGCCGGGCGGGCGTCGGCGTTATTTACGCCCACCGGCTTCGGCATACCGCAGCGACCGAGATGCTCAGGGCAGGTGTGCCGCTGGGCGAGATCGGCCAGGTGCTGCGCCACCGGCGTCTGCAAACTACCGCGATCTACGCGAAGGTCGATCGCGAAGCACTGCGCTCGCTGGCGCGGCCGTGGCCGCAAGGTGGCGCGTCATGACCCCGCTCCCCGACGCACTCGCGAATTACCTGACGGTTCGTCGCACGCTTGGCTACAAACTGGTACGCGCCGAGCTGCTGCTCACACAGTTCATCTCCTACCTCGCCGAGCAAGGCGTGCAGACCGTCACGACCAAGTTGGCCGTGGCATGGGCGACCTTGCCTGCGGGCCGCGATCCGCGATGGTGGTCCTACCGGCTGTCGGTCGTCCGCGGCTTCGCTGGCTACCTGCAGACCCTTGACCCAGCGACCGAGGTGCCACCAGCGGACGTGCTGCCTGCTGGGGGGACACGGCGAGCCACACCGTATCTCTACACCGAAGAGGAGATCCTGGGGCTGATCGCAGCCGCCAGCACGCTGCGCTTCAAGCTACGAGTCGCGACATACCAGACACTGGTCGGCCTGCTCGCGGTGAGCGGTATGCGGATCGGCGAGGCGATCCGTCTGAACCGGGATGACATCGACTTCGAGAACGAGCTGCTGACGGTGCACCACAGCAAGTTCGACAGGTCACGGGAGATCCCGCTACACCTATCGACCGTCAACGCGCTACGAAGCTATTTGCGCCAGCGCGACCAGTTGTGTCCACTACCCCGGACGCCAGCGGTGTTCGTCTCGATCACGGGGAACAGGCTGCTCTACCCGAACGTCTTCGAGACTTTCCGGCTGCTCAAGACCCACGCTGGCCTTCACCCCAGGTCCGGGGCGTGCCGGCCGCGAATTCATGATCTCAGGCACACGTTCGCCGTTAACACGCTACTCGACGCGTATCGAAGCGACGGTGAGGTCCAACCCAGGCTGGCGCTGCTCTGCACCTACCTGGGGCACGTCAATCCGAGCAACACCTACTGGTACTTGTCGGGCTCGCCCGAGCTACTCGCTCTCGCCAGTCGGCGACTGGAGCACGACCACGGAGACCAACTATGAGCGCACTCGCACCCACCCTCCAAACGTTCTTCACCGACCGGCTCAGTCGACAGCGCAACGCCAGCCCCCACACCATCGCTGCCTACCGCGACACGATGCGCTTGCTGCTCGCCTTCGCCGAAGAACAGACCGGCAATTCACCATCCAACCTCGACATCGCCGACCTCGACACCCGGCTCATCGGAGACTTCCTCGACCATCTGGAGAGAGACCGAAAGAACAGCGCGCGTACTCGCAACGCGCGTCTGGCAGCGATCCATTCACTGTTCCGCTACGCCGCACTGTGTCACCCCGAGCACGCCGCTCTCATCCAACGGGTGCTCGCGATGCCACCCAAGCGCACCGACCGCACACTGGTCACATATCTCAACGAGCACGAGACCAGCGCGCTGCTCGCAGCACCCGATCGCGCGAGCTGGACGGGCCGGCGTGACCACGCCCTACTGCTCGTGGCCGCCCAGACCGGACTACGCGCGTCCGAGCTGACCGGCCTGACCTGCAGCGACGTGCACCTCGGCGTCGGCGCGCACATCAGCTGCGTTGGAAAGGGACGCAAGCAGCGCATCACCCCGCTCACCCGCTCCACCGTCGCAGTCCTCCGCGTCTGGCTGCACGAGCGCAACGGAGAGCCAGCCGATCCATTGTTCCCAACCAGCCAAGGCGCACGACTCAGCCGTGACGCGCTTGAGCGCCGTATCGCGAAGTACCTCCCGATCGCCGCCAAGAGCTCACCGACGCTTACCGAGAAGAAGGTCACTCCGCACACGCTGCGCCACACCGCCGCGATGCGACTACTGCACGCGGGCATCGATACAGCCGTCATCGCGCTCTGGCTCGGCCACGAGAGCATCGAAACCACCCGGATCTACCTACACGCCGATCTCACCCTCAAGGAACGGGCACTCACACGCACCACACCACCCAGCAGCAAGCCCGGCCGCTACCAGCCCCCAGACAAGCTGCTCGCCTTCCTCGAGAACCTTTGATTATGCCACCGGCCCGCCGCGATCACCGCCACCAGCAGCAATGCCAGACCCGCTCGTCGATCGCGTTCCAGGGAAACCCGGATGCGGCACTCGCGGCACTCTTTACGATCGGCGCAGACTGCCTGATTCAAGAGGGTTGCTGGCACGGCGGGCGAGGAGCCAATATGCCAGAAGGCCCGCGCCCGCGAAGGGAGCGGCGCAGGAGAAACCGCCGAGCAGATTGGCGGCGAGTATCCCGGTGCCAGTTGCCACCCGCACAGCGGCGGGGCCACCGAAGCTCGACACCGACGCGAGGAACGTCGCGACCAACAGTGTCGCGCCCAGGAGCGAGATCGTGGCGTGCGTGATGCTGAGGGTTGCGAGCTTCGGTTGCCTGCCCGTCTCGAGTTGGGCAACGCGAACGTGGAGGAGTTCTGGGCCTCCGATTGCGGCGGCGACCTCAAGCTCGCTCCATTCGGGGCCACGTACCACCTTTAGGAGTGCTCCCACGAGGGGGCGTCGCCCGCAGACCGCGACCGCGCGTCGGTCGGCTGCCAGCTCACGAGCAGCCTCATAGCGGGCGCGCAGGACGTCAAGCGCTGGCAAGAAGAACAACGCGGCCGAGAGCGCCTGCATCAACACCATCTTGAGCGGGTCGAGGTTGCAGACGTGGTAGCGCTCGTGCTCGAGTACCGCGCGCAGCTCCCCACCCGAGATGTCCTCAACCAGTCCTCGACTGATCGCGACGCGGGGAGTCAGCGCGCCATAGACGAACGAGAACGACTCGGGTGCATCCACGAGAACGACCCGCCCTCTCAACCCGGCTTGCATGGCCGTTCGTGCCAACTGGTCGGGGAGTGCCCGAGCGAGTCCGCGCACACGACGCGCAAGCCGGTAAGAGGCGAGCGCCTGCTGCGTAAGCGAGAAGGTCGCGAGCGCGACGCCGCCTGCGACCACGACCACGAACAGAAGCAACGGCAGCAAAGATCCTCCGTCGCCCAGCAGCCCGGCGAGCCCGCCGTTAGATACCCGCGCCAGCAGAAGCGGCACGAGCACGCCCCCCACAGCTCCGCAGAGCACATACGCGCCCAATAGCAGCGCGACGCCCGTGAAGGCGAGAAAGCTGCGGTTGGCGCTGTCCAATCTCATCGATCCTCCGCGAGCAGAGCCCGCAGGCGGCGCCGCACACCGGGGTCCGCGCGCGCCTCATCCACGAAATGCGCGACTGCGGCATCCCCGTAGGTACGGATCACATCGCGTACCGCGATCCCGGCTGCGTCCGTGGCGGTGGCCTCGTACACGTAGCTGCGTCGCTCTCCGCGGCGGTTCAGCACGCCCTTCGTGGCCAACCGGTTCATCACGGTCATCACCGTTGTATAGGCCAACGGCTCGCCTCGGCGCGCATTGAGCGCGTCGAGCACCTCACGGACGGAGACCGGATCGCCCGCGGCCCAGACCGCGTCCATCACCGCGGACTCAAGCGGAGCGAATCCGCTGTTCGTCTTCTTTGGCCTTCCCGCCACAAACCACATGCTACTACATTTCTGTCGTGTATGCTCGCGGCATGACCGCTGCCGAACACGACTACAGAGCACATGCCCGTCAGGCAATCGAGGTCGCCCTCAGTTTCGCTCGGCATGACGCGTTCCGCCGTTCATCGAGGGTCGGTGATCGCGCGTGAGCCGTCGCGCGCATGGGTCGTTGCCGCCGGGGCCCCGCACCCCAGCATCCATCAACACCGCCCGCCTCGTCCAGCGACCGTTGCAGTCGTTGCTCGGTTGGCGCGAGCGCTACGGAGACGTCTTCACGGTGCCGCTACTCGTCTTCGGCGTCGGCGTCTATGTCTGCGATCCGAGCGCGATCGGCGACATGCTGACTGGCGATCAGTCCGATCTTCACGCTGGGGAGGCGAACGCGCCCCTGTCATCGGTGCTCGGCGACAGCTCGGTTCTGGTCCTCGATGGACGCGAGCACCTGCGTCAGCGAAAGCTGTTGCTACTGCCGTTTCAAGGATCGGCCATCCAGAACTTCCGCACGGTCATCCGCGATGTCGCTAACGCCGAGATCGGCAACTGGAGGGAGGGCGAGCACTTTGTTTTGCGCCAGCGAATGCGAGCGCTTACGTTCGAGGTGATCGCCCGTGCCGTCTTCGGAGTTGCCGAGCGGGATCACATCGAACGCCTGCGTGGCGCCTTGGTCTCAGTGCTCGATCTGCAGGCCGTGTTCCTTCTTCCGAACATGCTGCGTCATGATTTCGCTCGCTGGAGCCCGTGGGGGCAGTTTCAGCGTCGCTTGCAGGCAGCCGACGCGGTGATCTACGAGGAGATAGCCCTTCGCCGCTCCGAGCCGGACCTTGAGGATCGCACCGATGTTCTCTCCTTGCTTCTGCAAGCCCGCGACGACGAGGACCGATCGATGACCGACATCGAACTTCGTGACGAGCTGATGACGATGCTGCTCGCCGGTCACGAGACGACCGCTACCGGCCTCGCTTTCGCCTTTGACCTGCTGCTGCGCAATCCCCGCGTGCTTGACCGCTTGCGCGAAGAGCTGTCCGCCGGCGACGACGCATACCTCAATGCCGTTGTGACAGAGACGCTACGGCTGCGGCCGGTGATTGACTCCAACGCGCGCACGCTCGCCAAGCCCCGCACGATCGGTGGATGGGACCTCCCCGCCGGTATCCGGGTCTACCCGGCGATTGCTGTCGTTCATCTGCGCGAGGATCTCTACCCGCAGGCCCACGAGTTCCGCCCGGAGCGGTTCATCGACGGCGAGGCGGAATCCTACGCTTGGCTGCCGTTTGGTGGCGGCATCCGCCGCTGCATTGGTGCGTCTCTCGCCCAAGCCGAGATGGCCGAGGTAATCCGCGCCGTCGTCTTGAGCGTCGACCTTCAACTCATACGGCCCGATCCCGAATCTGTGGTCATGCGCGGCATCACCCTGGTCCCACGTCACGGTACGCCGGTCGCCGTCGGAGGTATCGCCAAGATGCGCCCGCACGCTGCGCCCCAATCTTCAAAGCAAACAAACTAGGTCGACAAAGCGAGGAACAATCGTGCGAAAGCTATCGATACCACTCGTGCCCCCGGTCTGGGTGCCCGCGCAGTTGCGAACGTGGTCTCGTCGTCAATGGACGGTGGCAGGATGGAGCTATCTGGCTTCATTGCTGGCAATGGGAATCATCGGCGAGACACTTCCCGGCCCATCTCAGGGCCGCGGGGTACCAGTGGAGTGGTGGAACTACGTCACTCTGGCGATCTCTCCGGCGCTCATCGGATTGATTGCCGCGACCTTTGTGCCGGACCGGCAACCGAAAGGGTCTCGGCTCCGGGGGATCACGGGAGCGGGGATGGGCGGCGTTGTTGGGACCGTGGCAATGGCATGCCCTGTCTGCAATCCTCTGGCGATTCCGCTCTTCGGCGCTGCCGGTGTCCTGTCTTTTCTCGCGCCAGAGCGCGGTCTGATCGCGTTGCTCTCTATAGCCCTCCTCGGCGTGACACTCACAGTTCGACTTCGCACCACGCGAGCGTGCCGACTGACGGCCCCTCTCCAAAACGAGGGCAAAATGGATCACTCACGCGCAACGAGAAGCCCAGCATGAGCGCTCCAACGGAGGACCCGACGCGCAGGCCGCTTAAGGAGATCGTCAAGCGCTACGACCGAGTCGCCCGCTTCTATCGTACCTTCGAGCCGCTTTTCCTGATCTTCCCGCCCGCTCGACGCAAGGCGGTCGCAGCACTGAACATGAAAGTCGGCGACGTCGTTCTTGAGATCGGAGCTGGCACCGGACGCAACCTGCCCTACCTGGTTGACGCGGTTGGCCCGAGCGGCACCGTCATCGCTGTTGATGCCTCCGAGGGAATGCTGGCCGAGGCGCGCAAGCTCGTTGAGCGCCACGGCTGGTCCAACGTTCAACTGCTCTGCCAAGACGCTGCCCAACTGCAACTCGATTACGACCTTGATGGCGTCCTCTTCAGCCTCAGCTACTCGGTCCTACCCGAACCGCACCCAGCACTGGCACGAGCCTGGAAGCGGCTGCGTCCCTGCGCTCGGGTCGTCGTGATGGATGTGGGACTGACCGACAGCAGGCTACGCCGCGTGCTCGATCCGATCGCTCGCCTGTTAGATCAGCTCGGGCCAGGCGATCCCTATTCCCGCCCCTGGGAAGATCTCGCAAGCTATGGACCGGTAATAACTGAGCGCTTCCTGCTGGGTCTCTACTACGTCTGCACAGTCGAGAAGGCGACGGGTTAATGCAGCTCCGAGCTCGCTATCGCCGAGCCGTGTGACGCGCCGATATCGGGTAGTCAATAGCATCAGGCCGACCGCCAAGAGCTGGCTGAACCGCGCGATCCCACGGCCGTCACGGGGTCCTACTACCCCGGCAAGGTAATACC
>Ga0210402_10003715_pt1 | contig 14186 bp, 13 predicted proteins | sample IncBWC7MmetaG_FD_161055 | JGI IMG/M metagenome (GOLD analysis project Ga0210402, IMG submission 161055) | Forest soil microbial communities from Barre Woods Harvard Forest LTER site, Petersham, Massachusetts, United States - Inc-BW-C-7-M | ecosystem: Environmental > Terrestrial > Soil >...
GCATCGCCGCACCATCTCGCAAACCGGCCCTGGAATCGTCTTATCCAGTTCCCCCAGCGGCCGTGCCGCCTCGCTCGTCCTCTTCCATAGCTTCCCCATCGTGGTGTCCGCAGAGTAGGGATTCTGCCCCGCGAGCATCTCGAAATAGATGATCCCCACGCTGAAGATATCCGACCGCGCATCCAGAGCCTGTCCTTTTGCTTGCTCCGGTGACATGTAATCCGGCGTTCCGATCAGCGCCCCTGTTTGCGTCATTCCCGGAGTCAGCGTCGACCTCGCAATTCCGAAATCCATCACGTACGCCCGGCCAGCCTTGTCCAGCATGATGTTTTGCGGCTTCAAGTCGCGATGGATCACGCCCTCGGCGTGGGCGGCTTCCAATGCCCGGCAAATCTGCGCGATGATACTGGCTGCCTCAGCTGGATCCAGCTTCTTCTTGCGGCGAAGCACACTTTGCAAGTCCTCGCCTTCGATGTACTCCATCGTGATGAACTTGAACCCATCGGCTTGCCCCAAATCGAAAATGCGGATGACGTTCTTGTGCGTAATCTGCCGCGCTAGAATCAATTCTTGTTTGAATCGTTTCAGGATTTCCGGATTGGCCGTCAGGTCGCTGCGAATCAGCTTCAGCGCTACCTGTCGTTCCAGTTCGCGGTCGTGAGCCTGGTACACCGCGCCCATGCCGCCTTGTCCGAGCAACCGAACGATCTCGTACCGGCCCCCGAGGACCGTCCCAGGGTCCAGTTGCCCCAACGCCGCCGGGGAAAGAACAACGCCTCCCACTGGCGCGGACCAGCCTTGTCCGCCAGTTGCCAGCGTCTGGTCACTCAGCGGCAGCGGTGTGGCGCACTTTGCGCAGGTCGCCGAAGTGTCCGAATTCGCGTAGTTGCACTGTGGACAAACCATCAAACACACGTCCTGCCGGGGAACTCGCCAATTATGAAATCTTCGCATGGAAAAGCAAGCGCTCTGGGGCTTTTGTCCTCTGCGTTCCGCAAAGGACACTTGGCCGGATTCGCAGAGCCATCGTGCAATCTGGCGGCCGCGCCGAGAAGCCGTACGTGTGCTTGAATTGCTTCGCTTTGCCCGAATCGCTAATTGAATCCGGACTCTTTGGCTAGGGGTCACAAGTAACTGGCAGAAGTGACAGACCAATGCGCTCGCAAAAGACTGACAGTTGCCGCCACGCCAGCCTTTTCTTCTGAATGGAGTTCCTTCGGTATGTCGGGGCCGCTGTCAGCCACCCCTGCCAGAGGTCGCAATGGCTATGAAGGTAGCGCTCTGACCTAAGAAATGTTCAAACCGCCACATGCCCCGTAACGCCGCTTATCGTGATGCTACAGGAAGACCGAGCGCACCTTGCTCGATGGCTGAAGTGTCTCAATTCCGAATGCGCTTAGTTACGATTTGCCCCATCAAAATTGGCACGCACGTTCATCCGTAGATGTCCAGGGAACGTGTCCGGTTAGGACTCAGACGTGGCGGTGGTGAAGTTGTTCATTATGATGATGGCTGTGGCGTAAGCGATAGAACCGCCCATCGCAGGCCGCGCAGCGATAGGGGTTTTGAAGCAGCACATGATGAAGCAACCAATCTTGGAGGCCGCTTCTCCTTGACCGGAAGAATTGTTTGCAACCACAGTGGGGACAACTAGAAGCTTGAGCGCGAGAAGTAGTTTTGTTCATGGGGAAATCCTCTTATCCGCCCTGCTTTAACCTGCGTTGACTCGCTAGATTTCCTGGGCTGGCCTACCTCGTTTCGATTTTGCTCTCGACGTACTGGCACTGAATTGGCGAATCAACCGGCAGCAGCTGAGGAAGAGGATCCGGTCGACTTAGTAAAAGAATTGCCCCTTGAAGAGCCATTCTTTCGAGGTCGAAGAGGCGATGTCGAACTGCAGATCCCCTTGTAAGCTGCAGCACGACGCAACATAGAGCCGCCCAGTCCCACTGGGAACTGTCAAAACCAACAGTCCTGCACGCGAAATTAAGAACTGGCCCAGTCGATTAGAAGAAGCAATGACGAGAGAGATTAGTTTGTCTGGTTGCGGACCTATTGGACCTAGGCGTGGGACTGGGAGTTTTGACAGTTGAGAGTGTCCGTCAATCAGAAATACTGAGGCGAAACATTGCTTCACTCCAGGTACGTTTAATGTATCGAACTTTGCCCATCCATGTGAATGTCTGCGTATTCCAGAAGAATACACTTTTTGGAGGAGGACTCTTATGAGATTCAAGGTGATCGCATGCATGCTCGCCGTGGCCTTGCTGTCCGCCGTCGCGTTCAGCGGCGAAGATGATAACGAGAAAAAAAGGGAAAAACCCCGCAAGATGGCAGCGCAAACCCTGCAGGATCTGTACAAGGCGGAACCTACAGCGCAGGCGGCTATCCAGAAATCGGCAGGATATGCCGTTTTCAACAATATGGGGACGAACCTGTTGCTTTTGAGCACGGCCCGCGGTTCAGGAATCGCCGTCAACACCCAGAGCAAGCAGGAAACCTTCATGAAAATGATTTCCGCAGGCGCCGGTTTGGGTGTGGGAGTGAAAGACTACCGAGTGATTTTTGTGTTCGAAAACGACAAGGCCCTGACGCAATTCCTCGAGTCCGGCTGGTCAGGTTCAGCGCAAACGGATGCTGCAGCCAAGGCGGGTAAGTCCGGCGCAGCTTATTCAGGGGCGGCCGAGGTTGCACCGGGTGTATGGGTCTACCAGATCACCAAGAATGGCATCGCCCTCCAGATAACTCTGCAGGGCACGAAGTACTACAAGGACGACAACCTTAATAAAAAGTAGCTGTGGGTCACGAGGCGGGACTAGGGCAACGCAACCAGAGTTCGCTAAGGTTGCTCACACCCCTTGCCAAGTCTGCCGAACCGACATACTTACGTGCCGAATCGCTTATTCGGGCCTAGCCCCAGATGATCCACCACATGCGCACTCATATGCGTCAAATAACACTGGTATTTTTACTAGGAGACCGCAGCACAGTCGCACGCCATCATCGGGTTTCAACAGGTACATGGGAAAGGCTCCGCGTCAGCAAGTCCAGAAGCAGAGCCAAAAGGAGACATTCGATGGTGAAACACCTTCTCGTAGTTGCGACGTTCTTCTTTGCAACACCTCTTCTGGCCGAATCCCCGCCAGCGAACAGCCCAACATCAGCCCCTAGCACTGCAAAACAATCCGGTGCCGCATCTTCTCCTGCTCAGAGTATCGGCGTATTTGCATACCCGAAGAATCAGCAGAACGCAGACCAACAGCTGAAGGATGAAAACGAGTGCTTCGCTTCAGCTAAGCAACAATCCGGAATTGACCCCAAGGCTCCACCCCCAGCCGCCAAGACCGAAGAGCAAAAGAAAGCAGAGCAACAGGCAGCTGCGGACAATGCCAAGCAAGCAAAAGGGGGGCGCGTAAAGGGTGCCGCCAGGGGCGCCGCTGGAGGCGCCGCGATTGGAGCGATTGCTGACGATGAAGCTGGTAAAGGAGCAGGCGCTGGAGCCGTTGCCGGGACTATGGTGGGTGGAGCAAAGCAAAGAAGAGCCAATAAAGCATCCAAGCAACAGGCGGCGCAGGCCACTGCCCAACAACAACAGCAGCAGGAAGCCCAAGCAAACGCCACGCATCAACAGGGTATCGACACATTTAAGCGAGCATTCTCTGCGTGTATGGACGCTCGTGGATATTCCATTAAATAAAAAACTTGGTGTAGGGTCTGATTGATGCTTATCGCACAATCCGAAATCGTCACGCTCACCAGGCTTGGGAAATTCCGCGTGATTTTCGACCGAGGATTTGAGTCACTTTGCCTATGACGACACTAAAGAGCGTCAGGAACAAGACCTTCAGAGCCCTTGAAAACAAGGCCTAATTTCACAACGCGAAATCGAAGCCCGAAACCAACCCAAATTCCGCGTGCTGGACTTGAACACAGAAGAATTGACTTCGCCAAGAAACCCTGACAATTCGTTATCGCCGGTGAACAGCCACGGCAGCTAACTCCTGTGTAGTCGCGTTACCGGACAACTGAACTTTAGCAATAAACCGGTCACTAGTAGACTGGGTGTGGCGAAATTTCGTATTTCCGGAGTTCCTCGATGTTAGACCAAGGTGTTTGGGCAGAAATCAGAGTTGGTGATGAACACCTGCGATTATTCTCGGAGCACAATGCGCAGGGAGTGCAGGCATCTGTGTACAACGTGACCGCAAAGAATTGGATCGCACCCTCCGAGCCGGTGGATGATATCGAACAGGGAAAAGACAGAGCTGCTGCACATGCTAGGACGTATCTTCACAATGCAGGACACTCAGAACTGCCGCCGTTAGAATGGAAGAAATCCCGCTCAGCGTAGGTTCCTGACATTTCTCAATCATAAATCCTACTTCTCCGGTTGAGCTGGCAGCGTTTTTCAGGAGTTGAAAGGATGGTTTCCGAGAATGGTGACTTAAGGCTGTCTCTGGCACCAAAGGGCCGGACCCCTAACGAGTGCCGTACAAGGTCACGCGCGGAGTGTGTTCCCACGGCTCCTTGAAGTACCAAAACTCGACGCTTTTGAGGGCCCGAGCCCCGCCCTTAAAATCAATGACACGGACGCTTCCCCCGCCGGCCATGCGATCACCTATGATCAGTTCTTCGCGCGCGCCATCGCTGTAATTCACAACAACTTTTTGACAGAAAATGGCGTCACCACTCACTCGAAGCTGAACGGCGCGAAATGGCCCTTGGCTACCGTCGACTTGAATTCCGTCGTGGTCCTGGCCGCCGATCCGCATATCTCCCAGGAACCGCCACAAAAGGCCATGAGAGGAAATTGGCGCGCGAGCACCAAGAGCAAAGAACATAGCGATCGAGCAGACAATCCGCCTCTTACGCATCTCCGGCTCCCTGTGCCAATGCGAGTACTAGAACTAACTAAAACACTATCTGGTCGGGCCCCTAAACTCAATAAGGGAATCCTGGGGATTGCCCCATGATCAACTGGGCAAGGGGGTTTTGTCGTTGTCACAGCGCAAGTTCCCCACCATCGCGTCTCGGCCTGCAGCTGCCAAAACCACAACCCGTTCCTGCAATACATGAGCTACCTCCTCGACGGTATAGCGTCACGGGAGCCTGGCAATTCTGACAGTATTCCTGGGAATCGAGAGAGCCTACTGTTTCCGCAAGCGAACCTAAGGGGGCGCGTTCAAGACTAGCTCACCACTCTGGTAGGAAAGCAACCAACCAACACTTCTAGCCAACTCGAGCGAGTCCCCTCTCCAACTTTCAGACTATCTACGATGAACTCTCCAGTATGCATTCTCGTTCCGGCGAACCGAGAGTATTCAGCGATTCCCACGGAAGACGAGCGGATTGGCGCCGCCGATAGTAAAGGCTGTTACTTCTGCCAGTTTCGTTTGGTGGACTTGGCCAACTAGGATGCCAATTCAAGGTGAATCAACCTCGAGGGAGGTGAAGCTGATGAAACGTCAAGCGCTCAATGTTGTTTGCAGTGGTCTGGTCGTATCCGTTTTCTTTGTGTTGGCTGCGTCTGCGCAGAGCACTAAACCAGGGAAGCTAAGGATCGTGGTGTCTCCCAAGCAAGCCTATACGTTTGTTGACGGCCATGCGATCGGCCCCGGCCGGCGGACAATAAAGCTCGAGGTCGGAACTCATCATTTGATTGTGGCGAACTATGGGTACAAATTCGCCGAGAGTGACGTTTCCATCGATTCTGGTCACACTACGTCCCTAGACATTGCTCTTGAACCTGCAGGGGCGGAGGTGCCTGGCCCGCGCGGACGCATCCAGATTGAGGTCGGCATGAGGCGCGCCGGCGACGCGGCCGTGCTCTTAAACGGAAAAAAACCTGAATACTTTGTAGGTCACGTCGATGAATTTAATAACGATATTATTTCTCATCAGGAATTGATCGTACCGCCTGGCACTCACGAACTGACAGTTACGAGATATGGCAAGGAACTATGGTCTGGCTCCGTTACCGTTGGGGCCAACCAGCGAATGATTGTCGATATCTCAAACGGAAAACAAAGGACCAAACCCTGGCCGCGCGGCGCCGATCAATTGGGTCCATCCGTCGCCCGCTTCGATGCAGGAACTACGACCACGACCGTCGCGGTCGCGCCGGTGAGTGGATCAGTTTCGGCCAATCCGTCGAAGATCGATTGCAGCCAAAATACCCAGCTGGCTTGGACTTCGAGCGACACGGTCGATGCAGATATGAGCGGTATGAGCCCGGTTCCAACCACCGGTGAAAAGACCATTTCTCCTCGACAAACCACGGTTTACGAACTCACCGCCACCGGTCCCGGAGGAGTTGCGAAAGCGAATACCACAGTTGAGGTAAACCCTGTGGTGCAGTCCTCGTTGAGTGCCTCGGTAACGGAAGTACGTTACCGCCGCATCGGTGACAAAGTCATTGAGCAAGGCGCGACCACGCTAAGCTGGTCCTCGTCCAACGCCGACGCAGCATCCCTTGACCCAATTGGCCAAGTTGGCACCAGCGGCACCAAGTCCATAACGCTTGCGCCCACACGGGACGGTAGCGGCCCGGTGGACGAACAATTTCAGTACAAGTTGACTGCGACGAACGTATGTGGCGGCTCTGATACCAAGACGGTGGCGGTTCACCTGCAAGGTTCCGTCGAGCCTAACTCTGACGTGCTGCTACAGAGCGTCTTCTTTCCCACCGACTACCCCACAAAGCAAGACCCATCGTTGGGATTGGTCCGCAGTCAGCGGGACACATTGTCCACACTTGCGACGGGATTCAAGAACTATCTCGAATACCATCCCGATGCAAGACTGTCCGTCAACGCCTTCACAGACGAGCGTGGTCCCGATGCCTATAACCAGAAGTTGTCAGAATTGCGGGCGCAGAGCGTCAAGGACTTCCTGATCTCGCAAGGGATTGCTTCAGAAAAAATCGACGTTTCGGCGAATGGCAAGCAGAAGCCAATGGACAAGGCTACTGTCATCGACTTGCAAGCGCGAAATCCAAATCAAGCGCCGGAAGAGCGCGCCCGCAACTTCATGGCAACATGGCTCGCCTACAACCGCCGCGTTGATATTATTCTGCTTCCAACAAAGGCCGAGTCTTCGCGATTCTATCCGAACCAGGTCGAGGATTCGGACGTTCTTTGGCAAAGACCAAAACCACCTCGCGGCGAGGTTAAGCAACAAAATTAGAAGGTTGGCAGGAGAGTTTGCATGTCGAATTTCTGCGGTTAAGTTTTGTGCAAGGTGTCTGAGTGCAAAACTTCACATACACAGGCTGCCCACCACTCTACAGGTGAAGAATTACAGGTGAAGTTTCGGGGACTCTTTGCTAAGTGATTGAAAACGATGGTAGGCCCGTGGGGACTCGAACCCCAGACTGATTGTCGGCGAGAGATTTCTATTGAAGCAGCGTCAACGATCGCAGGAAGGCAGTTTTGTCTTGCTCGTTCTCGGTCCTCGCCGTAACCGAAATCAGTATGGTGCCATCGATGACGTAGATCGTAGAGATGACTCCGCCGCCGGGCGCCAAAGAAGTCGTTGCAACGGCGGCGGCTTCCCTGCCTGTCGCCGCGGAACGGAGCTTGAAGCGCCTGCCCTCTAGAAGTTGAATTCCGAGGAGATCCCCGACCGCTTTGCCCGGAAGCCAGCCCTCAGTTGGTAGCGCTTCCTGATAGCTCGTCGCCTGTGCACTGTAAAAGTCCTTGTGGTCGCTCCTATACACTGTCCACAATTGCTTTGGCAAGCCTTCGTGATTCTTGTCGGTTAGCTTGTTCGGCTTTTCAGGGAACGTCACAGAAAACCCGTACTCCTGGGACACCAGAGTGTAATTGCCGAATCGGTTGCAGGCGACACATGCCATGACTAGTGCCAGGGTGCAGCACAGCCGGTCATTCGTCATTGCCGTCGCCGTGGCCCGGACCTTATTTTCCGGACGCATGCTACTCGGTTTTCTCCCGCGTGAATTCGTAGCTCATTCGGCCCGTGCCCTTGCCAGCATCAAAGGTCTTCGGATACTGCCGTCCAGTCATGTCGTAACAAACCTTCAGCTTATCTCCAGAGAGCTTGTAAATCCCCGTATACGATCCCCCGGTGTAACCCTGATTTGCCAGAGGATTGTTGAAATATTTGATTAGGATAGTATTCGGACTTTCTCCCGTACCAAGCTGAAACTCGGACCGCACACCGCCCTGGTAATTCCCTCTTAGCACGATCGTCATGTGGTCCCCGTCGAAGACCCAGCGGACATCATTCATCATCGCTTGGCCATTGAGGGTCGCGCGATCCATCTTCCACGTGCCTTGCAGCTTTTCATGGTCTTCCGCGATGGTCGAAGGGGATTGCTCGGGCGAGCTTTGCGCTGCCGATGAAACTGGTGCGCTCCGTGAACAGCCGGCCGAGAATATGGAGACGGCCAGCAATAGAACTGTCAAGATTCGCATCATTGAGCATCCTCCCCGTCCATTCTCTCTCTCTCGCATAACGCTGCAAGGGTAGGAAGTTACGAAATGTCGTATTGACTACCAGGCCGCCGGAGAGTTATTTCGTCCAATGAAAGTTCCACTCCGACGTAATGATGCGCACCGCTTTGCGCGGCCGATTCCGAAAATCAAGTCTGTTAACTCTGACAGTTTCCTTCGCTCCCAGCGAGATGGCCAAGTAGTGGTCAGCCTAATGCTTAAGGGAAGGGCGGGCTTACACCGTTTCCATTCTTGTGGAGTTGCCCAAAACGCGATTCTCTTGATGGCTTCGCAGAGTGTCTTCATGAATCGGCCCAGAATCATCTCGTTGTTCGTGACCATGCTGTTTGCTACCGGTGTGTCGAGTGGCCAGAGTCCAGGGAAGAATGATCCCGAACCCACGGTATCTCCGGAGCGGGTGAACAGTTGTGCCATCGTGAGATCGACGCTGTTGAACTTTGTGGTATGGAGCCGGGACCGGCAGCGTTTTCGCGAGGTACCCATTTGGCGATTGCCAGGCAGCCAGGCCTTCTTTTTCGTTTCGGGCATGACGATCGATGCGGACGGGGCTCCCAATGCTTATGGTCCCGACGATGCCGGGCTCGATAACTTGGCGAACGCCGGTGTACCAACCCATTGGGACGGGATTATTACCGACGAAGACGGTAATCCCTTGATTCAGGGAGAAAGCGATCCCTTTCCCGGTTACTACATCTCTTGCACGTCGCTTTCAGACCGACGCAAAAGGTTCACTGACCCAACGCGATATGTGGATGCAGCGAAGATCCCTTACGTAGTCCTGCCGAACGACTTAGCGGACCACGGAGGGGCACGGTTGGGGGATTTCGCCGTGGTCATGAACCTCCGAAACGGCAAATCGTCCTATGCGATCTATGCGGATATCGGAACAACGGGTGAAGGCTCGATTGCCCTGGCAGATAATCTTGGGATTTGGTCTGACGCGCGCCGAGGAGGGCAGTCTGACGGGGTTCTGTATCTGGTGTTTCCCGGTTCGGGCAACCTGCAGCCAAGGGCCATCGGTGAAATCCAGAGCGAGGCCGAAAAGCTGCTGAAGGATTGGGGTGGAATCGAGAAGTTAGCTTCCTGCGCGGGAACCCCTAATTTTACTGTCGCCGCGGCGACCCGCAAGACCGCTCCGGAGAGTTTAGAGATACGAACGTCGGATTGCGCGTCTAAACAATTCGTTCCGATACTCTTGGATGAAATGAATAATCCAGCCTCAACTTCTCGTGCGACTCCTCCTGCGGACGTGGCCATTGCCGGTATCAGCTTATCGGCGGCGTACGATCGCGGCTGCTGGTACTCGCCGCCACAACCATCACTCCCGAACCGTTCCCAAGCAGCTCCACACTGATCGGCGAGTGGTTGTTAGGGTTGATGTTGGTGATGCGGAAGCGAATTTCTCGGGGCTTTTCCCCAGGCCACTTCCATCGCGTCCGGTTCCTAACGCATTGCCCAAAGCGTCGCCGGAGCGTTAGTCGGAGAGGTGGAGAGGAGATTGGGGACCGTAGACCGTTGCCGTCTACGTCAGGGCAGAACCTGAATTTCAAGTTCCGTCGCACGCCCATCTCGGATTGAAAATGCCCGGACGGGCGTAGTTGCGTATGGCCGAGGCGTGACGATGAAGTAGATCGCTTCAGAATAGGAGGCCAGCGCGATGTCTTTGGGCGAAGGTTCGTTCGCGTCCAGCCAGTACGGATGCGAGTGGTAGATGCCGAGGAATTCGAGCCGCCGCTCGCGGAATTCGCCCAGCAGGCGCACGATCTCCTTGGCAGCAATCACGTAATTCCCGATCGGATCAGCCGCGACGTTCTTCGCAGGGAACGCCCTCGTGATTACGTCGTCCTGCCCCGCCAGAATGCCGCAGCATTCTCGATGTGGCTGGCGGCGGGCATGCTCCAGGAGCTGCCCAAAAACCTTGCGGCGACTTCGGACGGCTCGCTTCATTCCGCGAGTCTATAAGGAGACGAATGCGCAAATCAAGCGTGGGACGCGGAGAGACTATCTGACGTTAAGTGTACCGACGTCTCCAGTCAGGATGGTTACGCACCGCTGCTTGGGCCACCTCCACCAGCAAGAAGCGCAACAAGGAACTGCCTTGTTTGCTGATGTGCCCCAGTCGTTGCTTGTGAGCAAGTGGAAATTGGCACGCGCCGGTAGGGGGTGGTCCTTTTTTTTCCTTGCCGTAGGGATCGACCCTTCGCAAATCGATTCTGCTGCACCCGCGAGGCAGCTGCCCGGCAATGCTCCGGGCGCTCTGTCTGAACTGACAGTTTCTGGCTCTGTAACAAGTGGTAGAAATTGATTGGATCAAGCTCGCCCGCTCCGGAGTCTCCAGCGGTAGAGGGGGGTGAATTATGAAAGAGCATAGGGTTTTCTGGATTTTGGCCTGCATTGCGGTGTTGACCGCGGCCATGCCCATGCCAGGCCAAGCTCCTTCCGCTCCAATCATTCGCGAGTCAAGGACGCCAGTGACACAAGGGCCAGAGGGGAGAATCCGGCAGCGCGTTCTGTTGGTGGAAGTGCCCCTTACAGTCACGAATGCAAAAGGCGAATTGGTCTCCAATCTGGAAGCTAAAGATTTTCAACTCACCGACAACGGCGTACCACAGAAAATCACGTATCTTGATTTGGGACCCGCCCCGCTTGCCATGGTTTTCTTGGTTGAAACCAGTTCGCGTATTGAGCCCCTGCTGACGGAAATGCGCAAGACCGGAATCATTTTCGCGGATGTGCTGATGGGGCCGAATGACGAGGCAGCGGTGGTGGGCTTCAATGATTCGGTGGATAATCTGGCAGACTTCACGTCCGATCACGACGTCATCCAGAAGACGATAAGCAATTTGAAGTGTGGTACGGAGCGTTCAAAGCTGTTCGATGCGATGGCTACGGGAGTGACCATTCTGACCACTCGTTTACAGCGGCTGTCGGCGGTTGATTTGCGAGAGCGCCGTCTCGTCATAGTGGCTATGTCAGAAGCGACCGACGTTGGCAGTGATGAGCGACTAGAAGCGGTGGTGCGGCGAGCGCAGCTTTACAACATACAGGTTTATTCCGTGGGGATTCCGACGACCTTGGCGCTATTGATGGCACCTCCAAAGGACGTAAGACACGTGATTACGCTGGAGGGTATTTTTCCGCAACCTGGGATGCCCGGAACTGTGCAAATCTCGCCTACTGAAGACATTCGCTATGGCTACGGAAACCTGATGAACTTGAACGTGTGGGCGGCGAGGAATATCAAAGACCAAATTACCGGTCACGCTCTTCAGAAGGCTGCCGCGCAGACCGGGGGCCGACATATCGCCACATTTGGAGGCATCACGACGCAAAAAGCTGTGGACGAGATTGGCGCGGAGCTACACTCCCAGTATTCGTTGACCTACGAGCCCGAAGGCACAAACAAGACCGGATACCACACAATCAAAGTGTACGTGAAAAACAAGGATCTGAAGGTGCGCGCACGGCCAGGCTATTACATAGCGCCAACGGAGAACTGAACGCTCTCGTATGTTATCGCCGGTAGGTTTAGACGAAATCGCTCCAAATTCGCGGCTGTGCGGATGGCAAGCGGGCACTCTAAACTTGCCGTATCCGGCTGACACTTGGTTGACTTCGGTTAACCCACCAGATCCTAGGCAACCCTTTAGCGCGAACTAATCCCTTGAATGGACTGGTCTTAACAATGGCACACCCACTTGGACGCCACAGGCTGATATATGCCAAGAAACACCAACCCTGGACCCCGCCTTCTACAGCCACTCAAGGGAAATGGGCATTGGAGATAATGAACGTAAGTCTTTTAGAGTGTTGGTGAACCGGGGAGGACTCGAACCTCCAACCCGCTGATTAAGAGTCAGCTGCTCTACCATTGAGCTACCGGTCCACTGGTTGATTTTAGAATTTTACACGGGACCGCCATTTTTGTCGAACGGCGGAAATCGCTTCGAATCCATCGAAAGCGCGCTATTTCCCGCGCAGTGTGGCCACTAGGCCGCGGGCCACTTCGCGCGCCCGCGCTACTTCTCCCGGTTCGAACGAGATGGCCGACACCCGCGGATGCCCGCCGCCGCCAAATTTCTCCGCCAGCGAAGCGAGGTTCTGGTTCGCGGTCGCCTGGTTCCACGGGTTTGTGCCCAGCGAAACTTTCGCGCGCACCGCCGACGCGCTTACGCTCACGGAATACACGCATTCCGGGTGCAGCAAGTACGGAATAAATTTATTGTAGCCCTCCAGATCCAGGTCGCTCACGTCGAAGAAAATCACGCCGTCGCTCGCTTCGATGCGCTGGCGCAAAATCTCGATCGATTTGCGATGCCGCTCCAGAAGCGGCCCCAGATGCTTGGCCACCAGTGGTAGCTTCACCATTTCGCTCAGCGGCCGGTACGCCAGTTCTGGAATGATTCGCGCCGGCAGGCCATCTTCCGGCGCCGCTTCAATCACCAGCGCGAGTTGCGTCGCAGGTTCGACCATTTCAACGGCCGACTCCGGCGACGAATATTGTGCGCCGTCGATAATGTCGCCCCAATAGATCAAGTTCTCTAGCGGCTTGGTATCGAACCCGAATTTTTCCTGCGCGATCGTCGCAATCAGCTTGGTGCATGATTTGTAATCCGGCTGGTAAAACATGTGCGCGCCGGGGTGTTTCTTAAATTGTTCAGCGTCGGCGGACGTTAGGAATGCGCTCTGGTGATGGTCGAACCACCAGGTCACTTTCGGCGAATTGGAAAATTTGAAATCCACGATGACGTTTTCGTCGCCATCGAACAAGCCGGCTTCCCAGGGCTGCGCGGCGCGATGCGTCATTCCAGTGAAGCCAAATTCCGCGTTCTGGTCGAATCGTTCGCGATAGAAACGGTAAAAGAGAGCGGCGGAAGCGGTGCCATCAAAGCAGCGATCGTGAAAGCAGAGCCGAACCTTGGTCATAGGTGAGCGAGTTCGCCGCTTCGCCTTCGAACTAATCAAAAGGCCAGGCAACGAAGCCAACCAACATGTACGTGCGCGGCGGGATTGTCAAGAAGAAAGGTCTGCATCATTCGATTGGAAATTCCCTGCCCTGCTTCGCGATGCGCGCGATTCGTGCGGTTGTGAGTGCCCCTTTCACTTGACTTCCGGCACGGAATAGCCGTACTTACTCTACTACCCCAGCATTCACAATCGACTCGTGTGCCCAGGAGGCTGCATGCCCGAAGAAAAGAATTTCTTTGCGGGAATTTTCGATTTCGGATTCAACGGTTCGCTGCTTCGCCGCCTTATAAAAATATTATATGTGCTGGCCATCGTTTTCGGCGGAATCGCGGTCGTGGCGACCGTGGTGGTTGGTTATCAGCAATCCCCCGCGCAAGGACTGATCAATCTTGTTGCGGGAATCGTGTCTCTCTTCGTAGGCGTCCTGGTTGTACGAGCGCTGCTCGAACTCGCTTTAGTCATTCTGCGGATTGCGGAAGGGATCGAACACGCCACGCATCCGCAAAACTGACAGCAAAACTGCTGCGGCGCAACGAGCGGCGGCTTTTCTCAGGCTCTGGCGATTTGCGCGCGCGTCCTTGCGCCTCCAGCTCGTAACGTGAATTTCTGCGCGAAATAGGGCGCCTGCGCCAGCACCTTTTGAAGTTCGAGATCATCCGAGTAGCGCCGCTTGGGAATTCGCCGCGCCAGAATGCTGATTTCCAGCGGATCGCGGCGAAACGGATAAGGTTCCAGCGTGGCCGC
>Ga0210402_10003716_pt1 | contig 14178 bp, 9 predicted proteins | sample IncBWC7MmetaG_FD_161055 | JGI IMG/M metagenome (GOLD analysis project Ga0210402, IMG submission 161055) | Forest soil microbial communities from Barre Woods Harvard Forest LTER site, Petersham, Massachusetts, United States - Inc-BW-C-7-M | ecosystem: Environmental > Terrestrial > Soil >...
AGTTCCTTCATGCTGGCCACGTTGAATCCGGCGTCGCGGGCCAGGCTCATGCCATCGGCGGCCTGGGTGCTGGCCGAAATATACATCTCGTAAAAGGTTTGGCCGCTGCGCACCGCCGCACCTTCGGAATTCACCAGGTACCGGTTCAACACGTGGAACGTCAAGTTCGATTCGAACGATTCAATCGCCGGATCGCCCTTGTAGAGAGCGGAAGCATCCTGAAGCATCCGCTTCCAGGGCTCGGGGTCAAATTCAAGAGTAGCCAGCGGCCCGATCGACTGCATCGGATCTGCGCGTGCGAAATCATCCACCGGCTGGTCAACAGTCAGTTGCTTCAACTGGGACTGCTTCGCCGTGAGAGATTCGGCCGCAGCCTTGTAGGCGCGGTCGGTCGCAAGCCATAACTGGTGACGAAGCGCCAGCATGTCGTTGTCCACCGGCAAAAAGTCGACGGTGCCTTGGCCCTGCCCGAAGTAGCTGTCTTGCTTGTAGTCGCCAATTCGGACCACAACCCGCACGAAACGATAGTGCAGACGTACATCCGCGCGCAGAGCGCCGAATGCGGCCTCGGCGGAATACTGATCCAATTCATTAACCCGGTATTCGATGTAGTAGGGCGCAGCCACCTGCTCCATTTTCAGCTGCGCCTTGGAGCGGTCCAATTCCGTACGCATGGCGCCGAGCAGAACATCGTCGATCGCCCGCTGCGCCAGCGCTGGCGAAATCAGGGCGCCGAGTGCGAAGAGGGAGAGCAAGATGCGCATCGAACGTCTGGCAGTCATGGTCGAGATGAGCGAGATCCTTGTCAGTGTGAATGTCATTGTTTTGCCCCCGGCTTTGCCCCGGCGTCCTTCCCCGAGTCGCCCTCTGTGGGAGCAGGCAGGATGGGCGGGCGGTTGAGCGAGTGGGCGCGTTTTTGCACTTCAATCTCGGAAAACAGCATAGCCGGAGCCGCGGCCGCGACCGGCACCTGGCCGGATTCGGCACCGCATATCCCGTTAAAGATTTCCGTCTTGTCGCCGGTAAGCAGGATGCGGTTCAGCGCGGCCAGCGGAGTGCCCACGATATCAATGCCGCGTACGAGTTCATCCGGCTTCCCGTCGGCATAAACGCGCCACACCAGAACCGGCAACACCTGGAAGGCTTGTGGCATGGAACGCTGCGTGAGGGTGAAGCCGCCCTGAATGTCTTCGAAGTACAGGCCGTAAGGCTTGCCCTGTTTCTTAACTTCATCGATTAGCTTCTGCCGCAACTCGGAGTCCTTCACCGTGCGGGTTGAAGAAACGATCAGATTGCCCTGACGCCCGGTGGGCATGAGTCCCGGCTGCGAGCGGCCGTGGCCGTTGGAGTTCGCAAAATTCTTGATCGGCATGCGCGACATCAGAAAGTTCTTCAGGATGCCATCTTTAATCACTTCAACGCGAGTTGCGGGCATGCCTTCATCGTCAAACTCATACCAGCCGCCGAGATCCATTCCGTTGAGTTGACGCAGCGTCGGATCGTCGACCACAGTCAGGAATTCCGGAAGCACGGACTGGCCGACCTTCTTGGTGAACGTCTGCCCTTCCTGTTCACCACGCTGGCGGTGACCTTCCAGACGGTGGCCCAGCACTTCATGGAAAAAAACTCCCGACGCTCGGCCGGAAAGCAGCGCAGGGCCGTCGAAAGGTTCAGCTAGAGGAGCTTCGCGCAGGGCCTTCAGATCGGTGGCCATTTTTTCTACGCGCGCAGAGATTTCAGACTCGGCGGGCAGGTGATCGATGTTCTCCGCCTGAAACGTCTCGACCCGCATCAGCTCCATGCCGTCGTCAGCGCGGGTCTCCGCTTCAATCGCGACGCGGACAAACGCGCTCGGCGCAACCACGTGGTTGCCCTCGGTCGACAGAAAATGGAAGCGGGTCTTTTGCGAGGTAATCACTACGGTTGAGGAATAGATATAGGGATACTTGCGAAAATGCGCCGAGTATCCGCGGACAAATTTTTCCAGCTCGCGCTGATCGGGCGTGGGAGGAACTTCCTTGTAGTCGGCAGAAGTCGGCGGCTTCTCCTCAGAAAAATCCGGCGACGTGTCTTCCTCCTGCGCGTGCACCTGAGTGTTGGTCTTTACATTTGAATAGGCCTTGGAGGCCTTGCGATATTCCTGGTAGGTGAGCCGCCAGAGCTCGTGAGCAATGGCATTGCGGTCATCTTCCAACGGGAGCGCCCCGGAGGTACTCGCGGAACCGCGGTTCTCGGCGTGAGCGTTGTCGAGCGCGGGAGTGCCAATCCGCATACTGACGTCCAGCGCGCGCCGGCGGGCGCGGGTGGAGTTCACCAGGCTGCCATCGCTGCCCACGGCCAGCGCGATGCTCTGGTCGTAGACGGAGTAGCTAAGAAAGTAGGGAGCCGGATCCAGTTTGCCCAGGTTGGTTTGCGCGCGCTGCAGCTCGGCTTGCATGGTGGAGAGCAGCACGTCGGGTTTGTCTTTCTCTTTATCTTTACTTTTGTTTTTGTCTTGATCGGCAGGAGTCGAAGCCGCGAGAGTTTGCACGGCGGTGGCCAGAGCTATGACGAGAATGCATCCCAGAGTGCGATGCCCAGATCGATTCTTCATGAGGAGCAGGTTTCTCCCTGCGACGCGGAGTAACCCGTTAGCTTAGCAGATCGATCCGGTAATCCCTCGCGGCCGGGTTAGGAGCTGGGAGTGAACTTTACATTGATGAAGGCTTCACGCTGCAGCGGGCGATCCTGACGCCCGGCTGGCAGATAGGACGAGCGCCAGACCACGCCCAGTGCGGCCGCCGCCAGCGCCGGGTCGGAAGTTTGTACCACCTCGGCGTCCAGGACCTTGCCTTTCTGGTCGAGAATCGCATGCACAATGACGGGCTGTACCGCGCCGTTGTAGCCCGCGGGCGTGCGGATGAGCTCAGGAAAACGGAAGGGGCCGACCATGATCGCTCCCGGACCGTGGGAGATCATCTTCTTGGTCGGAACGAACTGGTTGGGATCGTTGGTGGCGTCTTCGAGGTTATCGAGATGAATCTGCAGCACGCTCGCGCCGCCTTCGACGATGGTGGTTTGCCGTGGCACGACGCGTCCGTGGAACTGGATGCCACCGTTGTAATCGTAAACGGAATAAATGCCGGGAGCCTCGGAGTGGATGCGCAGCAGCCCGGTCTTAGGATCGATGCAGAATTCGTTTTCTTCCCAGCGGCGTCCGGGAGTGGCGCTGGCGTCGCCGCGTGAAATCAGGATGCAGGCGAGTTCGGTGCCTTCCCAGTTGGCCGTCGCCATGCGCAGAACTGAACCAGCGAAATTCCCGACAACCGGCCAGAAGATAGAGTTGCGAACCATCTGCAGCCGCAGCGGCATGTGCCCGCGCGGCTTGTCATCGTAGGCCGCCCCTTCGTAGAAAATTCTGAGCTGCGAGTAATCCCCCAGCCGGGCCGACCAACGCCAGGTCTGGCCATTGAGCCAGGTTTCTTCAAGCTCGCCGTAGCCTTGGCTGTGGGAATCTCCGCCGGTCGAGTTGAACGAAACTTTAAGGGTGAAAGGAGCCATGCCGGGCGTGTGCATGGCACTGTTCTGGCGAGCGCGCTCGAGCAGGTTCAGGAGCACCGCACGCTGCTCCGGAGTGTCCGGAACGACGGTGGGGCCAGTCGCCAGCTCCAGCGGATCGTAAGGCAGAGGCGCGACTTTGGGAGCGGACTGCGAGAAGCCGATGGCAACAAGAAGCAGGACGAAGGCTGCTACGCGTAGGGCCCGGATGGACATAAGCACTCTCCAGCGGACAGGGAAAATCCTAGCCCAGAATGGCCACGCTTCGCAAGCCGATCCACGTCGTGCGCGAGCCTCATTCGAACCGCAGCGCCGTCACAGGATCGACCCGGGTGGCGCGGTGAGCGGGAATCCACACGGCGATGAACGCGACTGCGCTCAGCACGAGTGGCGTCACCACAAATGATGCGGGATCCCAGGCTTTTACTCCGAAGAGAAAGCCGGCGAGGAAGCGCGTAAGTCCAAAGGCTCCGCCGATTCCAATGACCACCCCAATGCCCGCGAGAATCATTCCTTGCCGGACGACCATGTTGCGGATATTTGTAGCCTGCGCGCCGAGGGCCATGCGGATGCCAAGCTCCTGCGTCCGTTGCTGCACGGAGTAGGCCATGAACCCATAGATTCCAATGGCTGCCATAAGCAATGCGGACGCGCCGAAGATGGTCAGCAGCAGCATGCTGAAACGCTGCCGCGAGATGGTTGAAATTGCGATCTCGTCCATGGTGCGAACGTGTCCGACCGGCAGGCCCGCTGTGGCATCGCGCAGTGCAGCCGAGATGGGCTTGACCAGTGTGTGTGGTTCCACGCGGCTGCGAACGATCCACCACAACGGCGCGATGCGGGAGTTGAGCGCGGTAATTTTGTCGGGCATTTGCGGAATCGGAATGTACATGGTGGGACCAGGGTCCTGATCGAGGCCGCCATTCCGCATGTCGCCGATAACGCCGACGATCTGGCGCGGCAGCTCCACGAACACCGGCCCAACGCCTGCGCCGATGAGCAGCCGGTCGGAGAGCGGATCGCCCTTGGGCCAGAATTTCTTGGCCATCGCCTCATTGATGATGACCACGCCGGGAGCCGAGCCGTCGTCGTGCTCCGTGAAATTGCGTCCGCGCACGATGGGGACCTTGAAGGCGTTGAAGTAGCTCCATGAGACCGGGAAGTAACCGGCTCCGCCGGTATTTGGATCGTTCCCTTTGGGGCGCCCAACGATGTCGAAAGGCAGGCCAAACCCTCCCTGCAGCGGAAGGCAGCAGGCTGCGGCAGCGCTGGTAACCCCCGGCAGCGCCGTGAGACGGTCGGTGCCGTCACGGATGATCTGAGCAACGCCAGCAGTCTTGTGAAAGCGATCGGCATTGATCGACATGGCCATCGTAAGGACACTATGTGTGTCGAAACCGGGATCGACCGCCTGCAGGTTCAGGAAAGTTCGGACCAGGAGTCCCGCGCCAATTACAAGGATCAGCGCCAGCGCCATTTCACTGACCACCAGGATCGAGCGCATCCTGCCGCTGCGGAAGCCGACGCCGGAGCGGTTGCTGCTTTCATTTAACGTCGCGGCGAGGTTGGGGCGCGATGCGCTGATGGCGGGGACCAAGCCGAAGAGGATGCCGGTGACCAGGGACACTCCAACGGTGAAGAGCAGTACGTTGAGATCGAGCGTGACCGCAGAGCCATTTTCGCCGATGCGCGGAATACCGTCGGGACTGATGGCCAGCAGCAGACGCACTCCCACAATGCCGAGGATCAGGCCAAGCGCTCCAGCAGTCAGTGAGAGAACAAGGCTCTCCGTCAGCAATTGCCGAATCAGTTGGCTGCGCCCGGCTCCCAGTGCGGAACGTGTGGCCAGTTCCCGCTTTCTCGCGGAGGCGCGAATCAGCAGAAGATTGCCAACGTTGGCGCAGGCGATGAGCAAGACAAAGCTGACGGCTCCTAACAGAACCAGCAAGGACGAGCGCGTGTCGCCGATGATTGACTCTTGCAGCGGGATCACTCCGAAACTGCTCTGTGGACCGAGAGACTCGGGATAGGTACGGCGGTATTGGTCCGCAGCAAGCTTCATCTGCGCGTTGGCCATTTGCAGTGTGATTCCCGGCTTGAGTCGTGCGGCAACCGCAAAATAGTTGGCCAGGTCCTGCGTGTTGAAATCGAACTGGTAGGGCAGCCAGAGATCGCTTGCCTGTTCCGTAACAAACCCGCGTCCTACGATGCCAACCACAAGGTAGGGCTGGCCGTCTAGCTGGATATTGGTCCCCACAATGTTGGAGCGGCCGCCGAAACGGCGCTGCCAAAGTCCGTAGCTGAGCACTACAACATGTCCGCCGTTGGGACTATCTTCCGCCGCGGTGAAGCTGCGGCCCGCCAACATGGGCGCGCCGAACATAGCGAAGTAGTCGGCGGTGACGTGTACACCCTGCACCTGCTCCGGGGTGTCGCCACCGGTGAGGTTGAGTCCCGCTCCGCCCTGGTCGTAACCTGCGACATATTGAAAGATGCTGGTCTGCTGGCGCCAGATGTTGAGCTTCGGCACACTCATTGCCGCATCGGTTCCCTCGGGATCGACGTTCATCACTTGCACGAGCGACTTTGGCTCGGGATAGCTGAGCGGCTTAAGCAGGATCGTATTGACCACCGAAAAAATCGCTGTATTCGCTCCAATGCCAACCGCCAGCACAATAATCGCTGTGGCGGCGAAGCCCGGCGCCTTGGCCAGCGAGCGCAGCACGAAACGAAGATCGCGCCAGGCGTCTGCGATCCATTCACTTGGGGTGAAGATCGCCGACGTGAAAACCGCAAGAAGACCAACCACTGGGAGTAGTCGAATCATGCATGCCTCATGTACCTTCGCGCGAGCGTAGGCAGAACGTTCTTCCGACGTTAGCCGAACACGCTAACCGAACACGTCAACCGACCACATCAACCGTAGACGTTATCAGAAGAAGCTACCAGAAGAATGACGTTCTCCCGCGGCCGAGGTTAGCCCCGTGAACGCAGCGCCGATCTGCTTTCATCCGCAAATTTCTAAGCCCAAACCTCTAGATCGGCTTGTACGTCATCACCACCGTCTTTGTGGCTCCTTTGGGCACGGTAATCGCATACACGTGTCCGATTGAACCATTTCCGACAAACGAAGTGTTGACGATGTGCGTCACGTAGTGGCAGGGATCCGGACCTGTGGGAACATTCAGAACCATACCATTGTGCGCAAACGTGAACGTGTTGGTCGTCAGTCCCAAACCCCAACTGGCGCCGGGATCCTGTCCGAACGCGGAATTGAAACTCGACACAAACTCATCGTTCAGCGGAGACGCGCCCGCATCCACATTGGCGACCCGCAGCAAGGTCACATTCCGGCTGATGGTGCTGAGATTCTTGAGCGCCATGCTGATCTTCACCGATCCCGGTCCCGACGCGGTGGCTTTGAGCTGCGAGATGGTCTGCTTTAATTCCCAAATGCCGTCAGTTGTGGTTCGCGTGAAGACCTGGCTGGTCGGAGTTGTAGACGTAACCACGGTCGGGCCCCAGTTGCCGCTGTCCACCTGGGCGTAGTCGTAGTACGCCACATTCGGGGTCACGTCACATATGCCGTAACCTTCAAGGACATCCCCATTGTTGATGTACTCAAAACCCGACGGGCTGTCGAACTGGACGATATTGCCATTGGGGCTCAGGCAGTATCGAGTAAAGGTTTCGAGCGGCCCCGAGCTGTAGGTGGTCATACAGCTTATGGTTGCCGGGGCGGTTTGATCCGCCCGATCTTGAACCGTTTGTTGCGCCAGCGCCAGCGTCGAGGACGGCAATAGTGCTGCGAAAAAAATCAGCTTCGCGAATGTCATGGTTGTCTCCCCCTCATGAATCGTTTCGAATCGGTTTGGATTCTCTGCGCGGGCGGACGGATGTGACAAGCGGACACAAGGGTCCAGGGGAGCTTGACTGTTTCAAATGACCCGACCAACCTGCCCCAAGCGCAGTTGGCCGACTATATTGATGCAGCTGATGCCCGGTGTCAAGCCATGTTTCCCGACAGAATTGCGTGCGAGTTGAGTGGGCGGAGGAACTGACGGCGCCGGGTAAGACGTGGCAGCCGATTCTGGAAGCACGGCTCCGCGAAGGTCACAGCTTCCACCGGCTGCGGAAATGCTCACGCTTTTTCTGTTTTGAAAGGGAGCGGCTTCAAGCCGCGCCGCAAATCGTGCTGAATCAAAAGGTTTCGGGAAGGGGACGGCTTCAGCCGTGCCGTCACAGGCGCGCAAAAGAACGCGGGCTTTAGAGACGAAACCGAAACCAAATGCAGGCCACCCGCCACGAGTCCCCAAACCCGAAAAACTCAAATTCTTGTCAATACCCCAAACCCACCCAATTCCCCTCATCCCCTTGCCCGCAAAGCAAATATAAAGTCGGCAAAATGTCCACTTCACCCCTCCCAAATTGATAAAATAGATATATAGAGTAAAATTTCCGAAGGGAACCAAGGCGCAGCCCTCAAGGCTTGCGCCTTTTGTGTTTTGGGCCGAATCTATGGGCAGCAAGCCAACGGGAAACCAGAATACCGATAGCAAGAATAACGACAGCAAGAATAACGATAGCAAGAATAACGACAGCAAGGATAAAGCCAGCAAGAAGACCAGCAGCCAGAAAACGCACCGCGAGAAATCCGCCAGAAAGACATTCAACAAAACCAGCGCCAAGAAACCGCGAAGCCACCACAGCGCCTCAGACCACCCCGCCAAACAAATCCTCCCATTCCACCGCCGCCGCTGCATCATCATCAAAGACCCCAAACATCGCGGCGAATGGACCGAACTCGTCTTCATGACCCGCGTCGCCGAGCGCGGCTTCAACGTCTCCAAGCCCTGGGGAGACTCCTCCCGCTACGACTGCGCCGTCGAACGCCGCGGCCACTTCCTCCGCGTCCAGGTCAAATCCACCATCGCCCGCTTCTACGGCGGATACATCGTCAGCTTCAAGTCCAGCCGCTGCCAGTTCTACACTTGCCACCAGGTCGACTTCTTCGCTGTCTACGTCATCCTCGAAGACGTCTGGTACATCCTCCCCGCCATAGTCGTCATCGGCCTCCGCGGACACTTCCTCCTCGCCCCCCGCCGCTACCCCCAAAAATACGAAGCCTACAAAGAAGCCTGGCACCTCCTCAAAGCCGGATGCCACGGGCGCCAGAATCGGCCGCCCCAGCCCCGAAGGGGCGGAATCCGTTGGCCCGGGACGTAGTCAAGATTATCCCTCTTGCGCAAGGGAGGGTCTGTGATTGAATTCCCCCTTGAGTCGGACGAGCAAGACCTCGAAGCTCGTGCTGGAGGAACGTGTATGACTCTTTGCATAGCTGCTGCGTGCTTAGACAAGAAGGAACCCAGAATCGTTACATGCACGGACTGGAAATCCACTACGGCCCTTGGGAGCTCCGATGCTTTTGACAAATTCAAACGACTAAAGCCTGGGTGGATAGCACTTCTCGCTGGGAAGGCTTCGAGAGCGAAAGAGATGGTCGCCGCACTAGTAGGAGTGTTCAAAACTGAAGAGGTCACTTCAGATAACGCCGTTACCTTGGTAAAGAAGGCGGCTGCCGCCCACGCCAGAAATCTGAAAGAGGAATATTGTGCTTTCAGATTTGGCATGGACTACGACCGCTTCCAGCAATGGTGTCGAGAAGTTAATCCGGCTTTAGCAAAGCCCTACGTTGATGAACTAACGCAACTCAAGTGGGGAGCCTCTCTGCTCGTCGCAGGATTCGTGACGGATGACGACGGCGATCGCCAGCCGCTAATACTCAAGATGGCTCAAGCGTCGAGTGAGGTTACCCATGAAGAACATTTCGGGGCGATTGGCGAGGGGATGGCGGTAGCGGTTCCTCCGCTACTCAGGCGAGAGTACGACTGGGAGGACACTTCACTTGGCAAGGCGATCTATTACTTATATGAATCTAAGACGCTGGCGGAAATTATTGATTCGGTCGGACCGAGCACGTCCATTGACGTTCTGTATCCGAACGGAGATCTAAAGTCGGTCACAAAGCTTGGGTACGACTACTACGATGATCTTCTTAAGAGATTTGGCCCTAAGCCAAAAGCCACGGGCGTCAAATTGAAGGATGAACATCTCGGACCTTTCGAGGATGAATCCGACTCGGACGTAAAAGCCGGAGATATCAAGCAGCGGTCTCTTTCTCGGCCATCAGCTTCTCCAAAGTTAAAGTCGAAGCGGCAATCATAGGGGGCAGTTTAAGCCCAAAATGGTAATAATCTGCAAACTTTGGCAGTCGACTTGCTTGCAGAATCATCATACATAATGCAAGACTTGCTTCATAAGGCAAGATTCCGGTTGTTCGTCAAGGTACCCGTAGTGTACAAGGTATGCCTGTCCGTTACGAAGGGCATCTTTAGCGGTCCCCCTCCAGCATTGAAGATGCCGAAAGGCTACATTGCGCCACAGGCACGAACTGATCGGAGAAACGCTCCGAGAAATTGGGATTTTGCTGATAGTTTTCGTTCCATTGGATGCGCTGATTCATGAAGGAAAGCTGACTTTGTGGCAAGTCGGCATATGCATTCTCTTATTGATCGTCGGGGGATGGTCAATTTCAAAGGGAATCCGCATGGAAGGAGGTTAAAGATGGGTACGATTATTGTTTTGGCTGCATTCGTTGCAGTTGTCGGTGGTCTTTTTGCATGGGGCAAAAGAGAAGAGCGGACTTTCAAAGAAGAGGTTGGAAACCGCCCTCGGAAGGCAGCATAGCTCACAAGGAGCAAGAGCCAGAATTGGCTCATCGCTAGGCTGCCGTTCGATTCGCTCCAGTTGAAGGTTTGGTGTGGCTGATCGATCTCGAACCGATAACGTAGGGATTACAAATCCCCCAGCTCTCCCATTGAGCTACACCCGCGGTCTCATCAGCCGCAGGCCCCGACTAGCGTGCCATCCACGACGTTCTCAATCAGTGCGTGCATCCAACGATTCGCCTCGTGACGTCCCCGCAGGCGCAGCTTCAAATAGTTGTCGGTAAGCGCCTCGATGAATTCGCCCGCCTCGTCGCTGCCCACGACGTTCAGCGTAATCGCCTGCACTTCCTTGCCAATGAAGCCGCGCATGAACGCCAACTTCTTCTCGGCGGCCAACTCGCGCAGCACGCGGTTGCGCTCGCGGGCTTCGTGCACCGGGACTTGATTCGTCATCGACGCGGCCGGAGTTCCGGGGCGCGCGGAGTAGGTGAAGACGTGCAGGTAGGTGAAGGGCAGGTCTTCGATCATCCGCCGCGTGGATTCGAACTCCGCGTCGGTCTCGCCGGGGAATCCGACCATCACGTCGGCGCCGATGGCGGCGGTGGGCATGGCGGCGCGAATCTTCTCGATCTTCTCGCGATAGTGCCAGGGACGATATTTGCGATGCATGCGGCGCAACACCGCGTCGCTGCCGGATTGCATGGGCACATGCGCATGCTTGGCGATGCGTGGCGACGAGGCGACCAGGGAGATCAGGTCGTCGGTCCAGTCCATGGGCTCGACGGAGGAGATGCGAAGTTTCTCGAGAGCGGTGTCGGAGAGGATGGCGCGGATGAGATCCTCGAACGACGGCTTCCGGCTTCCGCCTCTCGGCTTCCGGATGCCGTGTTCTGAATCATGAAGCGAAGTCCGGAAGCCGGAAGCCGGCAGCCGGGAGCCGTCCAAATCCCGTCCCCATCTGCCTAGATTGATTCCGCTGATGACCATTTCGCGATAGCCGGATTCGACCAGTCCTTTCACTTCTTGAAGGATGCGGTCGATGTGCAGCGAGCGGCTCTGCCCGCGCACGTAAGGGATCACACAGAACGAGCAGCGATTGTCGCAGCCATCCTGCACTTTGAGGTTGGGGCGAGTGCGCTCATTTGCAGCGTCGAAGACGGGTGCGGCCAGGAGTTCGGTATGCGCGAAAATGTCGGAGACGAAGATCGGTCGTTGGTTGTTGGTCCCTTCGCTCCGCTCAGGGCGGGCTAAAAACGGTCGTTGGCCGACCGAAGTCAGCACCGAGATCGGAACAAAGGTCGCAGCAGTCGGAACTTCCGGCACCCGATTTAGCGAAATCTCCGCCAGTTGATGTTTGTGAGAATTGCCGATGACCAGGCTGACGCCGGGGAGCGCCGCAATCTCTTCCGGGGCGCGCTGCGCGTAGCAGCCGGTAACCACGATGCGCGCGTCGGGATTTTGCCGTCGCACACGGCGAATGGCTGCGCGGGCATCCTGATCCGCGCTCGCAGTGACGGTGCAGGTATTCATCACGACTACGGAAGCTTGCGCGGGAGTGGAAGCGCGAACCATCCCTCGCTCCTCGAACTGGCGTTCGAGGGCGGCGCCGTCAGCCTGCGTGGCGCGGCAGCCGAAGTTTTCTACGTAGTATCCGGGCACGTTCGTATGGTAACGCACCCTCAGCAGTCACCGCAGAAAGGCAACGTCAAAAGCCGCAGGCAAAAGTGCCCGCGCCACATTGCCCCCCGCGGATCACGCCGAAGCCGCCGTCCTCCGCGACATAAAGCACTCGCGGCAGAAGACGGGGCGGCCTTGCGTGGGGCGGAAAGGGACGGTGGTTTGTTTTCCGCATCCCGAGCAGGTGGCCTGGGTTTCGACCTTGGTGTAGCGCTGGTTTTGTCCGGGGGCGGGAGGGACGCCGAGTACGGAGATCCGTTTGGTCTTGCAAGCCTTGCAACGCTTGGGCTCGTTCTTGAATTGTTTGTCGTGGAAGAACAGCTGCTCCCCGGCGGTGAAAATAAAGTCACTGCCACAGTCGATACACTTCAGCACCTTGTCCTGAAAATCCATTTGAGGATGGCTCCCTTCAGCCCGTTTCCGCACGCCCACCCGCGGGGAAATGCGGTGGATCGCCGAGAAAACAGGTTGTGTACTGCTCCCCCTCTTTACCGCCCCTTGGACTCGGCCCGCCACGCTCCCAGGATGGGCGTGGGTACAACCTATCGTGCTTTCGATGCCGGAAGAATGATGAGTATGAAAAGTCCCTGCTTGCAGCTCAAGACGGTGGGGGCCAGATTGAGCGGAGCCGCTCCGGGAAGGAGCGGCTCCTTACTGCGTTAACTTACTGCGTTAATCCAGCTGCGATTAGTCCTGTTCTTTGCGCGTCTTCTTGCGAGCACGCTTGCGAGCGAGAGCAGCCTTGACACGCTTTTTCTCACCGGGCTTCAGGTAAAAGGAGTGGCGCTTAACCTCCTTGATAATGTCTTCCTGTTGCACCTTGCGCTTGAAGCGGCGCAGCGCGTTCTCGAGGGATTCGCCCTCTTGAAGCCTTACTTCTGCCAAACTTACACACCCCCAAACCCGTCCGGATGGACCGAATAGTTATTACAAGGATTTGACTCTAAGTCAAGTAGGAGGGGGAAAATTGTGTACGGTAGGGTACGGAGTGGGAATCATTTTGAGACGGGGAGAGGCCAAATGCGAACAGCAGGTTCCCTTCGGCTTCGCTCAGGGCAGGCTCTCCACTCCGCATGCCCCTCCCTTGGCGGGAGGGGCACGCTCCGGTCGGAATGACAATTCTATTGATGTCTCGTTTCAGTAGATGAATTTCAGGGCTAGTTGGATCTGTCTGGGGGCGTAGGCGGCGTTGGGTTTCAGGAAGTTGGTGGGGAGCTCGTAATAGCCGGGGTAGGGGGCGATGTTAGCGGTGACGGAGTTTTGGATGAAGGTGGAGGCGGAGGAGACCAGGCCGTTGGAGGTGATGGTGACGCGCTGGTTGTCGCGGTTGAAGAGGTTGAAGGATTCGCCGACGAGGTTGAGTTTGTAGCGTTCGCCGAAGCGCAGAACGCGGGTCAGGCGGAGGTCGGCGGTGGCGTAGTCGGGGCCGGTGAAGGCGTTACGGCTGTAGCCGGGGAGACGGTCGTTGAGGTCGTTGCCGTCCTGGTTGGGGTCGCCGGCGACGGTGGCGTTGAAGGGGCGTCCGCTGCCGTAGTTGACGACGCTGGAGATTTTCCAGTCGTTGAAGACGTGACCGAGAAATTCGTGGCCGCGATGGAAAGGGTGAGGGTCGGCGGAGAAAGCGACGACGAGGCGCTGGCGCTGGTCGGTGACGCTGGCTCCGCGCTCGGCGCTGGGCGAGTAGGAATTCTGGACAGTCGCGGGTTGTCCGGCGACGAGGGCGTCCTGGCCGTCGTCGATGGCGTGAGCGAAGGTGTAGGAGAGGCGGAGATAGCTGCCGTGGGCGACGCGGCGGTTGATGGAGAAAGTAGCGCCGTTGTAGTAGCTGGAGGCGGCGCTCTGGAATTCGTCGATGGCGCCGAGTTGCGCGATGGGGCGGCCGAGAGGGTTGATGCAGGGGGGAAATGGACAGTCAAGGGTGCGGCTGAATTGCCATGTGGCGAAGGAGTCGACGGTGTAGTAGCCGCCCTGGAAGATGGATCCCGTGGAATCGAAGATGGGATAGGTGAGGGCGGTCGGCTGCGCGAGGTTTACATCGAGGGCGCGGATCAGGTGTTCGCCGCGAACTGTCAGCAACGACAAGGAGATCGTGGTGTGGCCGGCCACTTCTTTTTCCAGCGTGAGATTGGCTTGCTGTACGCGCGGAGTGACGAAGTTGGGGGCGAAGGCGGAGACGTTGTTGGTGACGCCCTGGGTGAATCCCGCGGGGAGCGCGCAGTTGGCGGCGTAGAGCGGG
>Ga0210402_10003717_pt1 | contig 14174 bp, 9 predicted proteins | sample IncBWC7MmetaG_FD_161055 | JGI IMG/M metagenome (GOLD analysis project Ga0210402, IMG submission 161055) | Forest soil microbial communities from Barre Woods Harvard Forest LTER site, Petersham, Massachusetts, United States - Inc-BW-C-7-M | ecosystem: Environmental > Terrestrial > Soil >...
GCCGGCAAGTACCGGCGCACCTATGGCCTCGAGTTCGACCCCGAGCGCGAAATCGCCGTCTGCTGCGGCGCCACCGAGGGCATGATCGCCACCATGCTGGCCGTGATCGATCCCGGCGACGAGGTGGTGCTCTTCGAACCGTTCTACGAAAACTATGGCCCGGACACCCAGCTCTGCGGCGCCTCCACCCGCTATGTGAGCCTGCGCGCGCCGGACTGGAGCTTCGACCGCGACCAATTGCGCCGCGCCTTCACGCCCCGCACCAAGGCCATCATTCTGAACTCGCCCAACAATCCGACCGGCAAGGTCTTCACGCGCCACGAACTGGAGTTCATCGCCAGCCTGTGCCAGGAGTTTGACGCGCTCGCCATCACCGACGAAATCTACGAGCACATCCTGTACGATGGCGCGGTCCACATCCCCATCATTTCCTTACCCGGCATGCGCGACCGCTCCGTCCTGGTCAATAGTATGAGCAAAACCTATTCCGTGACGGGCTGGCGCGTGGGCTGGGTACTGGCCGCGCCGGACCTGACCGATTCCATCCGCAAGGTACACGACTTCCTCACGGTAGGAGCCGCGGCGCCGCTCCAACAGGCTGGGGTGATGGCTTTGGCAATGGGAGCCGACTACTACGAGCACCTCTCAACCGAGTATTGCGGCCGGCGCGACCACATTGTGACCAGCCTTGAATCGGCCGGTTTGCGCTGCTTTGTGCCCAAGGGCGCCTACTACGTGATGACGGACGTTTCCGGTCTGGGCTTTGCGGACGACGTGGCATTTGTGCGCCACCTGATCGAAAAACTGGGAGTGGCCGCGGTCCCGGGTTCCAGCTTTTATGCCAGCCCCGGCGGCGGCAGCCAACAGGTCCGCTTCTGCTTCTGCAAAAAGCTTGCGACCCTGGAAAAAGCTCGCGCGCAGCTTCAGAAGCTCAACGCTTAGTACGCGGTTTCAGAAGTTCGCTAACGTATCGGGGAAACCGCTTGCTGACGCGCGCGGCTCCGATAAAGCCGCGGCTCGGATCGGAGCCGCGACCGTTAGGAAGCGGTTCGCTCCAAATCCCCGGCTGAATTTGGCCTCCCTTCACCGGACCGCGCTGCGAGCGATATAGCTTTTCTGCGCACCGCCCCAGCCGCGCACTACCTGGCCATACGACGATGCCCGTGCTGCCTGGTGCGCCGACACGTCGGCCATTTCCCGCGGATCCCGCTCAAGATCGAACAGTTTTGCCCTGCCCGATCCAATCTCGTACACGAACTTCCAAGGCCCGTCGCGCAGGCCCAGAAGTCCCAACGAGTAGTCCGCAAAGAAGAGCGCCATCCGCGGCGCACCGTCCAGCATCGTCCGGCCCTGGTAATTCGCCCGCGGCGGAATACCCATCAGGTCAAGAATAGTCGGCGCGGTGTCCACCAGGCTGACCACCTTTCGCACCCTTTCCTGTTTGCGCATCAGGCGGGGCGCGGCGATGAGCAACGGGATGTGAATATTCTCGTCGTACAGCAGAAAAGTGTGGCCGTAGTTGCCCTCATGCTGGTGGAATGCCTCACCGTGATCGCCGTAAATCACCCAGACTGTGTTCTCCTCCAACCCACGCGCGCGCAGTCCTTCGATGAGCGCACCCAGCGAAACGTCCCCATAGTGCAGGGCGTTGCGGTATTGATCGATCTCGGCCGTTCCCGTGAAGGGGCCGCGGTCCGGAGTGGCATAGGGGTGATGACCTGCAATGGGCAGGTACGTGAGAAAAAAGCGCTGCCCGCGCGGCAGGCCGTCGATCCATGCCAGCATCCGTCCCACCGTGGCGGGTTCGTCCACTCCAAAGCTCGAATTGTGGTTGCCGCCGATATCGCCGGCATCTTCCAGTGTCTGGTAACCGCGGTGGCGGATAATCGACTCCATCCCCAGGTACCCGAAGCGTCCCGAGTGGAACATCGCGGTACGGTAACCCGCGTCTGCCAGAACCGCGGCTACGGAGTTGCATTCCACGTTTTCATATTCCTCCGGCCGGCTATCGAAGGCCGGGAAGGTGGAACATAGAACCGAGAACAGTCCTTTGATGCTCTCCGGGTAAACTGCATAGGCATTCTCGAAGACCAGCGCTCGCCGCGCCAGAGCGCTGAGATTAGGCATCGCGTCGGACTCGCCGTCATCGTACTCGCCATCATGAAGCGTGCCATATTGCGCGCCGTAAATCGAGAGATACTGCGCCGCGGTGGATTCCAGACTTACCATCACCACATTGAGGCCCCGGGCAGATCCCGCAAACCGTGAAAGGTCCTCAGCCGCGCGCTCTGCCGGGAAGCGCGATTGGCGCCAGTCGCCCGCTCCGGCGCGGGATGTCACTGGCGGCAGTCCACGGCCGGGCAGTCGAGGGCCGGGCACTCTACTGGAGATCAGGGCCGTGATCACGTTGCGGTCCATGCCATGCGTGTCCACCCGGCTGGACGCCATCGGCCCCAGGAAGACGATCACCATAGCGCCTACCAGCGCCAGTCTCGCCAACTGCACGGGCACTTGCCGCAGCAGCCATGGCAAACCCGCGGCGGCCGCCAGAACCGACACAACCAGCAAGATGTTGGTTGTGGTCACATATTCCATCATGGAGTCGGCCAGCGGCCCGCGCGCGGCGCGCAGCATCGGCCGCGTCAGCGGAGTAAAAACCACGCGCCCCACCGGGATGTTGATGGCCGCGTAAATCGCAGCGGCCCAGTAAATCGCCCAGGCCGTTCGAGTCGTCGCGCCGATCTTTTGCAGTCCGATGTCGAGGGCGCCAAACGCCAGGGCGACCATCGCGTCCTGCCACGCGTACGCCACCAGCGACCAGCCCGTTACCGGTGCGGCATGGCCCCATACGATGGCGAGCTTCGCCACCACGAAGACCAGCAGCAGGCTGGCGCTTCTCATTGCCGGGCTCCTCATTTTCGGGCTCCTCATTTTCGAACCAGGTTGAGCCGCTTAAGCAACACGGCGGAAACGATGGTTCCGGATCCGCGGCGGCGCCAGATCCAGTCGTGTACCAGCACCGCCCGACACGGTGGATGGCGATAAATCGCCGCGCGGTCGCCATCCAGACACAAAGGAATTACCGTGAGGTCGCAATCGTCCGACTCACCAGGCACATAGCGCTGATTGCGATACTCGATGTTCCCGCCCAGGAAAACACGCGCGGTCTCCAGATTGCGCGCATTGGAATCGACGATCGTGAGGTGTGCCGCGGGCAGGAGTTCTCTCAAAATCAGCGCCGTCCTTGGAAAGAGCCCCCCGCCCACAATGGTGGCGCGGCGAATGTTCTCTGGCTGCGAGAGGAGAGCCTGAAAGGCCCTTCGGTGACTATGCAGGACGAAGCGCTGCAACCAGGGCGATCGCAGCACCAGGCACTCCAGCGCCTCCAGAGGCCGTACGTCGAGCCAGCGCAGCAGGGGCGGCCACTGGCTGGTAGCCGCGGTGTCCTCGATGCGGCGCGGCAGCCTGCTCCAGTGAATTGTGGGGTCGGCGTGGTGTTCGGCGTGGTAGCCGTCGTTAAAGCAGACGAAATTGTAAATGCGCCCGTAGTGGCTGGTGGGCCGTCCCGCGGCGTGCTCCCAGTGGCCCTGCAATGCGCACAGCCCCAGCCCGGCGAGATATCCCGGAAGATATGCCAAAAAGAAAAAGTGCGGTTGCAGCCAGGCCAGGGCCGCCCACAGGCTAAGCACCAGCGCCGTCTCCACTCCAAGCCGCCGCGAAACGCGCCATCGCCATGGGACGCCGGCATGATGCGCCAGGTGACGGTCGCGCCAGAGCGTCTGCGGAATGCCCAGCAGAACACTCAAAGCGGCGGAGAACACCCGGTTCATTCCGGCCGATCGGAAAAAGGGCCGGTGTATGAAATTGTGCGCGATGGTGTTGGAGTTCCACCACACTCCCACGGCGATCAGCGGCGCCAGCGGCCACACGGCCAGCACCACGCCGTGCAGCGCGGCTAGCGCCACCAGAAGGGCGTCGCGGCGGGAGAATCGCCAGATTCCAGTCCGCGCGTAATCCCAAGCGGCGGAGGCCATGCCAGTTCAGCGGTCTTTGTATTCCAGCAGCGCCTTAGCCCTCGGCTGATCGGGGTTTACCTTGACCAGGCCGTTTCCTCCCGGATAATCGTCCGGAGACTTCGTCTCCTCCTCCGGTTTCCTGACCCGCACTTTCGCGGACCAACTGGACCCAAGCCCCACCACCTGACGCGTGCCGGCGACGGATTTCAGATCTGCCCACTCCCTCGGCGAGAGTTCATCATTGCCTCTCGGCAATGCGAAATAGAGGTATCCACGTTGCGGCGCCGAATATACATCCGACCGTTCCTCGGCGGTAATGAATACGCCCGAGATGCGAATACGTTGCGGCTTGTCCGCGCTGGGTTCGAATGCCACCTTGTCTACCAGCGCGTATACGCCGATTGGCCCGCTGGCGTTTACTACTCCCAGACACAGCGCAATCGCGAGAAGTGCTGTGGCGAAACACACAATTGACTTCATTTCTCCCCTCCCGATAAGAATCCTGCACCAGCGGTAAGACGGAACGGGAGCGTCGTGTGTTAACCAGCTAATTCGTGAGGGTCCCGCGCCAGGCGAATACCCAACAAGGCGGCCAGACTGTTTCGCTTCAGTGTTGATTCGCGCACCGAACTCAACGCGCCCCCGCCAGTTTCAACACGTAAGCCTGGCTCGCCGGCAAGGCGGCAGCCACCGCGTCCGGCACCTGAACTCTGAGGTTGGCGCCATCCCGCCGCGATGTCAGCGCTTGGCCCGTTTCGAGCAGCGTGACCTTCGCCCCTTGCGGCGTCTCCACATCGTTAATGGTGACTTCCTTGCCGGGCCTTCGCGGCAGAATGGCGTAGACGGCGTCATCCTTTGCCGTCAGAAACGCATCGGCGCGGGCGTAACCGGCGGGCGGCGAATCCACCAGTTTGGTGATGTCGTAATCGGACATGAATTCCTTTTCCTCGAACTTCGGAATCGCGCCCGCGCTGAACTGTCGCGGGTGGCGCCAGGCGTGCGTGCCGTAAATCGCCTCCCCGTTGGGCCGCAGCCAGTTGCCGATCTGCGTCAACCGCTCCTCCATGATCACCGGGATCCGGCCGTCCGCCGTGGGCCCGATATCGAGCAGCAGGTTGCCGCCCCGGCTGACGATATCGATCAGCATCATCAGCAGTTCCCGGTCGGTGTGGTAGTCCTTGGCCGTTTCCATGCGGTTGTAGCCGTATGAGTAGCCCATGCCCCGGCTTTCTTCCCATGGATGCGCGCCCTGCTGCATCCCCGACGTGTATTCGGTGGTATAGTAGCCACCGTGCTTGTGGCGCGTGTCCTTGCCCCAGCGGTCGTCCAACACCACTTCGTCCTTCACTGGCGATTCGTTCAGCAGCCAGGCCAGCAGTTCGGGCGATCGCCACTCGTCGCTCGTCAAGTCCCATTCGCCATCCGAGAAGATGATGCTCGGCTTGACGTGTTTCACTACGTCCTTGAACTGCGGAAACAGGTGTTCGGCCACGTAACGCTTGCGGTCCGAGAGCCACACCGGGTTGTACCACTCATAAAGCGAATAGTAGATCCCCATGTGCAGGCCGCGGCGCCTGCCGGCTTCGCTGAGATCCAGCACCAGGTCGCGTTTCGGGCCGATGTCCACGCTGTTCCACGACCGGCCCCATGCGCGGTTGGCCTCCTGGCTCTTCCAAAGCGTGAAGCCTTCGTGGTGTTTCGAGGTCAGCGCCACGTATTTGGCGCCGGACTTTACGAAGGCGTCGGCCCACCGGTCGGGGTCGAACAACTCGGCGCGGAACATGGGGGCGAAATCGAAATATGGAAAGTTGGCGCCGTACACGCGTTGGTGAAATTGCCAGGTGAGGGCGCCGCGGCCCGGCTTGCCCTGCAATTGCTTGCCGCTGGTGAGTGAATTCCAGTACCATTCGGCGTAACCGGTCTCGCCCTTCACGTTGACCGCCGCGAAGGCCGGCACGGAGTAGACACCCCAATGGATGAAGATACCGAACTTAGCGTCGGTATACCATTTGGGCGAAGGCCGCCGGTCAATCGAAGCCCAATTGGCTTCGTAAGGGTTGCCGGCCGCCGCCGCCCGGCCGCCCGCAGCCAGCGCCAGAGGCGTCAGCGCGCAGTTTCGAAGAAGGTCGCGTCGTCGCATAGTTCCGGTGGTATCGTAACATGCTGAGCGGGTAGGTTGGCCTGGCGGGACGGCCCGGCCCGCGCCCGGTCCGGATGCCCCGGCGCACGCTGTCACTCCCCGGCATTTGCCGAAGGGTGCACTCCAGATTTCGGGTTGAGGTCAGGCGGCGCCAACCAACCGAGCTGACCGGCGTTCCCAGACATCTTCAAAGCGTCCAGCTCGCCCTGCAGACTGCTGATCTCGACAAAGCTCACCAGAGAGACGTGCAACCCGTTTCGTTGCAAGGAAACGGGTTGGATTTTTGGCTCAGCCGAATTTGGATAGGACCCAAGCCGGGCGGCAGAGTATTAACACTCACCTTTGCCATTAGTGTGCGAAAATTAACACTCACAGCCTCCCATGACTCGCTGCCACACTTGGTCTAATCCGGCTGGCAATACGGCCCGCTTCATTGCTGCATGGATGTTCCTCCTCCTTGCGTCCACTGCGGCGCTTCACGCGCAAGTCGGCGGTGGTGGACAACCCCCGAACGGGTGCACTATTCCCCCCTTAGCGTTCCAACGATGCGCGGCGAGTCGTATACAGAACGGATCGGGGACATCGTCATAGTCTGTACCGGCTTGACCGCTCTCAGGGTCGGTACACCCTTACCCACTGTCAACATCACGGTATTTCTGAACACGCAGATCACCAGCCGCACCTATGCCAGTGGGGGGGCCGAAGCCCTCCTAATAGTCGACGATCCGGGCAGCGGAGCCCTCGGCACCACCAATACACAATTGGTGTGTACGGTTGATGGGAAGTGACATGGCGTCCGCCGCGCCGGCAGTTCGCGACGCTACGCGCCGGTCTTGGCGCTGCGATTCGCCCGCATCGTCAAGAACTCCGACAGCTTCATGGGCGGACCCGGGCCGGATTCCATCTGCCGCTCCACGGCCCGCTGATACTGGCGCATGGTGTCGGACTTCCGTCGCGATTCCAGTTGGCAGGTTTGTATGTCCAGCAGAAGTGCGACCTCCCATTGAGTAAAGTTGTTGCGCGTGATCACACCGCGCGCCAGTTCGCCCATCAACCGGTTGAACCGGCCAAGCATGATTTCCAATTCGACCAAGTCATCTGTCGTCGTCACAGGGGTATGATCGGCGGCTCGCGGTGAAAGGATTAGCCCGCGCCCGCCGAAAGGCGGCGGCAGAAGCTCTGACGCCCGCCCCACCTTAATTACCTTACCTTGCACCTTGCGGATCAGGGCGTATTGCGATACCAGACCGGGATTTCCAGGGCCGCGTACTGGAAATGGTGGTTGAGAGCATCCGGAATCACGATCCGCGCCAGCATATGGATCCGGTGGCCCGGTTCGCACGACGGGCGGATGGTGGGCAGCGAGTAGCGAGCCGAGGCGCCGGTGTGATCGTAATCGATCCAGGAATCGGAAGCGCGCACCGAATTGTCCACGCAAGCATCGTTGGTGAACAGTTCGGCGGCCCGCAGCGAGCCGCCATCGGGCAGCAGCACGGCAAAGCTCTCACCCGGCGCCGCGTGGCCATCGCCATTACCCTCACCCAACACCACATCGTCCCGGCGCACGGCGTGCTGCCAGACGTTCACCGTGCGGCCGTCGGCAATCTGGAAATGCGTGGCCGGTTCGGCGGCGGGGAACAAGGGGACTTCGAAGGCAAGGCGGGCTGTGCCGGCCGCCGCCACAATCTTGACCAAGGCGCGCGCCGGGTCATCCACGGTGAAGATCAGCGTCAGCACGGCCGATTCCCCGGCCCCCAGGCCGAACAGACTGCCCGCGGGCGTCTGGAACGCGACGCCTGGGTTCGGGCTCTCCCAGCGGACGGTGGAAGTCCCGGAGCGGGCTGAGCCTTTGTTCCAAAACTTCACCTGCAGCTTGACGGGCTTGCCGGCTGTGGCCCAGGCATCGCCCAGGAGTTCGTATCCGGTGATTGCAACCTGCGGTTCGGCGCCGATTCCCACTTCATAAGCGTCGCCATCCAGTTCGAAGTTCAGCCGGCCCTGCGCATCGGCCTTGAGCGTGGCGCTCCGCTGCTGGCCATCGCGCAGCCGGAGGTACCGCACGGCATGGGTGGTGCCCTGGGGAAACAGCGGCGGCGAAGCCAGGGAAAGCTTGACTTCCGGAACGGCGGCGCCGCCGGGAATCCACTCCCGCACGGCGCAACGGAAGCCGGCGGCAGAGACGTTCTCGAGCACGGTGAAGGCGGGCCGGCGGCGGTTCGAGACTACTTCCCAGCCCCACACCTTGAAATTCGGATAGACATCGGCGTGGTTGAAGACGGCGGGTTTGGGCAGCGGATTGGCAAAGGCATGCAGGTGGAAATCCAGCGTGCGGGCGATCGCCGACGCGTTCTGCGCGGAATCGAAATCCTCGGTTTCGTGGTGGGAACCGGCGAAGTTCCAGATCGCGTTGAGCTGCCGGTGGTAGAACTGGGTGCCGTCGCGCGTCCAGGTGACCAGGCGCGTACGCAGGGCGTCGTAATTGGCGTAGAGGTCGGCCAGGTTGTACTCGACATCAAAGCCGGTTGGACCGGCCGCGGCTTCGGTGGCCCCCATAAAACTGGTGGCGCTGCCGATCAGGTCGGGATATTTGGCCGCCATCCAAAAGGCGACGAACCCACCGGTGGCATAGCCGGTGACGCCGCGGTGGTCGCGGTCGGCCACGGTGCGCAGGGTCTTGTCGACCCGGTCGGCCAGTTCCGGGAAGTAAAGCGGAAATCGGCCCACGGTATCGGCCGGGCCGGCACGCACCACGATCACATCGTGACTGGCCACGAAAGCCGCGATCTGGAGGGCGATCTCATCGCTGGGATGCTCGTAGCCGTTGAACCAGTAAATCACCGGATAGCGCTTCTGCGACGACGGGTAGGCGGGCGGCAGGACCACCTGGTACTCGCGGGTAGCGTCGAAGACCTGGCTGGGATGCGTGATGTTCTGCATGATGGCCGCGGCCGCCGCCGGTTGGCCAGGCTGAAACGCCCGCGCCGCCAGGCCGAACCCGAGGAGGGCGATGAGAATCCGCACCCTTGAACAGTTACCATGCCAGGCGATGGGGCTGCAAGGGCCGGGCAACTTTGAAGCCCGCGATGCCTCCGCGGCGAAGTGTTCCGCAGTGCACATGGTCGAACTGGTAGAGTGAAGGAAAGCTTAATTCCATGGCGTTCCAGGCCGACATCATCGTTACCACGCCCGACGGCGTCTTGCTCGTCGTCGAAGCCAAGGTGACTCAGCCGAATCTTGAACGCGCGGAGGAACAGCTCAAACAGTACATGGTCGGGATGCAGTGCCCGGTCGGACTTCTGATCACGCCGGAGCGCATGTGGCTGTATCGGGACTCCTATACGTCTCGATCGCCCCAGTCGGTTCAGCGCGTCGGCGAATTCGACCTCGAATCATTGTGGCAACAACCCCCACCGTCACAGGGGGAGTCGTTTGAAAGGTTCGTGCAACAGTGGCTCGAAAACCTCGCCGCGCAACCAATCGAGCAACTCCCCAACCCGTTGCAGGAGGCACTACGGGAATACGTTCTGCCCGCTGTCACGAGTGGCGATGTGCGTGCGGCACACCCCCGCTACTCCTGAAGAACGGTGCCGCACGTCTTCGTAGAAACCAATTGGCTATTCGCGTTCGCCGCACCAGCGCACCACCAGGTTCAGACTGCGGCAGAATTGCTGGATCGCGCACGGCGCGGCGAGTTCACGGTGCATCTGCCGAACATCTGCTTAGGAGAAGCACGCCAGGCGATTCTCACGAAATGTCAACCACGCAGCGAAGTAAACGCGATACGACGATTCCTCAGTTGGGCCGAACCAGCCGCGCATGTGACGCCTGCTGATGCCGCGGCTATCAGCGCCGTCCTGAACAAATATGAAAGCAGCCTCAAACAGGATCTCGCTAACCTGGACAGCACGCTCCGAACCCTCGCCAGTCTCCCCTGCATCGATATCTTCGGTCTCGACGACGCCATGCTTGACCGCGCCACCGAATTAGCACTTGCCGGAATAGCGCCCAAACCCTTCGGCCACGCTCGCCGGCGTTCTGGTGGCGGCATCAAGGCTCTGGGAAGCTGCGCGTAAGACCGCTCCCTAACGGTCACGGCTCTGATGCGAAGTCTCGTGTGTCAACGAAACCTATCAGAGCCACGACCGTTAGGGAGTGACGTATTGCGAGGGCTCGCGGTGTTCGCCCTGCGGCAGGTACGCGGCGGTGAGGCTCATGGCGGCGCGGAGCATCGCGGCGTCGCGCACGAAGGCGAGGCCGCTGTCGTACGGAACGTTCAGCCACTTATGGGCGTCCGTGGCCCAGGAATCGGCATCGCGGAAGCCCTCAGCCAGGTGGGCGTAGCGCGGTACGGCGGCGGCCCATAGACCGAAAGCGCCATCCACATGGACCCAGGCTCCGGCGGCATGGGCGCGCGCGCAGATGGCGGCCGCAAGGTCGAACGCTCCGGTATTCACGTTGCCCGCCTGGACGCATACGATGGAAGGCGGGTGCAGGTCGGGAAGCGCTTCGGCACGCATCCGGCCTTGACCATCCACGGGCACGCGGACCACGCGTTCACGCCCCAGCCCGAGCATGCCCAGCGACTTGATGAGAGACGGGTGGGCTTCTTCGCCGATCACCACCTGGATGGCGGGCGCGCCGAAAAGGCCGCGGCCTTCCACGTCCCATCCGGCGCGGTCCAGCACGGCGGTGCGGGCGGCGGCCAGTGCGGTGAAATTGGCCACCGTAGCGCCAGTCACGAAGGCGCCGCCACAGCCGGGCGGCAGGGCCAACGCCTCCAGCAACCAGCCGAGCGAAATCTCTTCGAGGGCGGCAGCCACCGGTGCAGAGGCGAAGAGCCCGGCGTTCTGGTCCCACGCGCCGGCCAGCCAGTTGGCGCCCAATGCGGCGGGGAGCGAACCGCCGATCACGAATCCGAAAAAACGCGGCCCGGCGATCCCCATGGTGGCCGGCGAACCGAGTTCGTCCAGCATGCGGAGGACGTCCTCGGGCGCCGTTGGCGCGGCGGGGAGCGGTTCCAGAAACCGGTCGAGGCCGCGGACGGCGTCGGCGGAAGGTGCGACGCCGCGGTTTCGAATATCTTCGAGGTATCGCGCGGAGCGGTCGGCGACGGAATGCAGCAGATCGCGCATTTAGGTATGGTAGCGGAGAAGCAGATGCCGGTGGCCGGTGGCCGGTGGCCGGTGAAGGGTGCTGTTAGAGGTAACGCTGCACCTTTTCGCGGAAGCGGGTGTAAATCCAACTGACGGCGACCAGGATCAGGCCGAGCACGATGAAAGAGAGAATGCGCGGCAGGGTTTCCAGATGACGCAGGTCCCACAGGAAGAGCTTCAGGATACACCCGAGCAGCAGCGCGAGGCCGGAGAGGCGCTGCACGCGGTCGCGGAGTGGGAAGCCGGCGGCCAGGAGCGCGATGCCCTCCAGACCCCAGGCGACGGTCAGCAGGCTGCCGGAAACCTGGTCGAAGAGCAGGCCGGCCAAGAGAACGGTGGCGAGCAGCGAGAAGAGGAATCGCGGGATGGTGGCGCGCCCGGTCAAAAGCTGCGCGGCGTACAGGCAGGCGATGACCACGGCGCTGGTGAAGATGGCTTCGGGCGTTCCGAAGTTGAAGGCCCAGCAGCGCGCGAAGGCGAGGGCCGCGATGGCGTAGCTTTGCCAGCGCAGGTCCTGCTGGTTCAGGCGCCGACCGCACCAGAGTAGGACGAGGGCGGAGGCGGCCCATCCGGCGACCCCGTAATCGCGGCTCATTTCCAGATGCATCAGTACCACGGCTAGGACGGCGGCGCTGTACAAGTAGAAGCGCTGGCGGGTTCGCCACCACAGGTAGTAATGCGAACCGGTCACGGCGGCGACCGAGGGCAAGCGATAGGGACCGGCGAATCCGGTGATCCACAGGCGGACGAAGAGGACCGCGCCCACCAGGTGGCCCTGGAAGCGGAGGATGGGCCGATCTGCCCAGAGCCCGGCTTCGACCAGCAGTACTGCCACGGCGGCCCACGCCGGCACGACGGCCCAGGCAGGCAACAGCGCCCAGATGGCGGGCAGCAGGAAGCCGGTGCCGGTGAAGGAAGCGACGTCGAAGACGCGGTCGCCCGGGTCGTGGTCGCTTGGCACGCGGTCGCGTGCGTCGCGTTGGGTGTAGGCGGCCATTCGGGCGGCGATGGCGTAAGCTACCAGCGCGGCTCCGAGCGGCACGAGGCGGAGCAGTTGCGGCTGCTGGGTGTCGAGAGGCAGGACGTTGAAGTACAGTGCGCGAAACGCGCCGATGGCGGCCACGGCGTAAGCCTGGTAACGGAATTCGCGGGGCAGTGCGCGCAGGCCGAGTTCCAGACTCGGCAGGGCCAGGGCCATCCAGGCGAGTCCGAGATAGTCGCCGGGGACCACGCGCCACAGCAGCGCGGCCAGGCCAATGGTAGCCGCCAGAGAAGCGGCGAGGCGGAAGGCTTCGCGCTCGTCATCGAAGAAACGGTCAGGACCGGAGCGGAGGGCGCAGATCACGGCGGCGTAACCGGCGGCGGCGCCGATGGCCAGCGCCAGTGGCGGGTGCGACAGCGTGACGGCGGTGGCGAAAGCCCCGAGGACGGCGAGCGCGTAGCCCTGGATTCGGAAATCCACCAGGCGACGCCACCAGCCGAGCGCGAATGGCACAAGGGCCATCAGTGTCCAGACGCGGCCCAGGTACGGCCCGGGCGCTTGGAAGGCGGCGATGAGCGCGGCCACACCGGCGGCGGCGTAACCGTAGAAGGTATCGGCGGGGCGCAGGGCGCGGTTGACGTAGAAGACCAGGACGCTGAGCGCCGCCACGGGTTCCCACTGGGGTAGCGGAACGGCGGTGAGTTCGGCAATCAACAGATGGCCGAGTTGGATGGCGAAGAGCAGGCCGCCGATATGGCGGAGGTAGGCGGAGCGGAAACGGATGCCGGCGAGGTAGTAAAGTTCGGCTTCAAGCAGCAGAGCCAGCGCGACCGCCTGATGATCGAGGTTGAGGAAGATAGCCGCGGCGGCCAGTGCGGCATTGAGCGTGACGGCGGGTTTCCATTGGCTGGAGCGGGCGCGGCCCCCGCGGGCGAGGCCGGAGGAGACGAGGCCCCCGCGGGCGCGGATGACGGCGCCGGCGAGATAGAGCGCCGATGCGCCGGCGGCCAGCTGCCAGATCTGCTGCGGCGCGGCGTGCTGCCACTTGACCACGGAGAGCCCCAGGAAGCCGATAGCGTTGAGCGGGAGCAGCGCTTTCCCGGCAAACCCGGGGTCTGGGCTGAGGATGTCGAAGCCTTCGAAGAGCAGCCAGTAGATGACGAAGATCGCCTGGGCCTGCCATAGGGGCGCGCCGGAATCGCCGCGCAGGGCGCAGGTTGTGTAGGTGGCGATGAGGCCGAAGAGAGCGAAGCGGGGCCACACAAACCGGCGGGCCATGTAAAGCAGCGAGGCGGCCAGCGGGATCAGCGCCAGCACGGCCAGCGAAGTGACTCCGCTGATGGCCAGGGTGACGAATGCGATGAAGTAGGTGAGCCCGGTAACGGTTTGCGACTGGTACTTCAGCGAGTGGACGATCATGCCCGTGGCCACGGCCAGCAGCAGCACGGCAGCCAGCAGCGGGCTTTCGATTACCCTGGCGGCGGTGACGGCGTGCATGGCGTAGACGGTGGTATAGAGTGCCGCCCATCCGCCGCCGATGAGGCCGAGGGCGAAGGTTTGGTAGCGTTCGCGGCGCTCGAAGACGACGCCGGCGGCAAGCATGGCGAAGGCGGCGGCCAGGCTGAGCCCCACGCGGCCGGCGGGGCCGAGGCGGGTGTAGGCGTAGTCGAGGCCGAATGCCAGTCCGACGACCACGATGAAGACGCCCATTTTGTTCAGCCAGTTTCCTCCCACCAGGGCTTCCCATTCCTCGCTGGTGCGCACGGGCACGCTTGGGGAGCGGGGGGCCGGGGGCCGGGGATCGGGGGCCAGGGGCCGGGGGTCGGGGGCCGGGGGGCGTGGATCGGGGACCGAGGGCTGGGCGTCGGGGGCTGGTGGTGCGG
>Ga0210402_10003718_pt1 | contig 14173 bp, 10 predicted proteins | sample IncBWC7MmetaG_FD_161055 | JGI IMG/M metagenome (GOLD analysis project Ga0210402, IMG submission 161055) | Forest soil microbial communities from Barre Woods Harvard Forest LTER site, Petersham, Massachusetts, United States - Inc-BW-C-7-M | ecosystem: Environmental > Terrestrial > Soil >...
GGCCCTCTCGTGCTATTCATGGCCATTCCTGGAGCACTGCGTGCTGTCCGGCGGCCATCTTCTAAACCTTCTGGGCCACTCCCGCCTGGCTCGGCTTGATGTTGTGGTTCATACGGAAGAAGTTCGTCGGATCGTACTTGTCCTTTAGGGCGACCAGACGATCATAGTTGCAACCGTAGGCTTCGCGCGCTATGGCTTCGCTTTCATCTGTGACGTAGTTTCCGTACGCTCCTGCGACCAGATGCGGCCGCAAGCCTTCCCAGCATTCACGCGTCCAGCGAATGTTCTTTTCGGATTCCGCGGGGTCGGTCCACATGGACCAGGCAAAGAAATTCCAGGAATACTGTCGGTGTGGAAAGGCTGTATCGCCGGGGGCGACACGAGTGGCAGCGCCATGCCAGTGTTCGACGAATGGAGCGAAGGTGTAGGGCGAGGGGCTCTTGGCTACATACTGCGCGAGAGTCTCGATGGCGTCGTCGCTGAGAGTGCGGAGAAAATTCGATTTGGTGTAGACGAGCCGCCCCGGTGGGAAGAATGGTTCGAACATGCTTTGGATTTGGAGATAGGTCATGGGGCCCAGCATATCCGCGACTGGCGTACCGAACTTTCTCAGGGGCTGCAAAATCTTTTCGCCGTCCGCCAGTGTTCCACAATAACAGGCCGCCAGACCAAAGACCGGAGTGCCTTCCAGAGTGGCGGAAGTAGCCTGGTTGACCAGGTCGTCGGGACTGTGTTCGCAGAACTCGCGCCAGAGAGGCAAGATTTCCTTTGCCTTGGCGGCAGGGAAGAAAATCGCGCCGCCGTAGACGGGCCCGACTTCGTGGAGACGGTACTCGATGGAAGTGACGACACCGAAATTGCCGCTGCCACCACGGATGCCCCAGAAAAGGTCTTGGCTCTCGGAGGCGTTTGCGGTCAGGAGGCGGCCATCGGCAGTGACCACATCTGCGCCAATTACATTGTCGATCGCGAGTCCATACTTGCCATGGAGTTGGCCCCAACCACCGCCTAGTGTCAGTCCGGCAATGCCCACGGTGGGAACGACGCCCTGCGTTGTGGCGAGACCGAACGCCTGAGTTTCGCGGTCGAATTCCCCGAGCTTCAAACCTGTTTGGGCGCGGACGGTGCGTCTAGCAGGATCGACTCGAATGCCTTTCATTGCGGACATGTCAATCATGAGGCCGCCATCACAAACGGCTTTGCCAGCGATACTATGGCCTCCCCCGCGAACGGAGACGAGAATGTCGTGCTCGCGGGCGACGCGGACGCAGGCGATGACGTCGGCGGCACCAGCGCAACGGGCGATGATCGCGGGACGTCGATCAATCATGGCATTGGGAATAGTGCGAGCTTCGTCGTATCCGGCCTCGCCGGGACAAAAGGATTGCCCGCGGAGTGAAGATCGAAGCTGCTGAACGGTAGATTCCGCGATCATCTGGATTCCTCTAGTTTGATGAATGAATCTGGCGGCCTATGACGGCGTTGCGATCTCCAGGGCATGAATTCGGACCGTATCGGCTGGATACGGTTGGGCGAAGCCTGGAGTGCCGGGGAGAAGTCATCGCGCTGCCGCCGAAGGCAGTGGAAGTCTTGGCCGAACTCGTCGCTAGGTGTTCGTAGTGCATTCCGTACGCTTGGCATAGGCGGCTCGCCTTTCCCAGCGCAGCCGGGCCGCTCATCGATAAGCCTGTTCCAAACTCTCAGTGCACCATCGCATTCTGTGTCACTTGGTGTCAACAGTGTGCGGCGCAGCCGTCGTTTCAAAACTTGGACTGAGGCGGCATTCGGATTCCTCCGCGGAGAGTCATACCACAGGACAGGTGGATTTCGTTTAGACATCCTCACGCTCTAAGGCAGGACCTGGTACATCGCTGTCATTCCCGCTTCCATATGCTCATCCACGTGACAGTGGAACATCCACATGCCCACGCTGTCCGGCACCATATCCGCGGTTACGAATTGTGCGGGCAGCAAGGAAAAAATATCGGTGCGGTGTCCTGCAATCGACACGACGTTTCCGTGCCAGTGCGGCGTATGGATATTCGCGGCCCCACCCAACGTCATCACATACCAGCGTACGCGCTCTCCTCGCTTCATCATGAGCGTTGGCAAGTTGCTGAACATATAGCCGTTGATACTGGCCCTGAAATTGGCAGCGGCGAAGCCGATTCCGGCGCCGTGGAAGTTTCCATCAACGTCGCTCAGAACGAACTCCCGCCTGTTGACCGATTTCGGGTCCTCCGTGTACGAATGAATGTTGTGCTGCAGGTAGTGCGATTGATTTTCATCGATCAACATAAACAGCGTTGCAAATTCGCGATCCACATCCTTCGGGCTTCCGTCCTCCCGCGTCATGCCGCGCCGCGTAATTACCATTGGGCCGAGGAGTCCAGCATTGACGTCCTTCGGCTCCCAATTGTGTGAGTGATAGAGCCAGACCACGGAGCTGCCATCATTCTCCCCAGGTCCCGCCCGCTCCGGCACACGCCAAATGTACGTGTGTGTTTGGCCCGGCGGCACCAGCCCTGCTCCAGCCATGCTAGTGTCTGCGTAAGGAGTGCCCTCGGACTCTCGGCTATAGGACACCCCATGCGGGTGCATGCTGTAGGGCTGCGTCGTGTTATTGCGAAAGTGAATGACAATCGTGTCGCCGACCTCCGCTCGAATCAGAGGACCCATGATTCCCAAGTGCTCCCACTCCTTTGCTCGTTTCTTTTCCGTGTTGAACGTCTCGTCAGAGTACTCGCGGTAGATGGCCTTGCGGTAGACATTGCCAATTCGATCTTTCCCGTGCTCGGTCCAGATCTTAGTCTCGCATTCGAACGGCTTGCCAGTCATTAAGTCCATGTTGGCCGGCACGTAGTTCCACTCCACTTCCACAGCCGCGATGTAGTAGGTTCGAATCTTTCCGCCAGGCAGCGTTGGCTGAACTTTCTGCGCAAGCGTCTGACTCGACCAGGTGGTCACCAACAAGCACGCGGCGACAACGGCTAAACAAGTTCTTACAGTGGATTTATTCACGAATTTCTCGCGGACGCAGACATTCCAGCCGATAGACCCAACAAGCTGGGTCAGAAACTCATCGCAGCCTACTCGTACTCGCCTTGGTCTGACCATAGATGAAAGCTAAAATAGTTCTGATTTTCGACGCGCGTGTAAGTCTTCGTAACTGGGCCACTTAACACGTCTAAAGCGGCGGGTGCCTTCGTGGGCCAAATTGAGTAGAATCGCTTTCCAACGAGCCGCTGCCCGGCTATAGCGATGGATCCAACCTCAAACGGCGCTGTCCGATTCGGTCCCTTCGAACTGGATATTCGCGCGGGCCACCTTCGCAAAGGAAAGGCACACCTTCGTCTCCGACCGCAGCCCTTCAAGCTCCTGTCTCTCCTCGTCAGCCGAGCCGGCCAACTCGTCACGCGGGAGGAAATTCAAAGCCAACTTTGGGACAAGGACACGTTCGTCGACTTTGAACAAGGTTTGAACGTTTGCATCCGGCAGATTCGCACCGCCTTGAACGACACCCCCTCTGCCCCCCGCTTTGTCGAGACCGTTCCTCGCCGTGGTTACCGCTTCATCGCGCACGCCATCCAATCTTCCCATCCTGCTCCGATCAACTCTCTCGCCGTTTTGCCCTTCGAAAACTCGGGCGGCGACCCCGATCTCGAATACCTCTGTCAGGGCATTGCAGAGAGCCTACTCAATACTCTTTCCGACTTGCAGCGGTTGAGAGTCATTCCTCGTCAGACCGCTTTCCGGTTCAGAAGTACAGCCGAACTGGCAAAAATGGCGAGCGAACTCGATATTCGCGCGGCGGTCAGCGGTCGCGTCATTTCGCTCGGCGACAGCATCAACGTGCAGGCGGAGCTCGTGGATTTCGAAACCCACTCTCAACTTTGGGGCGGGCAGTTCAGCCGGAAGCTTTCCAATATTCTCGAATTGCAGGAGGAAATCTCTCGCGAGATTTGTCAGCAGCTGCGTGTGCGATTGAGCCGTCGTGAGTCCACACGAATGCGGAAACGCAGCACACAGAATTCCGTGGCTTTTCAGCTCTATCTGAAGGGCCGCTACTGTTCCGAAAAACGAACCCGGGAGGACCTACAGAAGGCCATTGACTATTTTCACCGCTCCGTTCAAGACGATCCCGACTATGCTCTAGCTTATGCGGGCCTCGCTGACTCCTTTACTCTGCTTGGTTCCGGCACTTACGGTGCAATGCCTTCCAGGAGCGCCAGGGTAAAAGCCACCGAGATGGCTTTGAAAGCGCTCGAACTGGACGCCACACTCGCTGAGGCTCATACCTCGCTGGCATTTGTTAAATTCCGTTTTGACTGGGCCTGGCAGGAGGCGGAGCGAGAATTCCGACGAGCTCTCGATTTGAATCCTCGCTATGTGCGCGCTCACCATTGGTACGCGCTCTTTCTTGCGGCAATGGGCCGACACGGCGAAGCCATCGAGGAAATCAGAAAAGCTCAAAAACTCGACCCGCTCGCCCTGATCGTAAGCGTGGCGGAGGGTCGCATACTACATTTCGCGCGCCGTTTCGACGAGGCCATCGGCCAATTTCGGAAAACCCTCGAGCTCGATCCCAATTTCATCCCGGCGCATTGTGACCTCGGAGCATCTATGGAACAGAAAGGGATGCTACGTCAGGCCCTCGCAGAATTTGAAACTTGTGTGCGTCTTTCACGAGGCGGCCCCTTATACCTGACCTCCGTCGCCGAGGCCCATGCACGCTTGGGCAACCGTGATGAGGCCCTCAAGATATTGAGCGAATTGCAGTCATCAGGAGAAAAGTACGTCTCTCCCAGTAGCATTGGATTCATCTATGCCAGCCTGGGCGATATCGACGAGTCCTTCTCATGGAACGAGAGAGCTTTCCAGGAGAGAGATGCATCGTTGGTCTGGTTGCGGGTGGCTCCCGAGTCCGATTCGGTCCGCTCCGACGCGCGCTTTGCCAATTTGCTCCACCGTATGAACTTTCCAGGCAACTAAAACGCGCACTCGCAACCGATTCTTCCTAGTGACATCCGAAGTCGTGTGTCGCAGAATTCCCTGAGCCGTACCTGCAATCCCTACCTGTGATTCTTACCTGTGTTACGCATAAACAAGCTGCAAGACCGCGCACTATACGCCGTAAGTTATTGTATTTCGTCTCGGTGGTAGGTTGACACGGTAGAGGTCTGGGGTTCGGGTCCCTACGGGCCTACCATCGGTCGATATCTGCAGATTGTTTTCAGCTAACCATTAGAGGCGTCTTGCCCCTCTAGTTCGCTACGGGACTCAGATAGATTGCCGGGACGTTTTGCTGAATCAGGTTGTTGAGCGCGGCCAAATCGCTGGAACGAATTTCCTTCCAGTTGGCAATCAGTGGCGCGGTCTGCTGCCGTAAGGTCTCAAACACCGCGTATTGCTGCTGGGTTGGAGCGTCGTCCACTTCCACACTGAACGTGAGGTAGTGGAGTTGCTCATCGAGCATGTTGGGATAATTCAGGTTGGCCTCGGAACTTTTCGCATTCACCTGCAGCAACCGCTCTTCGATCGGCGTCATTTTCTTATCGAGCGATTCGGCAGCGTCGGAGACCGATCTGAAGCGGGGATCTTGCACCCGAGAACGCAGACCGCGCAATTGGACGCGGGTTTCCCGAATTTCCCGGACCGTGTCGTGGAGGTTGCTGAGCGTCTCACGAATCCTCAGTTCCAGTTCGAATTCTTTTGCGATGTCGCCGGCTGAAACGCTCACCCGTGGATCCATCTTCAGTTGCAGAGGAAAAGTCAGACTCTTGCCATCCGCGGAAAGCTTTACCTGGTAGTTTCCCGGCAGGGCGATGGGTCCGCGCGAACGGAATTCCGCCAGACTTCGCCGGGTAATTGGTGCGGACCGTCGTAGCGTAAGTCCCAGGTGAACCGGTTGAAGCCAGCGACGGCGGGAATCACTTCCGGAGGAGCCTGCAGATCAGGCCATTCCGGGGGAGTCTCCGATTGCTTTTTCCCAACGCTCGAAAAGCGGCGAATCAGGGCGCCTTTGTCGTCAAGAATTTCGAGTGTGACTTCGCCCTTTGGAGCGGCCTTGAAAAAATAAGTGAGAATCGCTCCGTTGGGTGGATTCTCTCCAACCGGGCGACGTCGTTCGAATTGATCGGGGTAGTGTACGCGATAAGTCGGCGCTGGATTCAGCACCTGCATCTCACCTTCAGGCGAGTGTCCCGCCAACTGCCGCAGAGGCGAAATGTCGTCGAGGATCCAGAAGGAACGGCCGTGCGTTGCGACGACCAGATCATTATTTTTCAAAACGAGATCATGAATGGGCGAGACCGGCAGATTCAACTGCAGTGACTGCCAGTTCGCACCCGCATCGTAAGAGATGAATATCCCGGTCTCGGTACCGGCGTAAAGCACACCAGGTTTCACGGGGTCTTCACGGACGACGTGCACGTACGCCCCGTCTGGAATACCCTTGGTTATCTTCAGCCAGGATTTTCCAGAATCGCTGGTCTTATAAATATAGGGCTTGAGGTCGTCGAGTTTGTGGCAATCGACGGCGGCGTAAGCAGACGCGGCGACGTGGGGAGAAGCTTCGATCAAGCTTACCAGGCTCCACTCCGGCATGCCTTTGGGCGTAACGTTTTGCCAGCTCTTGCCGCCGTCTGGAGACAGTTGAATGAGTCCGTCATCTGTACCGACCCAGAGTAAGTCCTTCTGCTTAGGAGACTCGGCGATCGTGAACACGGTGTCGTAAAACTCGACACTGGTGTTGTCTTTTGTGATGGGACCCCCGGACGATTCCTGCTTGCTCTTGTCGTTTCGGGTCAGGTCGGGACTGATCGCGCTCCAACTTCGTCCATGATCCGTGCTCTTAAACACCATCTCCGCGGAGGTGTAAAGCACATCCGCATTGTGAGGAGAAATTACGATCGGCTGTGTCCATCCGAGGCGAAACTTCATGTCCTTTGCGCCGTGGCCCGAATAATCGACCGGCCAGACGGTGACGTCTTGAGCCTGCATGGTGCGCTTATCCCAACGTGTCACGGCTCCATTCCCCGAACCCGCATACACAACATTAAAGTCTCGCGGGTCGGGGACGACATAACCGCTCTCACCTCCCCCGACGTCGTACCAGTGCTGGCGCCCGATGTATCCGTCGTCGGTGCGGCTGGCAATCGCGACGGTGCTGTTGTCCTGCTGCGCGCCGTAAACGTAATAGAGGAACTGGTTGTCAGTAGCAACGTGATAAAACTGCGCGGTCGGCTGATTTTCCTGGGTCGTCCAGGTCTTTCCGCCATCAACCGTGATGGTTGCGCCTCCATCATTGCCGTTGATCATGCGCCGCGGATCATTTGGATCGACCCAAAGTCCGTGATGATCACCGTGTGGCGCCGGCAAGAGCTCAAGCGTCTTGCCCGCATCTTGCGATTGAAACATGCCGGTATTGAGCATGTAGACCGTATCCACGCTCCTGGGATCGGCGAAGATGTGCGTGAAATACCAGGCGCGTTGCGTGAGCCGCTGGTCATCGTTGACTTTCGTCCAATTCTCGCCACCATCATCAGAACGATAGAGGCCACTGGCATCCTTGGCTTCGATCAAGGTGTAGACACGCGTCGAGTCCGCCCCGGAGACGGAGATGCCGATGCGTCCGAGTAAGGAAGTTGGCAGACCTTTGCCTTCCAGATGCTTCCAGGTCGTGCCGCCATCCGTGGATTGATAGAGCCCACTGCCGGGGCCGCCGCTATCCAGGCTCCACGGTGTGCGCTGCACCTGGTACAAAGCCGCGAACAACACATTGGGATTGTGTGGATCCATGGAGATATCGATCGCACCGGTATGGTTATCTTTGAAAAGAACCTTCTCCCAGGTTTTCCCGCCATTCATGGTGCGAAAAACACCGCGCTCGTCGTTCGGTCCATAGGCATGGCCCAGCGCGGCTACGAAGGCGATGTCCGGATTGCGGGGATGAACAATCACGCTGGCAATATGTTCGGTGTCCGCCAGACCGATGTTGGACCAGGTCCGGCCCCCATCCGTGCTTTTATACACGCCTTTCCCATAGGAAATGTTGCCGCGAATACAGGCCTCTCCCGTACCCACATAGATCACGTTGGGATTTGAACCCGCCACAGCGATCGCGCCAATCGAAGAAATCGCCTGTTTGTCAAACAGAGGCGTCCAACTCAGACCGGCATTCGTGGTGCGCCACACACCTCCGGCCACGCCACCGAAATAAAAGGTATTCGGATCGCCTGGAACTCCGGTTACAGCCAGCACCCGGCCGCCGCGGTAAGGACCGATGGAGCGCCATTTCAACCCCTTCTCCAGACTTTCCGCAAACTGATCAGGAGTTTGCGCGACGAGCGGAGACAGCAGCGGGAACATAAAACCAAGTGTGAATGCTGCTTTCTGGATGCGATTCATATTGTCTCCACGGACGGCTCGATTCGATGCCCATACTTCAGTTCCATCACCACGTAGAAATCGTCGCTGGTTTCTCCCACCTGATGGATGGTGCAGATATTCGGATGATTGAGCGAGGAAGCCGTTTGCGCTTCGCGAAGCAGATGGACGGGAGGGACTTTATTGACTGCACTCCGGGAAAGCAACTTCAGCACGACGTCGCGGTTGAGCACTTCATTCCGCGCGCGATAGACGACACCCATTCCGCCTTCCCCAAGTTTCCCAAGCATTCTGTAATGATCGAGCGTTTTTTCGATCATGGTTGCGGCACGAAGGCCATCCTACCACGCTCCACAACTCTTTCAGGACTTGGCTGCAGAGAGCAGTCCATAAAGGCCGATTCGGGCTAGAATGAGTTTCTCGATCGCAAGCCAATTCAACAAAAGGGAACCTCCGTGAAAATTATTCAAACAGGAATTCGCAAGTCTTTCTGGAAATGGTGTGCCATGGCTGCGTTTTCAACCTGGCTGTCAGCCGGCCCCATGTTTGCGCAGCGAATTATTCCGAGCGATCCGGGTGAACCACCGAACGGCAGGACCAAGCTGAAATCGGTTCCGCGGCCGGGAGGAGCAATATCCCGGCAATCGGTGGATGAAAAGGCAATGCGGGCTCTGATTCACCAACTGGTGGCTTGCGGGACGCGCCTTTCGATCTCGTCGTGGACGGATCCGAAGCGCGGCGTCGGCTGCGGGCGCGATCAGGTGGCGGCGCGACTGAATGAAATTGCAAAGGATTCCGGCGGGCGGCTGCAGGTGGTGGTGGACAAGTTCGAGGCATCGTCCAAGCGCACGGGTGGAAATCCCGCGCCCATGGAAAATGTGTATGCCATTCTTCCCGGTTCGGACCCGAAATTTGCAAAGACAGTGTTTGTGGTGTCCGGGCACATGGACTCGAGGCCGTCCGACGATATGGATCCGAAATTGGACGCTCCCGGGGCGGATGACGACGCTTCGGGGACGGCGGTGAGCGTGGAATGCGCGCGCTTGCTGAGCAAACTTGCCGAGAGCGGACATGCAAACTTCCGTTCGACAATTTTGTTTGCTGCCGTATCGGGCGAGGAACAGGGCCTTTTGGGCAGCACGCACCTTCTGGAGTGGCTGAAGCAGCAAGGATACACAGTGGGCGGAATGCTCGATGACGACATCGTGGGCGCTGATAGGGCGCCGGGAGGACCGCATAGAGTACGAGTCTTCTCTGGAAATGGGACCATTGATGATTGCGATTCCCCTTCTCGCGAACTGGCGCGTGCAATTGAAGAAATTGACGGCCGCGGAGCGATTCGCATGATTTTCCGGGTGGATCGTTTCGGGCGCGGCGGAGACCACTATCCATTTTACAAGGCGGGCATCCCGGCGGTGCGCTTCACCGAACCGCTGGAAGAATACTCGCAGCAGCATCAGACGCCGCGTACGGAGAATGGCGTCGAGTACGGAGACCTGGAAAAATACCTGGATTTTAGATTTATGGGAAACGTAGCACGCGACAATGCCGAGGTCCTGAGGCAATTGGCGATGGCCCCGGCGCTTCCGTCCGAGGCGACGCTTGAGGGCGCGGTTACTCCAAACGCGAAAGTTTCGTGGTCGGCAGAGGAGGATCCGGAGCGCGCGGGTTTTGAGATTTTGTGGCGCGAGACAACGGAAGCACGCTGGGAGGTCTACGAGTTTGTGGCCACAGGAATGGAATCGGTGTTGAAAGGCGTTTCCACCGACAATCACTTCTTTGCCGTGCGTGCGGTCGGAAAAAATGGGGCGCGCTCCATTGCGGTTCCGACGGAGATGGATTCAAACCGCCGGGGAAGTTATTCCCGCTGAAGCGCGCCCCTTCACTCAGACTGCACTAGCTTCGTTGCCACGCGAACAGGCAACGGGCATTAGTCGCCGGAGGCGTTCTTCGGCGACCTGTGGTTCAGAGTTGCGAGCAACCTGTCGGCAGCGGGTGGAGGCATGACAACGCCCTTGAGAACGATGTCCTTCGCCGGGTGTTCAGTGCCATAGAGTTTGGCGTTGGCATCGTTGTCGGGGCGCAGCGTTGAGCCTTCCAGGGAAATGCCGGCGAAAACGCCGCGGGCGCGCGAATAGCTGAGGATTTCCGCCCTCATCGCGGCATCGGTTTCCGCGGAGGCGTCGCGTCCCTTCGGCCCGGCGGCCGCCGAGATGTCCGCGCCCAGTTTCACTTTCGTGGACAGGACGCTTTCGGCGCTACGCTGGCTCATCAGCAGGAGGACGAAGTCCGTGGCCTCACCGCCAATTTGCAGGCCGACGCTGCCGCCCTCAAGGGCGACCATCGTCGGCGAGCCCCACGGCCCGGTGAACTTTTCCCCGGTTCGGCAGGTCATGACGCCCCGTCCGTAGCTGCCGCCGACGATAAAGGCAGCTTTTAGAACGCTGGGGAGCACGATGACGCACTCCGATTTATCCAGCAGGGATTGCGGAATATCGTCTGGAATATCAAGGATTTCCTTAATCACGGTGCCGGAATTTTCCACGCGTTCCACTTCTTTTTTGTTGTCAGCGGCCGGAGTAGTCGTAACGACCAGCAGACCGGCGACGAGCGATACCCAGAGCTTATTCATAACAAGGCTCCTTCGTAGTTAGATTGGCTGGGTTGGGGGTCTATTGCTCGATGGTGGGCAGGAAGTCCAGTATATCCGATTCAGGCGCCGATGGAAAGGCGAATTGGCCGCCTGTCGAAGGGGACCTTGGTGAAATTTTGCTTGAAAACCTGCCGCAAGCCTGTAGATTGAGAGCGTCCTTGCGATCTTCCTTACGCCGCCTCGAGGTTTAGGAAGAGCCCTTCTCTTCCCGCATCTCCGCCTTCCTTATATGTGGGTGGATGCGGAGAAAGCCCGAACTCATCCTCTCTAGATCCGAGCGAGCAAGCGCGCTATTGGGTACAGATCTTGGACGCGTAAATCACTGGACGGGAAGGACGAATTGGGACTATTACGGTATTACGAAGTGGGAACCATGGCATTCCGGAATGTTCATTCGTCACCGAATTTCCGGGGTGAATTGGTCACACTTTAAGTAAGGCAAGCGGTGTAGCACGGCAGCAGTGTGGAGAAGTTCAGCTGCACTGTTGAAAAATTCGTCAGGGAGAAGCGACAACATGCACACAAATAGGAAACACCTTGGGACGCTGACGTTGGTCGGAGCACTCTTGGCGGGCACATGCCTGCTCAGCGCTCCTGCGAAAGCCGATACGGCAGCGGGGGAAACGATGTTCAAGGCCAAGTGTGCCGGATGCCACGGCGCCGACGGCAAAGGCAAGGAAGCCATGAAGACCACGGACATGGCGGCTGCCGACGTTCAGAAGATGAGCGATGCGGATCTGAGCGGCATCATCTCCAGCGGCAAGGGGAAAATGCCCGCGTACAAAACACTGACGCCGGATCAGGTGAAGGATCTGGTGAGTTACATCCGCTCCCTGAAAAAGTAACTTTCACGGGAGTTGTTGCAATGTTGTGCCTGGTAGGCTCCGTCTCTCGCGCTCAAGATACAGCCAACGGCGAAAAGGGCTACAAGGCAAAGTGCGCTGGTTGCCACGGCGCGAACGCTGCCGCCGTTTTCGTTCGAATGGGCGCTGGCTCCGGCGCCCCATCCTGATTCACTTCCCACTTAAACTATCGGAACTTCGTTGCCTTCGCGCTGCACGCCAAAGCCGAAAGGATTCTGCGACTTATGGTAGTGTCTGCTAGGAGAGTCCACAGTTCGAATGTCCAAGCGACCAATCATTGAACCTTTCCGTATCAAAAGTGTCGAGCCGATTCGCACCACCACGCGCGAGGAACGGCAGCGGCTGATCGAAGCCGCGGGCTACAATCTTTTTTTAGTTGCCTCGGAAGCGATACTGATCGATTTGCTGACGGATTCCGGCACGTCGGCCATGTCCACGGAACAGTGGGCGGCGATGATGCGCGGGGACGAATCGTACGCTGGTTCGCCGAGTTTTGCGAGATTTCGCGATTCCATCCAAGGCATCTTCGGCTTTCGCCACGTGATTCCGACTCACCAGGGGCGGGCGGCGGAGCGAATCCTCTTTAATGTTATGTGCAAGAAGGGCAGCATCGTTCCAAACAACACGCACTTTGACACCACGCGCGCCAACTGCGAATACGTCGGCGCCCAGGCGCTTGATCTGCCGATTGCCGAGGCGAAGGAGCCTTCGCAAATCCATCCGTTCAAGGGAAACATGGATACGGCGCGGCTTGCCGAGGTGATCGAACGCGAGGGAGCGAAGAAAATTCCGCTGGTGATGCTTACTGTAACGAACAATTCAGGCGGCGGCCAGCCGGTCTCGATGGCGAATATTCGCGAAGTGAAGCAGCTCTGTAAGAAGCATGGAATTCCTCTTTACATTGATGCCTGCCGCTTTGCGGAAAATTCGTATTTTATTAAATTGCGCGAACCGGGGTATGCCGGCAAATCTCCGAAGGAGATCGCGCGCGAACTGTTTTCCTATGCAGATGGATGCACCATGTCCGCGAAAAAGGATGGGCTCGCGAACATTGGCGGCTTCCTTTGCACCAATGACGATTCGATTGCGCAGCAGGAAAAGGATTTGTTGATATTGACCGAAGGATTTCCCACCTACGGCGGCCTTGCCGGGCGCGACCTGGAAGCAATTGCCGTGGGGCTGAATGAGGCGCTTCAAGAAGACTATCTGCACTACCGGATCGCCTCGACCGCGTTTCTCGGCGATCATATTGCGGCGGAAGGTGTGCCGATCGTGCAGCCGCCAGGCGGGCACGCGATCTATCTCGACGCCCGCGCTTTTCTTCCACATGTTCCACCAGCGCAATTCCCCGGCGTGGCGCTGGCGAACGAGCTTTATCTCGAGGGCGGCATCCGCTCGGTCGAAATCGGGACGCTAATGTTTGGCGAGCACGCGCAAATGGATCTGGTGCGGCTGGCGATTCCTCGCCGCGTGTACACACAAAGCCACATCGAATACGTTGTTGAAGTGATTCTCGACGTCTGGCGCCGGCGCGACGCGATTCCCGGTTATGATGTGGTTCAACAGGCGCCGTTTTTGCGGCATTTCAGCGCCCGCCTGAAGCCCCGGAGCGGCCCGCGATGAAGCTCTCGATTGACGCCGGTTTGAAAAAGAAATGCCCTTCCATGGCGCTTGGGTGCGTCAAAGCGCATGTGCGCACTGGCCACTCCTCGCTGGAGCTTCTCGCTGAAATGGATTTGTGCGAGGCCGGCATATTGAAAAATGCTGATCCCCGGGCAATTCTGGAAGCGCCGGCAATTTCCACGACCCGCGCCGCTTATCGGGCCCTGGGCAAGGATCCCGCGCGCTATCGTGGATCCGCGGAGGCGTTGCTTCGCCGCATCATCAGCGGGAAACACTTTCCAAGCATCAATTGCCTGGTGGACATTATTAATCTGGTGTCAGTGGAGAGCCGGCTGTCGATCGGTCTTTATGATCTGGCCAAAATCCAAGGCGATATCATTTTTCGCGCCGGACGCAGCGGCGAAACGTACAAGGGCATCGGAAAGTTTGATTTGAACCTGGAAGACCTGCCCGTGTTCTGCGACGCGGCGGGGCCGCACGGCAGTCCGACCAGCGACTCCGAGCGGACCATGGTGACCTCGTCGACGGAAACCGTCGCTGCCGTTTTGATTTCGTTCGGGGGGCCGCAACCACTCGAAGTCTGGAGCAAGAGGATGACCGGCCTGATAGAGCGCTATGCAGAAGGTCGCGAATTCCGAACGGAAGT
>Ga0210402_10003719_pt1 | contig 14172 bp, 11 predicted proteins | sample IncBWC7MmetaG_FD_161055 | JGI IMG/M metagenome (GOLD analysis project Ga0210402, IMG submission 161055) | Forest soil microbial communities from Barre Woods Harvard Forest LTER site, Petersham, Massachusetts, United States - Inc-BW-C-7-M | ecosystem: Environmental > Terrestrial > Soil >...
ACCGCTCTTGGTGGAACGTCTGGAGCCGGCATCATTTTCGAACTGCCGAAGCCGGGAGCGCCCAGTAATCGGACTGAAATCGTGCTTTACAACTTCACCGGCGGCAGCGATGGTTCGCAACCTTATGGCGGCCTGATTTTCGACGCCGCAGGCAATCTCTACGGCACTACTTACCGTGGCGGCACATCCGACGCTGGTACCGTCTACCAACTGTCCCCTCCAGCCAAGCACGGCGGGACGTGGACCGAGACTGTCCTCTACAGCTTTGCCGGCGGCACTGACGGCCTGGGCCCTCAGAGCGACCTGATCTTTGACAAAGCAGGTAATCTTTACGGCACCACGGACAACGGCGGTTCGCCAGGAAACGGTATCGTTTTCCAGTTGACGCCGGGGCAAGGTGGGGTCTGGACCGAGACCATACTCCACAGTTTTGTGACCAGTGAGGGCACCAGCCCCCGAGCCGCCGTAATCTTTGACGGCAAGGACTGGCTCTATGGCACGGTCGCCAACGATGGCACATCCGGTAACGGTGCAGTCTTCCAACTAAAGCCGCCAGCCACGAAAGGCGGCACTTGGACCGAGAAAACTCTCTACCAGTTTGCCGGAGGCTCGGACGGTTCCGGTCCGCTGTGTCGCTTGGTATTCTTCCGGGGCAATCTTTTTGGCACGACGGTAAGGGGTGGCGTCTCCGATACTGGCACCATCTTCCAGTTAACGGCGCCAGCGAATCCAAATGGCGCCTGGGCGGAGACCGTTCTTCATTCCTTCAGTTGCGGGGGCGACGGTTGCCTTCCCTGGGCGGGCCTGACCGTAAACAAGGAGGGCAAGTTTTACGGCACCACGCAGTTCGGCGGCCTCCCATCGAATGGTGGCACAGTTTTCCAGCTGAGACCCGATGCCGGCGGCTGGACGGAGAGCGTGCTTTTCAGTTTCAAGGTTGCGAACAACCGCCTTTCCCCCGCTGGTCTATTTCTCAGCAGGGGCGGGGCACTTTACGGTTCCACCATCGGCAAAGGAATGAATGCCGGCATGGTTTTCAAACTCCGGCCATGAGCACTAGAGTTATGGCGACAAGACGAAACGATGACGCAAGAGAATGCGCCTGATTGGTAGGGGTATTCTGGGCGAAGGGCCTTTCTCATCCGCTACTTCGCGTTTATCTTCTTCCTGATCCGTCGCAGTTCCATAAAACAAAGTCCCGAAGTCGTACAAAGAACGCAGCCCATCATGATAATCACCTTCATGTCCATTGGCGCGGGCTCCTCTCCCGCCTGTGTCCTGCGACTGCTTCAGACTTATACAGCAACCGAAACTACTCTATTGGGAAAAGATACAGCAAAAGGCTTATGCTTACTGTTACCATTCTAGTTTCACAAGCAGCCCTATCGGGTTGAAGCTACTTGCGCAAAATTGCCCCACCGCGCGTTATAATAAGCTTTCATGCCCAGATATTCCATCGTTGTGCCTCTGCACGATGAGCAGGAGAACGTCACCGATCTCTATGACCGCCTGAAAGCGGTGATGGAAGTGCACGGCGAGAGCTTTGAAATCGTGCTGGTGGACGATGGTTCCCGGGATCGAACTTTCACCCTGCTCCGCGAAATTGCGGCCGTCGACAGCCGGGTGACCGTGGTGAAGCTGCGCCGTAACTTTGGCCAGACCTCCGCCCTGGCCGCGGGTTTCGACCATTCGCGGGGCGACTACATTATCGCCATGGATGGCGACCTCCAACATGACCCCGCCGATATTCCGTTGTTCCTCGAGAAGATCGCCGAAGGCTACGACATCGTTAGCGGGTGGCGCAAGCGCCGCATCGACAATCTCTGGCTGCGCCGCATTCCGTCGAAATGCGCCAACTGGCTGATGGCCAAACTGAGCGGTGTCAGCATTCATGACTTTGGAACGACCTTCAAAGCGTATCGCCGCGAGGTGCTGGAGCAGGTGCCGCTTTATGGAGAACTGCACCGCTTCATTCCGGCGCTGGCTTCCTGGTACGGAGCTTCCATCGTTGAAGTCCCAATTCGCAATGTCAACCGCGAACGGGGCACTTCACACTATGGAATCTCGCGTACATTCCGCGTGTTTTTCGACCTGATTACGATTCGCTTTTTGCTGCGATACCTGGCCCGTCCGTTGCACTTCTTCGGCACCGTCGGAATGCTGAGCATTCTGGGCGGAAGTGGAGTCGCGGGCTGGCTGATGCTCGACAAGTTTCTCAATCACTCGGATACTATGTCCCAGCATGGTCCCCTCATGATCTTCGCCGCAGTCCTGCTGCTGGCCGGCCTGAACATGCTTGCCGTCGGGCTGTTGGGAGAGATGCAGGTGCGGCACTATCACGAACCTGCCCGGCGCGCGCCGTACTCAGTGGATCGATTGCTTCGCGCCCAAAGCAGCGAAGAACACACCATCTCCGAGTAACTAGAAATTAACGGAGTATCGGCGTCTCGCCCATCCTTCCAGCGAGCTAACCCTCCTTGCAACGCTGCGTCTAACCGCTTTTGATCACGCAATCGTCCCTCTCGAACAAAGACCCAAAGGCAAGAAGGACGAAAGGAAAGGCGCAAGAAATGACGAGCGGAAAATTAACGGCCAGCCTCCTTGCCCCATTTCTCTTCTTAACTTCGCTGCTGGCAAGTCCGACAACTTCGACTACGTCAGCCATCGACGTGGTTCGCGAAGCCATTCGTCAAATGGGCGGCGAAGAAAAGCTCAGGGCATTGCGGGGCGTGCGTTTCGAGGCGGCGAGTTATCGTAACGCCCTGGAACAGTCGGAACGTCCTGAAGGGCCCTACATCGTAGAGTACGACGAGATCTCCGAATGGCGAGACCTGGAGCACGCGCGTTGGAAACAGGAAGTGGAAATCAACGTCCAGGTACAGCCTCCGGTGAAATTCAAAGTGGTTGTTGCGGACGGGGCCGCCTCGCGAGGGTTCTCCGGTCAGACGATTCCCGCATCCCGCGATCAACTGCAAGAAGCTGAGGAAGCATTGGAACTTTGCCCGGAGCGGGTACTGCTAACAGCATCCGCGGCGCCGGACTTACAACTGGAGCCGGACACCGTGCTCCAATCGGTTCCGAACCGTGTCGTTGCCTTCACTTGGAAAGGTTCTCCCGTGCGTCTCTTCCTCAACGCGTATACTTCCCTGCCAACGGCGGTCGAGTGGAAGCGAGCCTACCCCGGCGATACGTTCTGGGGGACCTGGGGTGACGTGACGACACGTGTTTACTATTCCCTGTGGTGGCTGTATCCCGGCGGCATTCACTACCCTCGCCAGTCGGATACGTTCCGCAACAATTTGCCGGAACGCGTGGTCACTATCTCCGATTAGATCTGAATCCATCTTTCGCCGCCGACGAGTTTGCCATCTCCGCCGATGCGCGAGCCAGTTTTGCCAAGCGCATCAACAGTACGGTCGACGATCGTCCCCTCGGTTTGCCTAATCAATCGGCCGTAGAACTCGCGAAAGACGTGGTTTTTATTCCCGGTGCGTGGAACACAACTTTGATCAAGCAGAGCGACGGCATCGTGGTGATCGAAGCACCCATCGCTTCGGGATACTCAGCGAAAGTGATCGCTGAAGCCGAACGCCGCTGGCCTGCAGTCCCGGTCAAGGCCGTCATCTCCACCTCCGACTCCTGGCCGCACATTGCCGGGGTTCGAGAGTATGTTGCGCGCGGCATTCCGGTCTACGCGCTTGACCTGAATCTCCCGATTCTTCAGCGTCTGGTCGACGTCCCCCGAACATCGTCACCCGATTCTCTCGCCAAGTCGCCGAGAAAGGCAGACTTTCGCGTGGTGTCGGACAAAGTCATACTCGGCGATGGACCGAATCGGCTGGAACTGTACCCCATCCGTGGCGAAACCTCGGAACGGCAAATGATGGTCTACTTCCCGCAGCACAAACTCCTCTACGGCAGTGACCCATTTCAAAAGGATGAATCGGGACAGTATTTTTATCCGCAAACTGTCTTGGAGTTGAAGCACGCCGTAGAGAGAGAGAAACTACAGGTTGACACCTTCTTCATGATGCACATGGGACCAACCCCATGGAGCGATCTGGACAAAGCCACCACCCAAGCCGAAAATCCTCAACCCGCAAAATGAAAAGTGAAGGACGGGCATCTTGCCCGTCCGAGAGGCCCAAGCTCCGCAGGTGAATCCTAAGCTTTCCCGAAAGCCTCTTTATTAACCACGTAAGGCATCTTCGTGATGTCCCCGCCGTAATTTCCTTCCAACACATCGATCAGACCCTGCACGCAACGCCCAGCCATGCCCTTATAAGGGTCGGTAGACAACCGGGTGATGCGGGCCGCACTGGCAAAATGCGGATACAGCCGGCACCGATCTTCAATCGCCGGATCGCGCAACGGAGAATCCGCCGGCAGCGGTTCTTTCTCGTACACATCGAGTGCAGCCCCGGCGATCCACTTTTCGCGCAGCGCTTTCGCCAATGCCGCTTCGTCCACCACCGGCCCCCGGGAATTGTTCACCAGGAAAGCCGTGGGCTTCATTACGCGTAGAGTGCGCTCGTTGAAAAGATGGTAAGTAGGAGTGGCACTCTCGCCCGCACGCAACAGCGGCACGTGCACGCTGACAAAGTCGGCTTGGGCCAACGCGTCCTCGAGTGTCGTGTACTTGATCCAGGTCTTTTCCCGCGATATGCCCTGCGCCTGCCGCAGGTCCATCACCGCCTGGATTGCCTTTACGTAGTCGTGGTTTTGATAGGCCGGGTCATAACACAGGATGTTCATATCAAAGCCACTGCACTTCTTGATCATGGCCAGGCCTATGCGGCCAGTGCCGATCACCGCGACGGTCTTCCCGGTAACTTCGTCCCCAAGAAACGGCAAGTACGGATGCCAGTATCCCCACTGCTTGTCTCGCGTGAGATGCTCCGCCGTCCACATCTTTCGAGCCAGCACGCCCAGCATGAAAAAAGCGAATTCAGCGGTGGCCTCGGTGAGCACGTCAGCAGTGTGAGTGAACGGGATTTTGTAGCGGTTGGCATCTGCTCGATTGATGTTGTCGAAGCCGACAGCAATCTGCGCCACCACTTTCAAATGTCCCTTTCCCACCTCGAAAACCTCAGCGTCGATGGGATCGCGCAACGTGGTAATCAGACCATCGATGCCCGATTTCACTTTCTCGAGAATCAGACTCTTCGGCGGCGCCTCCGGCTTGGGATACACCTCAACTTCATATCCTCGTTTGCGCAGCAGGTCGATCGATTCCCCAATGTCACAAGTGGCAAAAACGCGGAATTTCGCAGTCATCGTTTTCTCGATTGGCTCTCTGGTTGGAAGTCTTGCAGACAAGCTGGCTCGCAAAAAGTGCGAGATCAGCCAGCGAACATCTTACTCCAGCGCATCCGCGCATGCCGCTAGCGACACTACAAATTCTGCTTCGTCCACTGATCTATGCGACCCAGCGCCTTATTCAAGTTCTCCAGCGAATTGGCCACACTGAATCGCAGATAGCCCTCCCCATAATCTCCAAACGCCGTCCCCGAAAGGCAAGCCACACCCGCCTCTTCGAGCAAAGCATCCGCCAGTTTCTTCGACTTCCACCCGGTCTTCGTGATATTAGGGAAAACATAAAACGCGCCCTTGGGCACACGGCAGGAAAAGCCCTTGATCCGGTTCAGCCCAGCCACAAACACGTCCCGTCGCTTCTGGAATTCCGTGCGCATCCGATCCACTGGAGCCTGATGCCCACGAAGGGCCTCAATCCCCGCAACCTGGGTAAAGCTAGCCGTGCACGAAATAGAGTTGGTCGAAAGCCGCGCAATGTGCGCCGCGAGATCCGGCCGCATAACCCCATATCCCATCCTCCACCCGGTCATCGCATAAGTCTTGGAGAAGCCGTCTAGAAGAATGGTGCGTTCTTTGAAGCCGGGTTCGGCCATGATCGAGTGGTGGCGGGCGCCGTCGAACATCAGGCGGCTGTAGATTTCGTCGGATAAGACCATGATATTGCGATCGCCGATGGCTTTCGTAATCCCGGTGATGTCGCGTTTGCTGAGCGTGCCGCCGGTGGGGTTGTGAGGGGAATTCAAAATGATGAGCTTGGTCCGATCCGTGATCAGATGAGCCAGCTCTTCCACATCCAGGCTGAAATCCTTCTCTTCGTGCAGTTGGATGGGGACTGCCTTGGCGCCGACGTAGCGGATCATCGACTCGTAAATCGGGAAGCCGGGGTTGGGATAAATGATTTCGTCGCTCACATCGGCTAACGCCAGCATGGTAAAGAAAATAATTGGCTTGCCGCCAGGGACTACCACTACCCAATCGCTCGTGACCTTCACCCCGCGGCTGCGCTCGACGTCGTCGGCTATGGCCTGACGCAACTCAGGCAGTCCGGCGGATGGGCCATAGTGAGTCCAGCCGGCCTTCAACGCTTCGATTCCCGCCTCGACGATGTCCTTGGGCGTATCGAAGTCGGGCTCGCCAATTTCCAGGTGGACGATATCCTTGCCCTGACGCTCCAGAGCGCGCGCCTTGTTCAGCACTTCAAAGGCAGTCTCAGTGCCCAAACGCGACATACGTTCGGCTAATCGAAGTTCGAATTGCGTTGCTTTGTCCATGGGCGCAAAGGTTGCCATTATATCCCTCCGTGGCAGAGGGCGTCTGTGAGGCCGACGCTCAGCGTTTCCCCTGCCTAACAATAGTATGCCACTTTGAGTCGGAATGACTGCCTCGCAGACAGCCCGTACAACTTCACGCAAAACCGACATTATCGCCGCGTATGATAGTCCGCGTATGTTTTCGCGACGGACCGACTGGAAGCTAGCGCCTAACCGCTTCACCCAAGTGCAGCAGGAGGTGCGGGCTGCGGGCAGGGAAGTGCTTGACCTAACCATCTCGAATCCTACGCGGGCCGAGTTGCACTACGACTCGGAGAGCATCCTCCAAGCACTGGTTAATCCAAGAGCCCTGGATTACGATCCTCAGCCCAAAGGTCTGCGCAGCGCCCGCGAAGCTGTGGCTGGCTATTACGGCCGGGAACACGACGAGATTGATCCTGAATCGATTGTGCTCACGACCAGTACTAGCGAAGGTTACTCGTACGTCTTTCGTTTGCTGTGCAATGCGGGGGATGAAATCCTGGTGCCCAAGCCCAGCTATCCGCTATTCGAGTTTCTTGCCGACTTGCAGGATGTGAAGCTGGTGCCGTATCCCCTGCTCTATGATCACGGCTGGCAGATCGACTTTCCATCTTTGTATAAAGCAGTGAACCATCGCACCCGCGCGGTGGTCGTGGTTCATCCTAATAACCCCACGGGATCGTTCGTGGCAGATCAGGAACGCGCTGCGCTGAATCAGTTTTGTCGCGAATACGATCTGGCGCTGGTGGCCGACGAGGTCTTTCTCGATTACGCGCACGACGGGGCGCCGCGCCCAACCTTCGCTGCTAATCGCGACGTCCTCACGTTTACCTTGAGTGGTTTGTCAAAAATCTCCGGGCTGCCGCAGATGAAGCTGGCGTGGATCGTGACTGGCGGTCCTAGTGAAACAGAGTCCGCGGCGCTGGCGCGGCTGGAGGTGATTGCCGATACATATCTCTCAATGAGCGCTCCCATTCAATTGGCTGCAAGCGCGTTGCTCGATCAGCGCCACTCCATTCAGCCGTTGTTGCTGGATCGAGTGCGGGCGAACTTGAGCGAACTGGATCGCGGCCTGGCCAAACAGAGAATGTGTCGGCGCCTGGACGTTGAAGGTGGATGGAACGCGGTGCTGCGGGTTCCGGTGACGCTGTCGGATGAAGGTCTGGCGATTGAGATTTTGCGCAAGACTTCCGTACTCATGCATCCGGGACATTTTTACGATTTCCCGAGCGATGGATATCTGATCATGAGCCTGATCACGTCACTTGAGGATTTTCGCCGCGGGATTTCGCAGGTGCTGGAGCTTTTGAATCCATAGCGCGCATCACTAGACAGCGCGCCGGTGTTTGGAAAGTGAGGTGGAAAAATTGGATTCCACTTCCCTCTTCGATCAACTTATACTTTGGTTCATGCCCCTACCGAAAGCGAGATTCCTCCCAAGCCATGATCCTCACTATTGATCACGGAGCTGTCCGCGAGCTGCAACTCAACCGTCCGCCGGCGAATGCGTTGTCGCCTGAGTTGATCGTCACCCTCAAACAGGCGGTGGAGTTGGCTCCGCAAGATGGCGCAAGGGCGCTGGTGCTTTCGGGGATGCCGGGCAGATTCTCGGCGGGCCTCGACATTCCGCTGTTGTTGACTCTGGATCGTCCCGCGATTGAGGACTTGTGGCGCGAGCTGTATGCGCTGTTGCGCGCACTCGCGTGTTCAGCGATTCCGGTCGCTGCCGCAATCACTGGACACGCTACTGCTGGCGGCACTGTTTTGCCCGTCTTCTGTGATTGCAGGATTGCGGCCCAGGGGGATTGGAAGTTGGGAGTCAACGAAGTGCAGGTTGGGCTGCCTCTTCCGCCAGTAATCTTTTCCGGACTGAAGTGGTTGATCGGTGCACATCAGGCGGAAAGACTTGCGGTGGGAGGTCTTCTAATCGCTCCGAATGAGGCTGTCAGAATCGGATTGGTGGACGAGCTAGTCCCGCTCGATCAGGTTGTGAACCGCGCGATCGAGTGGAGCCGCAGCGTGCTGGCGCTGCCAGTCGACGCCATGGCTATGACCCGGCGGCGCGCCCGGGCCGATCTCTGCGAACTTTTTGGCGCGCCATTCGATCTGGAGCTGGAGCAGGCCAACGCGACGTGGTGGAGTCCCGAAGCGCAAACCACACTTAGGGTTTTAGTGGACCGACTTGCGCGCAAGAAGGCTCAAACTTGAGGGTGTGGTCAGGGTGCGATCGGGGAAACGAGGCAGCGGCCCATGAGAGCGAACCTGATAGCCGGAATCAGGTCGAGGTAAAGGCGGAGCTTGAGAACGTAGCCCAGAGCACCGGTAGCGAGGGCAGCGTCAACAATCTCTGGGTCGTTGTTTGCGGTTAGAAAGACTATCTCGGTCGGACAGTTGTCCTCCTGCTTTATGCGTTCCGCGGTTTGGATTCCGTTCAGGACCGGCATCGAGATATCGAGAACGGCGACCTCCGGCCGGAGTCGGACCGCGGCTTCGAGTGCGGCATGACCGTCATTCACTGTCCCGACCACTTCAAAGTCGGGAGCTAACAGCGATACCACGGTCTGGAGCATCGCCGGGTTATCATCGGCCACCAAAATTCGCGGTCTAGTCAAACTGGGCTCCAAGAAAGGCAAGCCCTTCCCTCTGTTGGGCTTGCAAAAACAACAATTTCACTTAAGTTCGCTGCAGGACCTCGGAACTTATAGTGATGGACGGACGACCCCCAAGCCTTCAACTTGAACCCGGTTCAGCAGGGAAAGTTTCGCAACCTGTGGCGCAAATCGTCTCGATTAGGATGTACGCGTTACCAAGAACGTTGCCAGGAAAGCGAGAAGGTATTGTATTAGGAGGTTTCGCGTTTTCCCGCTTATCCCGTGGCACGAACAGACTCATTCGCAGAGCCCAGGGGGACTCGAGCATGGATGGTGGTGCCACGCTGCGGTTGTGAGTCGATGGAGAATTTTCCTTTAACCAACTGCAACCGTTCCTGCATGCTGGTAAGGCCAAGCCCGCGGCTCTTCATTGCGGTTTCCAGATCAAACCCGGCGCCTGAATCGCTAACTCTCAAATGGATCTCATCTGACGTTCCCCACAACTGCACCTCGAAACGTTGTGCTCCACTATGTTTCGCCGAATTGTGCAATGCTTCCTGCAGAACCCGGAACAGGCATAAGGAGATATCCGGCGGGACGGGACCGGGCAAGTCGTGACTTTTGAAGTCAATTTCCACTTTCTGATGGTTGCTGAATTCTTTGCAGAAGCCTCTCATCGCCGCGACCAGGCCCAGAAGTTCCAGTCGGGGAGAATGCAATTCGTGCGACAAGGCCTGAATATCATTCGATATTTCTGATGTGTCCTTCCGCAGTTTCTCCACGTGACGCAAGATTTCAAGCGACGGATTAGGCAGCTCTCGCTTGAGCTGTTCGATTGCGACCGCCAACAAAGCCAGGCGCTGGTTGGTGTCGTCATGCAGGTCTCTTGCGATACGCGTCCGTTCCTGTTCCTGGGCCTCGATCAAGCTGCGGCGCATCGCTGCAAGCGCTTCTTCGGCCAGTTTGCGCTCGGTGATGTCTACGTCCATGCCCAACATGCGCTCGGCCTCGCCGTCGGGCGAGTAATAGAATTTTCCCGTCGCTTCGACCCAGCGTACCGTTCCGTCGGGCCAAAGCGTGCGGAAGTCCACTTTATAGGGCTTGTGGCTCTGCATGGCGTCATTGGCCGCTGTCCAGACTCTTTCCAGATCCTCAGGGTGAACGCGACGACGAAAATCCTCTACATTCCCGACGTAAGAATCCGAGGGAATTCCGAACACTGTCCACAGGTCACCAGACCAGGAATCCCGGCCGGTCTTGACGTCCCAATCCCAGGCTACGGATTTGCCCGCTTCCATTGCCAAACGAAGCCGATCATGAGCGAGGGCCAGCTCAGCCTCTGCCTCTTTGCGGGCGGTGATGTCGGCGACAATGCCTATGATTCGGAGCAAGGTGCCTTGTCCGTCGAATTGCGCGCGACTGCTCCGCTGCAGCCAAGTCACCGTACCGTCTTGACGCACCACGCGATAACTTATTTCCAGGGTCGGCTTCTCAGGAGTCAATTCGGCTACGGCGTCTGTCAGACGTTTGCGGTCGTCAGGGTGAACTTCAGCCAAGGTTTGCGCGCCGGTAGGGTGCGCCGCGTCTTCGACTCCGAGAACTTGGGCGCTCTCCGCTGAGCGGACGATCAGATCGGTAGTAGCGTCCCATTCATAGGCGAACATTTTTCCGGCCTGAACCGCCAGACGCAGGCGTTCTTCGCTCTTTCGCAGGGACTCTTCCGCTTGTTTATGCTCGTCTACCAGGGCGGCGAGCACCATGAAAGGTGTCGCCGCAAATAGTAAAAACAGCTGGAGCGATAGCACGTTATCGAGTGGTGCCGGTCCAGTGAATGGACCGCGGCCATGCACCGCGCCCCAAATTGACAGGAAGGCAACCACAATGACGGAAGTGGATATTCCGGTCGCTCCGAAGCGCAAGCCTGACCAGAGCAGGAACGGAATCAGAGAATAGAGCAGGGCAGGGGGAGTATTTCTCCCGGATGCGACAAAGGTGAAGTAGCCGAGAAAAACCAAAGTGGCGAGCAGCACGGTTGCTTCGAGGTATTGGGTGCGTGACTTGCGGGACCACGAGCGGGCCTCGCCGATCCAGCTCAAAATGGCGGGCGTGAGAGTGAGGAATGCCAATGCCTCAGAAAAAAAACTGACTCGCCAATTAATCCAATAGTCGCCGTTCAGTGCGAGGGCGCCGATAAAAGCTCCTGCGAACGGTGCGAGGATAACGGCAAAGAATGAATACTTGGCCAGAGCCTTCACGCTGTTCAGCCGGGGCACGCCATCGAAGGAATACCTGACACACCCGGCGGCGATCAGCACTTCGACGGTATCGGCTAGGATGAGCCAGGCCGTCGAACGAAGCGTTAGGCCTGTCTGCAGGTCATAGATAACGAACGCGGCAAAACCTGCGACGATCAGCACTGGCCAAATCCTTCGCGGTACCAGCAGCAGTACAGACACGAGTAGTGAGCAAGCAGGCCAAAGAGGGCAGAGGGTTTGGGGATGCAAAGTCAGTGCTCCCCCCAGCCTCGCGGCGAGGTAGCAGAGCGCGGCAACCAGGCACGCCAAAAGAACGGTGCGGAACGGAGAATTTCGATTTTCTACGCCCGGGATTGCGCGACTAGGAGCACTGCCCACAGCGTTCCTCCTGTGCTTCGAGGAGACTCGTCTGGATGCTCACACGTCCGCACGCGCGGGTCGCTGGCAAAAGTTTCTTGCTGTTCGGGATGCGGGCCACGTGGATTCGGTTGAATCGGCGACCTGTCGGAGATTCCAATACACCGGGCGGGCTCGTTCTGGTAGCGAGACGCGATGAAAGGGTTTTCATTGTGGCCATCCTCAAATCGGCTGGTGCAACTCCAAACCAAGCCGATCCACAACGATCATGCAGACTCTAGAAAGTGTCGTCTCCTTTAGGAGCAAGACGTACCAAAAATGTTATACGCCCTCTGCCGCAGATTCAAGGGTGGCAGAGGCGTCCGGTTCTCAACCTACCTCATTGCAGGCTAGCTTTTCAGGAACGGATTGTTCTCGCGCTCTTCACCAATAGTGGTTTGCGGACCGTGGCCCGGGATGACCACCGTGTCATCGGGCAGAGCGAGCAGCTTGTCGTTCAAGGAATCGATAATCTTCTCAAAGGAGCCGCCGGGCAAATCCGTGCGGCCAATGCTTCCCGCAAACAGCGTGTCCCCGGCAATCAGCGTCTTCTCTGCAGGAAAATAAAGGCAGATGCTGCCTTCGGTATGCCCCGGTGTGAAAATTACATTGGCTGTGTGCGAGCCGGCCTTCACCGTGTCCGACTGCCCGATGGTCTGGTCAATCTCCACCTTGCCCGGTGGGGCCATTTGGAGCCACGAGGCTTGAACATCCAGCATCTTGAGCAATTCGTAATCGTTCTGATTGAGCAGGATCGGAGCGCCGGTTGCGGCTCGCAGCTTCATAGCGCCGCCCACGTGGTCGATGTGGGCATGGGTAATGACGATCTGCTTCACCTGCAGATTGTGTTGGCGCACCAGCGCGAGGATGCTTTGGATTTCATCGCCGGGATCGATCACCATCGCCTCGTGCGTGGTCTCGTCGCCAATGACGGAGCAGTTGCACTGTAGCGGGCCAACAGGAAGGATTTCATGGATCATGGGGGATTTGTCAGTGGTCGTTAGCCGATTGTCGATGGCCAACGACCACTGGCCAACGACCGGCGACTACTTCTGCGGTACCGGACCTGGAGGCGTGGCAGGCTTCGCCGGCTGCGACTTGGCTGGCGCCGCTTTCACTCCCTGTAGCACCGAGTTCGAGCCGCTATGGCGCGATGCGATAACCGAGAGCGTGATCGAGGTCACCATAAAGATGATGGCAGACCATGTGGTTGCCTTAGATAGGACTGAGGCAGCACCGCGCGGGCCGAAGGCGGTCTGGCTGCCCATGCCTCCGAAGGCAGCGGCAATATCGCCGCTTTGGGCGCTCTGCAGCAGCACCACGATGATGAGAAACAAACAAACGATAATGTGGACGATCGTAATCAGTATGACCATGAGCTTAAAATTCCTCGAGCGGCATTTCCGCCGTTCGTCTTGGTTTCAGGCTGTGTTTCCGGGGATAGTCATCCGCGGTAATGAACACGACGGCGCGGGAGAGAATTGGAATCATCTTCTTGCATTGATAACACAGAACTTGGTTCGCTTTCCGTCGGTGGGAACCAAACTCCCACTTCCGCTGCCAATTTATTGTACGACGCGGATGCGGCAGAACACAAACCCGAGGCACACTTAGCTTGACAGGGAACAACCCATCGTAAACCGTTGACAGTTGTCACGAAAGATGCGATTGTATTGGGAATCCAAGAGCTTCTAACTGGAAGTCATGCATAGCCCGACAAATTCCGCCCAAGTTTCGCTGCGTTCATCGAAGCCGGTCATTTGGGTGCGGGCGGAGCTATTTCGCGTACTCAATCTGCTGGTCCTTTTTACTATTACGGGTGTAGCAGTAACACCCGGAACCAGCGGATGATGTAGCCCAGAAAAGATTCAACCAGAGGCCATCATCCAGAAAAGATGATGGCCTCAAGTTTTTTGCAGGTGTTTTCAGCAGCCGAAGTAAGGAGCGGGAATGAGCGAATCGAAACTCAACAGTGCAGCCCTTACTCAAGGGCCTAGCCGTGCCGGGGCCCGCGCCATGTTGAAAGCGGTGGGTTTTACGGACCAGGACCTGAAACGGCCACTGATCGGAGTAGCCAACACCTGGATTGAAATCGGCCCTTGCAACTATCACCTACGCGAGCTAGCGGCCTCGGTTAAGCAAGGCATCCGGTCGGCTGGCGGCACGCCGATGGAGTTCAACACGGTTTCCATCTCGGACGGGATCACGATGGGAACCGAGGGCATGAAAATGTCGCTGGTCAGCCGTGAAGTGATCGCCGACTCGATTGAATTGGTCGCGCGCGGCAATCAGTTTGACGGCATCGTCGCGCTGGTGGGATGC
>Ga0210402_10003722_pt1 | contig 14162 bp, 14 predicted proteins | sample IncBWC7MmetaG_FD_161055 | JGI IMG/M metagenome (GOLD analysis project Ga0210402, IMG submission 161055) | Forest soil microbial communities from Barre Woods Harvard Forest LTER site, Petersham, Massachusetts, United States - Inc-BW-C-7-M | ecosystem: Environmental > Terrestrial > Soil >...
GCGCTGTTTGCGCTGCGCGATACCGGCCAGAAGGTTCAGTGAGGTTGTCGTTTTCCCGACACCGCCTTTTTGGTTGAAGACCGCGATAACCGTCATGGGCGGATTCTAGAGGATTCGACGCCGTACGAACGTGACCACAATTTCGGCCAGGATCACCACGACGAAAATCGCCAGAAGTATCGTCGCCACGCGGGTCCATTGAAACAGATTCAACGCCGAGTCGAGGATCATGCCGATGCCGCCCGCGCCCACCAGTCCAAGGACTGCCGACTCGCGGACATTGATGTCCCAGCGAAAGAGTGCGATCGACCAGAAGGCGGGCTTGACCTGTGGCCAATAGCCGAAAGTCAGGCGCGCGAGCCAGGGTGCGCCCGCGGCGTCGAGCGCTTCGATCGGACCGCGGGCGGTTTCCTCGATCGCTTCGCCGAACAACTTGCCGACAAAGCCGATCGAGCGAAACGCGATTGCCAGCGTGCCCGCCAGCGCGCCCGGCCCGAAAATGCCGACGAACAGCAGCGCCCACACCAGCGAATTGACCGACCGCGACGACACCAGGATCAGCTTGGCAAAGAGGTTCAGCGGAGTGAAAGGGCAGATGTTGCGCGCCGCGAGCAGGCCGACGGGGATCGCCATTACCAGCGCCAGCAGCGTTCCCAGCGACGCGATGTGGAGGGTCTCGGTTAGCGCTGCGTGAACGCCTTTGGGATAGTACGCGATGTCGATCGGCCACATGCGGGTAAGAAGGTCGGCCACCTGCTCCGGAGCGTCGGTCAAGAATTCGGGGATGATCTCGACGGTCCGGATCGCGGCGGCAATCGCCGCGGCGACGAGCAGGTACACGGTAAAGCGCGCCATTCGTTGGGCGGGAGTGAAGCGGCGCCAGATCCGATGCGCAGGCGGCGGTGTGGTTGCTGATTGGGTCGCCACGCTAGTCGTCTTCCAGATGTTGTTCGCGACTGGCGGTGCCACGTTCGCGGCGCCTGAAAATATCCGCGAGCGAGAATCCGTCGATGAAGATCGCTCGAACATAGGTGGCGAGGATTTCGCCGGTCATGATGAGCGCGATGATCGAGATCAGGATCGCGCACACGTAGTCGTAGTCGAATCGCTGAAAAGCGGCGAACAAGGTGCCGCCAATGCCGCCGGCGCCGACGATGCCGACCATGGTTGAATTGCGCAGATTGGAATCGAGCTGATAGGTGCAGAAGCCGATAAAGCGGGCAAAGACCTGTGGCAGGACGCCGTAGGCGATCACACCCATGAACGACGCGCCGGTGGCACGGACGGCTTCTACCTGCTTCAGCGAGATTTCCTCGATCGCTTCCGCAAACAGCTTGGCGGCGAATCCCACCGACGCGACCGCGAGCGCAAGAATGCCGGCCAGCGCACCGAAGCCCACGGCCTTGACGAACAGGATCGCGACGATGACGGGATGAAACGAGCGCGCGGCGACGATGATGAGCCGCGCCGGCCAGCTTGCCCATGCCGGCATCAGATTTCTCGACGCGCAAAGCCCGATCGGCAGCGACAGCGCGATGCCGAGGGCCGAAGCGAGCACCGCGATCTCCAGGCTTTCCTCGAGGCCTTTGACCAGCAATTCCCAGCGCGCGAAGTTCGGCGGAAACATCCGCCCGAAAAAATGACTTGCGTTATGAAGCCCGACCGCGACCCGCTCCACGGAGAGGTCCATCTGCGCGGCCGCATACACAATGTACGCTGCGAGCGCGATCCACGCGGTGCGAGAGCGCCAGTCGGCCGGGAACGGGGTCTCGCGGGATCCCGCGGAAACGGCGGAGCTATCGATCATCGAATCGAAATCCGGCCCGCGCGCGGCGCGTCAATGCAGCCAGTCTTCGCCACCGTAGATGGTTTTCAACGTTGCGTCGGACAACTTGGCGGGTGGCCCGTCGAATACGATTCGGCCGCCCGCCATGCCGACGATGCGGTCGGCGAAACGGCGAGCAAGCTCGACGTCGTGCATGTTGACGATCACGGGAATAGTGCGCGCTCGCGCGATGTCGGTGAGGAGTTGCATGATCTCCACCGACGTCTTCGGGTCCAGGGAGGACGTCGGCTCGTCCGCAAGCAGAACCGACGGCTCTTGCATCACCGCGCGCGCAATACCGACCCGCTGGCGCTGACCGCCGGAAAGCGAATCGGCGCGCTGGTTGGCGAAGCCCGACAGGCCCACGATGTCGAGCAGCTCGAAAGCTCGCGCAACGTCGCTCGCCGGAAATCTTCGTCGCCACGCCCTCCAAGCCGAGATATAGCCGAGCCGTCCCGACAGCAGATTCTCCATGACCGTGAGACGTTCCACCAGGTTGAATTCCTGGAACACCATGCCGATGCGGCGTCGCTGCTGGCGCAGCGCGCGCCGCGTGAGGCGGGTGAGGTCATGGCCCTCGAATTCGATCGAGCCGGACGTCGGTTCGACCAGCCGGTTGATGCAGCGGATCAGCGTGCTCTTGCCGGTGCCGGATGGGCCGATGATCGCGGTGATCCCGCACGCCGCAATGTCCAGGTCGATATCGCTCAGCACCGGCTTGCCGGCAACGTAGGCTTTGGAGAGGTGCCTGATGGACAGCACGGGCTGAGCCTACATCGGCCTAATTCTGCCGTCGTTCCCGCGCTGGCGGGAACCCAGTGGCGTTCGCCAGACTATCTCGACGCCTGCAAAGACACTGGATCCCCGCCTTCGCGGGGATGACGCATCCGTAACCAATCGCTACGACGCTACGCGTCTTGCTCTCGGACGGATGCGTCACTTTTTCTTGGCCGCCTCGGCCGCTTCCCGCGCAGTTTCCTTGTCGTAGGTCGCCTTGTCGAAGCCGCCGCCCGAACCCTTGGCGACGTTGCGCACCACGTCCCAGGACGTTTTGTAGTTGATCGGGAAGAAACGATCGGCGCCGTCGAACGCCTTTTGCATTTCGGGCGGGAAACGGTAGTCATAGAAGCAGCCCAGCATCTTGTCGACGAGCCTCGGATCGAGATCGTGCGCGTACGCGAACGATGACGTCGGAAACTTCTGGCTTCGATAAATAATGCGGAAGTCCGACTCCTTCACCTGTCCGCGCTCGGCCATGCGGTGGAAGACGTCCGAGGCGACGGCTCCGGCATCGTAATCACCGGAATTCACACCCATCACCGACTGATCGTGCTTGCCGGAGAAGATGATCTTGTAGTCCTTGTCGGGTGTCAGTCCCTCACCGGGGAACAATGCCAGCGGGGCGAGATGTCCCGAGTTCGACGAGGGCGACGTATGCGCTACCTTCTTGCCCTTGAGATCGGCGAGCTTTTGGTACGGCGAATTGGCTTTGACGATCACGATCAGGTTGTAGCCCTGAAATTCCTTGGCCGTGCCCTTTACGGCAAACGGGACCGCCCCTGCGAGATTGACGGCAAAAGCCGTGGGTCCCGTGGAAAAGCCGGCGACATGCAGGCGGCCCGAGCGCATCGCCTCGATCTCCGCGGCATTGGACTGAACCTGATAGAACACGACCTTCTTGTCCAGACATTTCCCCAGCGCGGTGGTGAACGGCTTGAATATATTTTCGTAGACGGCGGGGTCCTCGACCGGGGTGTAGGTGAACACGATCGTCGACGGATTTTTCCATTTCTTCGAATCGGCTGGCACGTCCGCGACCATGTCGTTGTTCTCATCGCAATACATGACGTCGAGCTCGCCGCGGTGCTTGCAGGCGTCGGCGGCATAGACGCCGGTTGCGAGCACCAAGAGACCGAATCCGGCCAAGGCCGGAAGCAAGCGTTTGAGCATGAAATCGTCTCCTGCAAAGGCCGTGAAATGCGGCTCTCCGCGCCATTTTCGCACACAAGCCTCTCAAGACGGCGCGCCAAAGCGGAGGCCGAACGTGGGGACAAAAGATGCGATAATTCGAATGTCATGAAAATGCCATTGCAAGTCGCCATTCTGGCCGCCGGCGAAGGCAAGCGGATGCGCTCGGCGCGACCGAAGGCGTTGCATCGGCTGGCCGGAAGCCCGCTGCTTTCTCACGTGCTGCGCGCGGTTCGCGCGATCGAGCCGCGAGCCATTTGTGTGGTCTACGGAAGCGGCGGGGATCAAGTGCCCGCGGCGATTCAGGGCGCTGATCTCACCTGGGCAAGGCAGCAGGCCTTGCTTGGCACGGGAGACGCGTTAAGATGCGCGCTCCAGAGCTTGCCGAAGGATGGCGTTACGCTGGCGATGATCGGCGATATCCCTCTAATCCGCCCGGAAACCTTGTCGCGTCTCGCCGCTGCGGTGGACGGCGATAAGCTCGCGGTACTGACTGCGATGCCCCCCGACCCATCCGGCCTGGGTCGCATCGTACGCGATGGTGCGGGAAACGTGCGCGCGATCGTCGAGGAAAAGGACGCAAGCCCTGAGCAGCGCTCGATGGGGGAAATCAACGCCGGCGTGCTCGCGGCTCCCACCGAGCGCTTCGCGCAATGGCTTGCGCGTCTGACCAGCGACAACGCGCAAGGAGAGTACTACCTGACCGATGTCGTCTCCCTGGCCGTGCGCGATGGTGTCCCGGTCGTCGCGGTTGCGGCGTCCGACCCGATGGAGGTGCAGGGGATCAACGATCGTGCCCAGCTTGCGGCCGTCGAGCGCGCGCTGCAACGGCAAGCCGCGCAGACCCTGCTACGCGACGGCGTAACGCTCGCCGACCCGGACCGTATCGACGTGCGCGGAACGTTGAGCTGCGGAAAGGACGTCGCGATCGACATCAACTGCATCTTCGAGGGCGCGGTGACTCTCGGCGACTCGGTATCGATCGGTGCGCACTGTCTTCTCAAAAACGTCCGGATCGGTGCCGGAAGCGTCGTCGCTCCTTTTTCGCATCTCGAAGATGCGGAGATCGGCGGCCGATGCCGTATCGGCCCGTACTCGAGAATCCGGCCGGCGTCCGTGCTCGGCGATGAAGTGCACATCGGAAATTTCGTCGAGGTCAAGGCGAGCACCATCGGGGCGCGGAGCAAAGCCAATCATCTGGCGTATTTGGGCGATGCCAGCGTCGGCCGTGACGTCAACGTCGGCGCCGGGACGATCACCTGCAATTACGACGGCGCGAACAAACACCGGACCGTCATCGAGGACGACGTGCACATAGGATCGGACACGCAGCTGATCGCGCCGGTAACCGTGCGCAAGGGCGCGACCATAGGGGCAGGCGCGACCATCAGCCGTGAGGTGCCCGCGGGCGAGCTCACCATTTCTCAGAACACGCAGGTGACCGTACCGGGCTGGAAGCGGCCCGTGAAAGCGCGGCACTGATCATGTGCGGCATCGTCGGCGCGGTCGCTCGCGAGAACGTCGTCCCTACTTTGATCGAGGGCATCCGCCGGCTCGAATACCGCGGGTACGATTCCTCGGGGCTCGCGGTGATCAACGGCGGCTTGCATCGGCTGGTCAGCACCGCCCGCGTCGCCGACCTCGCGGCGCGGGCCAGCGCAACGGGCATCGCCGGTACCACGGGCATTTCACATACCCGCTGGGCGACGCATGGCGCGCCGACACCCACCAACGCGCATCCCCATGTCAGCAACGATGAGATCGCAGTGGTGCACAACGGCATCATCGAAAACTTCGAGACCTTGCGCACGCGGCTGCAGCAGCAGGGATACAGGTTCGTCACCCAGACGGACACCGAGGTGATCGTTCATCTCATCCACGCGCACTACGACGGCGACCTGCTGCCCGCCGTGCGCAAGGCGGTGGCCGAGTTCCGCGGCGCGTATGCGATCGCGGCGATCAGCACGCGGGAGCCTGGCCGTATCATCGGCGCTCGCGCGGGCAGCCCGCTGCTTGTCGGTGTTGGAGAGCACGATCACTATCTTGCGTCCGACGCGAGTGCGCTCGCGCCGGTTACGCAGCGCGTGGCGTATCTGGAGGAGGGAGACGTCGCCGATATCCGGTGCGGTTCCTATGCGATCTACGATGCCGATGCGGCGCGTGTGACGCGGCAAGTGGTCACCGTCAAGACTGCAGACGACGCGGTGGACCTGGGACCTTTCCGCCACTACATGCAGAAAGAAATCTTCGAACAGCCGCGCGCAGTCGCCGACACGCTCGAAAACGTCGGCGGCATCGAAGCGGCGCTGTTCGGCCCGACGGCTGCGGAGGTATTCTCGGACATCCATGCGGTGCATTTGCTGGCTTGCGGGACGAGCTATTACGCGGGTTTGGTCGCACGCTTGTGGCTGGAAGGCATCGCCGGCATTCCGGCACAAGCGGAGATCGCGAGCGAGTACCGCTACCGCGACAGCGTTCCCGATCCCAAAACACTGGTTGTCGTGATCTCGCAGTCGGGCGAAACCGCCGACACGCTCGCCGCGCTGGGGCACGCGAAAAAACTCGGTCAGCGGCATTCGTTGGGGATATGCAACGTCGCGACCAGCTCGATGGTGAGGCAGACCGAGCTCACATATCTCACGCGTGCCGGCACCGAGATCGGCGTCGCGTCGACCAAGGCGTTCACTACCCAGCTGACGGCGCTTTTCCTGCTTACGCTCGTTCTCGCCAAGTCGCGCGGCCGGCTCACCGCCGAAGACGAGGCACGCTGGCTGCGCGACCTGCGCCATTTGCCGAGCGCGATCCAATCGGTGTTGGCGCTCGAGCCGGCGATCATTGCCTGGGCCGAGCAGTTTGCAAAAAAGCAGAATGCGCTTTTCCTCGGTCGCGGCTTGCACTACCCGATTGCGCTCGAGGGCGCGCTCAAGCTGAAGGAAATCTCGTACATCCACGGCGAGGCGTATCCCGCGGGAGAGCTCAAACACGGGCCGCTTGCGCTAGTCGATTCCAGCATGCCGGTCGTCGCCATCGCGCCCAACGACGCACTGCTCGAAAAGCTCAAGTCGAACCTGCAGGAAGTACGCGCGCGCGGCGGGGAGCTGTATGTCGTCGCCGACGCCGACAGTCATATTGAAACAAGCGACGGGATCCACGTATTGCGCCTGCCGGAATACGCGGGCCTGCTCTCGCCTATCGTGCACACCATCCCGCTGCAGCTGCTCGCGTATCACACCGCGGTCATACGCGGCACCGACGTCGACAAGCCGCGCAATCTTGCGAAGTCGGTGACGGTTGAATGACGAGATCGGCGAGACTCGACTCCCCGCTTCAACGGGCGCCAAATGCCCTTGTGATCGCACTCGATGCCGGCACCCTTAAAGCCCCGCGTCCAGTTTCGCTTGCGCATCAGTAAAGGTGCCGACATCGCCGTTGGCCCCGGCAAGGTCGATCTGCTGGAAGCGATCGCGAAGACCGGATCCATTACATCGGCCGCGCGTGAGCTTGAAATGTCGTATCGCCGCGCGTGGCTGCTCGTCGACACGATGAACCGCTGCTTCAGGAGTCCGTTGGTCGAGACCGCGACGGGGGGCAAGCGCGGCGGCGGTACGCGACTCACCATGCTCGGCGAAGACGTGATTCAACGCTATCGCCGGATCGAACGTAACGCCGCGCGAGCGGGCGCCGCGGACATTCGCGCGCTGACGCGTCTCATTTGAGAGCGCAACGCTAAGCGTAGCCGACACTACGCCGATCGAACGAAACCGCCTTGATCAGCGTGTAGACCCGCTGGTTCTCGGCGAGGCCCAGGTCGACCCGCGAACGGCGAGTGATTCGTGCCCGCAATGACACGTTGCCGAGGCGAAGCTGGACCTCGACGATCGGACCACCCTCGTCGTCGATCGCAGTTATCGTTCCAGGGAGAACGTTCAGGATGCTCAATCCTGCCGGCGGCGCGAGCGCAAGCGAGACGTCCCGTGCGCGGATGCGCACGCGCACCCGTTCGCCGGCAAGCGCCTCCACGTTCGGCACGATCAACTCGCCGCCGTCGAAGCGCAGCGTTGTAAGAGCGTACTCCGAGTCGTACGCGACGACCGTCGTGTCTATCACCGAGCCCGCCTCGTAGCGGCCCGTCTGCGGTCGCAGATCGAGCCGGCCCATGATTTCGTCGACCTCACCGACGGCGATCGACTTGCCTTCGGACAGCAATACGATGGTGTCCGCGAGCCGTGTGATCTCCGCGACGGAGTGGCTCACGTAGACGATGGGAATGCGCAAGTCGTCACGCAGGAGCTCGATGTAGCGCAGCACCTCGTCGCGCCGAGCGACGTCGAGCGAGGCGAGCGGCTCGTCCATAAGCAAAAGCCTCGGCTGCGCGAGCAGCGCACGGCCGATCGCGACGCGCTGTTTCTCGCCGCCTGACAAGGTGCTCGGGAATCGATGCAGCAGACTTGCCAGTCCGAGGAGGTCGATCACATGCCCGGGCTCGATCACCCGCGTCGAGGCCGCCGCGCGGTGAAAGCCATAGAGCAGGTTCGCCTCGACGTGCATGTGTGGGAAGAGCAGATCGTCCTGAAAGACGTAGCCTAGCCGCCGTCGCTCGGGCGGCAAGTCGATGCCCCGGGCGTCGTCGAACAGCGTTTCGTCGTTGACGATGACGTGGCCGCGGCGCTGGCCGCCTACCCCCGCGAGCGCGTTGACCAGGCTGGTCTTGCCGGACCCGGAACGCCCGAATAATCCGACTACGGGCGCCTCGGCCTTGAACGACACCGCAAGGTCGAACGTTCCCAGCCGCTGTACGATGTCGACGTCGATCACGATTTTGAAGTGCGACGCGTGAGCCATTCGGATGCGACGAGCGCCGCGATCGAGAGCAGGACCGCGATCAGGCTCAGGCGGATGGCTTGCGCGTCGCCGCCAGGTGACTGCACGAACGTATAGATCGCCAGCGGCAGTGTCTCGGTCTCGCCGGGAATGTTTGACACGAAGGTGATCGTGGCGCCGAATTCGCCCAGGCTGCGCGCGAACGAAAGCACGACGCCGGTGATGAGACCCGGCAGCGCCAGCGGCAAGGTGATCGACAGAAACACCCAGATGCGCGAGCCGCCGAGCGTCCGCGCCACAGTTTCGAGTCGCGCGTCGATGGAGGAGATCGACAAGCGAATCGCGCGCACCATCAGCGGAAAACCCATGATCGCGGAGGCCAACGCGGCGCCCGTCCAGCGAAACGCAACGACGATCCCGAACCAGTCGTTCAACAGGGCGCCAAGAGGCCCTTGCTTGCCGAACAGGAGCAGCAGAGCGAAGCCGACGACGACGGGAGGAAGAACGAGCGGCAAGTGAACGAGGGCATCGAGCAAGGTCTTTCCTGGAAAATCAAACCGTGCCAGGACGTGCGCGACAAGGATCGCAACGGGAAGACTTAGCGCAACGCTGAAAAAGGCGACCTTGAGACTCAGAAGGATGATGCCCAGCTCGGTGTTGCTCATGCTCAGCATCGATCTACGGTGCCGGAGCGAAACCGTACCGCTCCCAGATCACGCGCGCCGAGGTGGAACGCAGATAGTCGATAAAGCGTTTGGCGGAGGGCGATCGGCTCGCTGCGACAATCGCCTCCGGATAGACGATAGCCGGATGCGAGCTCTCCGGAAACGTGTCGACGATTCGCACGTTTCGCTCGGCCAGCGCGTCGGTCGCGTAAACGATGCCCAGCGGGGCCTCGCCGCGCGACACCAGGGCCAGCGCGACGCGAACGTTCTCGGTCCGTGCGACCTGCCTCTCCACGCTTGCCCACACACCGAGTGTCTCCAGCGCCTGTTTCCCGTACTTTCCGGCGGGGACCGCGTCTGGATTGGCCATCGCGAGCTTGTCCGCACCCAGCGCGGCCGCGAGCCCGAAGTTGGGCCCGATCTTGAGCGTCGATCTGCTGCCGGCGGGCGCGATCAGCACGAGGCGATTGGAGAGGAGGTTGGCGCGGCTGCCTGGCGCGAGAAGCTTGCGAGCGTCGAGATAGTCCATCCACTCCAAGTCCGCGGAGATGAAGACATCCGCCGGAGCGCCCGCCTCGATCTGCTTCGCCAGGGCATTGCTGGCGCCGTACGAGACGACGATGGAAGTGCCGGTCTCGCCTTCGAATCTCCTGGCTTGCTCATCCAATGACTCCTTGAGGCTCGCTGCGGCGAACACGGTAAGGACGGCGGAGCTCCCCGCCGTGGCGCCCAAAACCAGGCCGACACCGACGATCGCTACTGCGACCGGTTTGATCCATTCGAACATGCTGAAAGGCGACCAGAGAGCTCTCGAGAAAGGCAATATATCTTCGTATATAACGATAGGCAAGCTCACGCGTCCCGCGGCTGCGGCGACGATTGCCGCCGGCGTGCTTGCAGATTTGCGGTACGATGGCGCCGCTGACAACGTCCGCCTGGCCATGGAATTCGCCTTTATCATCGATCCGCTTGCTTCGCTCAAGGCGTACAAAGACACGAGCGTGGCGATGATGCGCGCGCTGCAGACCCGTGGCGCGATGCTCTTTGTCCTCGAACCCGCCGATCTTTTCTGGACCGCGGCGGCGACTCAGGCCATGGTGCGGCCACTCACCGTGACCGACGACGATCATGAATGGTATCGCACAGGCGAGGCTCTGATTCGTCCACTGACATCATTCGACGCGGTCATGATGCGCAAGGACCCGCCCTTCGACATGGAATACGTCTATTCGACGTACCTGCTCGAGGCCGCGGAAAGCGAAGGCGCGCTCGTACTCAATCGTCCGCGCGCGGTACGCGATCACAACGAAAAATTGGCCATTGCCCGTTTTTCCGAGTTCACGGTGCCGACGCTGGTCACCCGGAATCCGGGGATGCTCGGCGCGTTCATCGATCAGCACAAGGATGTGATCCTGAAGCCGCTCGACGGAATGGGGGGCGCGTCGGTTTTCCGGGTACGCATCGACGATCCGAACCGGAACGTGATCATCGAGACACTGGCGCAGTACGGTGCGCGGACGGTCATGGCACAGCGCTTTATCCCCGAGATCGTCGACGGCGACAAGCGCATCGTGCTGATCGACGGCAAGCCGGTCCCGCATGTTCTGGCGCGGATTCCCAAGCCGGGTGAGACCCGGGGCAATCTCGCAGCCGGCGGCCTTGGCGTCGCGCGCCCACTCACCGCACGTGATCGCGAGATCGCCGAAAGCGTCGGTCCCAGGCTTGCGGCCAAAGGACTGTTCGTGGTCGGGCTCGACGTCATAGGCGACTTCCTGACCGAGGTCAACGTCACCAGCCCTACCGGTTTCGTCGAAATCACTAAGCAGACCGGGTTCGACGTCGCGGACTGCTTTGCCGACGCCCTCGAGGCGCTCGTTCGAGGCAGGCCCCGCGCTCGCTGATCGCCGCGTGCGCCGGCAGCATCGAAGGCGCAGAGCGGAAGCTGGCGCAAGCACGTGCTAACATGATTACTGCTGGGAAATAGCGGGAAATAACGCGGAATAGCTGTTGGAGGACGGTAGTGCGATCCGGCGCTAAAGTCGGCTTTGGCGAAGGAAGACCGCACGTGCGCGCGGGCGCGCCGGTCCCGGGAGAGTCCATGATCGGCATTCTCATTGTCGCGCACGACACACTCGGAGAAAGCCTGATCCGCGCGGTGACACACGTGCTGGGAGCGCGTCCTCCCCAGTTCGAGACGCTCGGCGTTCGCGCCAGCGATGACCCCCTCGACCTGCTGCCGCGAGCGCGCGAGCTCGTGGCATCGCTCGACACCGGCGACGGCGTCCTCATCTTCTCCGACATCTATGGCGCGACGCCCAGCAATCTTGCGACAAAACTGCTGCAGCCCGGCCGCATCGAGGGCGTTGCCGGCGTCAATCTACCGATGCTGGTGCGTGCGTTCACCTATCGAAGCAGAGGCATGGACACCATGATCAAGAAGGCCATCAGCGGCGGTTGCGACGGCGTACTCCACGTCGGGACGGACCCGGTCTATGCAACAACGAGAGATTGAAATCGTCAACAAGCTGGGTCTGCACGCACGCGCGTCGGCCAAGCTCACACAACTCGCCGCCAAGTATCAGTGCGACGTTTCACTGGCGCGCAGCGGCCGTAAAGTCAACGCCAAGAGCATCATGGGCGTGATGATGCTTGCGGCCGGCAAGGGCAGTCGCATCACGCTGGAAACCGATGGTCCGGACGAAACCGAGGCGATGGATGCGATCGCGGTGCTGATCGGCGATTGTTTCGGCGAGGGGCAGTAACCCGGTGTAACGGCTGGCGATATTGCTTACAAACGTTTATCGCCCGCCGGGAACCAATGCAAGGAAACGGCAATCAATGAACCAGTGTTTGCCCTTGCATTCGATGGAAGTCTTTCTGTCGTTCCCGAGAGACACTCGAGCGCAGGCGAATACGCGGGAAAGTTGATTGGCCGCCAATTCGAAGCTGGATGTGTCAGCCCCATCGTTTTGAAGAACGCCATGCCCAGACCTTTCAGATCCGTCCTGCGTCAATGAGCTTCGTCTTGCACGGTATCGGAGTGACGGGCGGCATCGCCATCGGGCGCGCGCAGCTCGTTTCGCACGCCACGCTCGAAGTTGCTCATTACACCATCCGCGCCGACCAGGTACCGGCGGAAATCGCCCGGCTGACCCAGGCGATTCAAGCGGTGCAAAAAGAACTCGAGGGGCTGCATGGCGCGATGACTTCAGGCGACGCGCCGGCGGAGTTCGGCGCATTTCTCGACGTGCATTGGATGATCCTTACCGACCCGACGATCTCCGAGACGCCCAAGCGGATGATCGCCGAGCTGCACTGCAACGCAGAGTGGGCCCTCACCCAGCAGATGGCGGTCCTGGTCGAGCAGTTCGACACGATCGAGGATCCATATCTGCGCGAGCGGCGCGCCGATGTGGTGCAGGTGGTCGAGCGCGTGCTCAAGGTTTTGCTGGGCAAGCCAGGAGCCATGCGCGCGTCCAACGCCGAGGAACAGACCATTCTCGTCGCGCACGATCTGTCGCCTGCCGATGTCATCCAGTTCAAGACTCACCACTTCGCCGCCTTCCTGACCGATCTCGGCGGCGTTACCTCGCATACGGCGATCGTCGCCCGGAGTCTCAACGTGCCCGCCGTGGTCGCGACCCACAATGCGCGCGCGCTGATACGCGAGAACGAGCTTCTGATCGTCGACGGCGCCAAGAACGTCGTCATCGTCAATCCCGACCGATCGGTGCTCTCCGAATACCGGCTCAAGCAAGGCGAGTTCGAGATCGAGCGCAAGAAGCTCAAGCGGCTGAAGACGACGCGTCCGACCACGCTCGACGGGCTCGAAATCGAATTGTTCGCCAACATCGAGCTCCCGGCCGATCTTGCGCAGGCGCTGGAGAACGGCGCAACCGGCGTTGGGTTGTTTCGAAGCGAATTCCTGTTTCTCAATCGCCAGGGGCTGCCTTCCGAGGACGAGCAGTTCGAGGCGTACCGTCAGGTCGCTACCGGGATGGCGGGGAGACCGGTGACGGTGCGCACTTTCGATCTTGGCGCCGATAAACACAAGGAAGGACTCGACGGCCTTGTCCGAGTCGCGCCGAATCCGGCGCTCGGCTTGCGCGCTATCCGATTCTGTCTGGCCGAGCCGAGACTGTTCGTTACCCAGCTCAGGGCGATCCTGCGGGCGTCGCATTACGGCAACATCAATATCCTGGTACCGATGCTGGTCTCCGCAGCGGAAATCGATCAGACCCTGGCCATGATCGCGCGCGCCAAGGACAGCTTGCGCGAGCAAGGGGTGCCGTTCGACGCGGGCATCAAGGTTGGCGGGATGATCGAGATACCGGCGGCAGTGCTCGCCATCGGCACATTCACCCGGCGCCTCGACTTTCTGTCGATCGGCACCAACGATCTGATCCAATATACCCTGGCCGTCGATCGTGCCGACGACGCGGTGTCGCATCTTTACGATCCCTTGCATCCGGCGGTGCTGAAGCTGATTTCCATGGCCATCGCCACAGCCAACAAGGCCAATGTTCCCATTGCCGTTTGCGGCGAGATGGCCGGCGAGCTCCGGCTCACGCGCATGCTTCTGGGCATGGGCCTGCGCCACTTTTCCATGCATCCGGCCCATCTGCTCGAGATCAAGCGGCGTGTGCTGAGCAGCGACGCAGCCGCGTCGCGGCCGCTGGTCAATCGCATGCGCCGCTGCGACGATCCGGAGCGGGTCGCGGCGCTGCTCGACAGACTCAATGGTTGACCCGCGGCAATCGGGGGTTTCCTATCCGCGGCGCGTGGCCTTCCGCAGGCGCCCGCGGCTGCTCCGGTGCGGCTACTCCGGTTGACAAGGATCATGATGCGTCGTACCGTAACAGAGGCGCCGATTTGAGGATCAG
>Ga0210402_10003723_pt1 | contig 14161 bp, 8 predicted proteins | sample IncBWC7MmetaG_FD_161055 | JGI IMG/M metagenome (GOLD analysis project Ga0210402, IMG submission 161055) | Forest soil microbial communities from Barre Woods Harvard Forest LTER site, Petersham, Massachusetts, United States - Inc-BW-C-7-M | ecosystem: Environmental > Terrestrial > Soil >...
TCTTAGTTGTCCTTTGTCGCCCGTTTTCTCGGGCACTTAAAAGAGTGAGAGGTGGCCGCTCCCAAGCCGAGGTGGAGCGTAGCGAAGCCGAGGGTAGCCGGTGGGCGCGGTATTTTGGGGGTAGACCGTAGGGGGAACCAAAATGCTGTGCACGCCGTGCCGCCGGGCGCGGGAATTAGACCCAAGCTCGTGCCGAGAAACGGATGCGTCAAGGAGAACAAGAAACGATTGGCGAGAAATAGACGGTAAATAACGTGGTTGGGGGGAAGGGGGGCGTTGGGGCCGATGTTACCGGAGGAATGGATGGACGGCCGGCGTGATCGGGAGAACGTTTGTCGTGGAGCGTTCCGGCCTGGCCGGGGCTGGGCCGTTCGGGAGTAAAGATAGCCAGGCATGGATCTGCTGTGGGGTACATATTCGGTGGAAGCGAAGGGGAATCTCGTAAGGGGGCGTATCGGTCGTAATGAGGTGAGGTCGGGTGGAGCCGTGAGGGTTACGGTAGGGGGCAAGAGGTCGGGGGAGGTACGTGTCGGAGTTGCAGAGCGGTTGATGCGCGGGGAATTGGTGGTACGGGGCCTGTTAGCGAGACGCGGGGCGGTTGGTTGCCCGGTTGCATGGGCAAAGAGCTGCAACAAACGGGGGAGGAAAACAGCTTTAGGATAGGCTGGGCGCCGGCTGGGCGGGTCGGGATGAAAAGGCGCGGATTAGGATGTGCCGCGGCAGCGGCCGGTTTTTTGGTGGCCTGTGGTGACACAGGCGAAGAGGTGAGAGTGCGAGAGAGGAGAGGGTTCTCTACCGCCTTCCAAAAGCCACAATACAATTTTTCGTTGAAATGTTTGGATGCTGGGGATTGTCGGACGATCGCGCCTTCGGCGCGGATGACGTCGCCCGGCCTTTACAACCGGCCCACACTCAGAAAACTACGTTTTCTGATGACCGACAACAGTACTCAACCCGACGATGTCGGCGAAATTTGTGATCTCCCCGAACGCCGTTTGGGGCCAATTCCCGGGACGAGGCCACTTTGTGTTAAGCCGGGCATTTCGTAATCTCTGAAAAGTATCGCCTTACGTCGTCTGTGGCGACCATTTCCTTAATGGCTATTTCCAGGCGAAGGTGGGTCCGCTATTCATCATGTACTCGGTAAGCGTGAACACACCACCATCGAGTCGTTGACCGTTCGTGAGAAAGGCGAGGAACGGGGCCGAATTGCTGTAGACGATTCCCAGCGCACCCCTACTCTCTTCATCGACGCCCGCCACCGGCAACACGCCCGTCACATCGGACGGAATTACAAAGATGCCCAGTTGTGAGGGGACATTGCAGGCGAACGATTTGCCGCGATTGCGTGACGGATCGGTTGCATTAAAAACACTTGAATTTCCGAAGATATTTACGTAATCCATTGAGTTGGGCAGACAAGGGTTCTGAGCTGTTGGTCCCCCTGACTCGCAGGCGCCGGTCCAGGTCATAGTAACACCTGTGCGCCGGGGGGAGTTCATCCCAGTGATGTTTGTCCACGTCAGAGTCGAGGGAAGCCGAGCACTGGCCGAGAACGGTTGGATGTCCGCCCCAGCTGAATCGGAGAGCAGGCTCCAGGTCCCTTGTGCCAGGTGGGCAGCAGTTCCTGGGCCGAGGATCGTGTTGGTCCAAAGATAGCCGTCGCCCGCCGCCGATCTTGCAACCGGCTGCGTCACGACCTGCGAGTTCCTGGTGAGAGCAGGCGGAAGCAGGCCGCTCAGCGTGAGCGAGTTCCCAGCCTTTAACTCGCGCCCTCCAGCTACGGTGATGCTGGACAAGAATACGGAGGTTGGCTGCGAAGCGGTCAGTTGGTCATACACGACGCATTCCCCGGCCGGCACAGCATATGGTGGGATGTGAAAGTTCGAAAGCAATTGAGCATAGGTTGCGTACAGGCCGTCGCGACCGGTGTTCGCAAAGAATCCGGTAACTCCCTCCTGACTCAACGCCTCGATAGTTCCCAGCGCTCCTGAGAATGCGCCGACGTTGAGTGTCCCATCTGCATCGATGGCCGCCTCGGCCTCGGGCAGCAGGCCCATAGGATGTACGCAGGAGTTTCTGCCAGTCTGGCCGGTCGAAAGCACAGAATCGTTGCTTGGGATTCCGTTCACCGCGATCACCGCGGGGGTATAGCAACCCAATGGTGTGTCAGAGGGTAATTGAATGTTGATCTGATCCTCGCCAGGGAATTGAGGAGCGCGTCCCGCGTACAGCACCGTCGCGATCTTTCCTCCCACCGTCGCGGTGACTGTGACGTCCGGAGTCACCGCGCCGGGAGCCACGTTGTCGGCGCCTGCTATGGGACCTAACCCCGTGCCGAAGAGACTGATCACCGATCCCGGCGCCGCTGGGTTCGTCAATGAATTCTGACGGACGTCGGTCGACGACAGCGCCACCAACGCCGCAGCCGGACCCGAGCCCTGGGAGTTTGCAGTGAAAATGCCGGGTACCGTTCGGGTGATCTGGATGGGGAGCGACGAACTGGTCTTGCCAGCATAGGTCAATGTCAGACTGGCTGATCCGACCGGTGCCGTTGACGGCAGAATAGCTGCCACTTGCGTCGGCAACGTATAAAGAATGTAGGCGTCGATGTTTTGTCCTCCGCTCCTGACTGCAATGGAGGTGCCGTTCGTCGACGGGAGAGAAGCGCCCAGCGGTAACGAAGCCTGCTGGAGATCCGTTCCCGCGAGCCCGGTCCCGAAAACGATAAAGATCGACCCTTGGGCGATCGGCGTATCTCCTTTGGGTGGAGAGAAATAGCTCGCAGCGTTCATTGCCGCATTTACAACAGGCTGGGCGAAACAGGCACAAGTCCAGAATGCTCCCAGCGCTGCTCGTAGCAGGCCTAGCATAGCTTCTAGAACTATCACATTTCGGCATTAGCCTACCGAGCGAACCGCGAATCTTCGCAAAAAGGCAGTTCGCAGCGTTCGCATGAACGGGCGTGGTGCCGGTTGTGGTCACGGTATGCTTTTCTCGTCTGCTCGGAGATGCTGCGGCGAAAGACTGGGGCGGTGAGACGTCAGATTTTTTGCGGCACACCTGCACTTGAGCGGCCGGAGGATGACCGCCGCATTTCTCTTAAAGGGTCCCGCACGATTCGAACCTATGAGGCTCAGGCACCTGGGCAAAAACTCAGATCAGATCGTCCGCTTGTCAGATGAGCCAGCGGAGGTGCTGATAGTTCAACACTGCCATGACATCACGCCTGTCGTAAGGAAAACGATCCGGGCTTTCGCGGTCCAACCTTCCCTTCCAAGGAGGTACTGCTGTATAGATGGCAGGGATACGCTGCGCCTCCTACACGCCTATGACCTATATGAGGACGCCCTCGCCTTTCACTTGAAAAACGTAAACCGCGTCACGCCAGACGCGCTGTCGGTCTGTTGGCCGTTTGTGGCAGTTTCCGTGTGGCCGACGCGCCTACGAGTTGCCGGTAAGAAAAAGGGCAGATGGACGATGCCTCACCGAGGGCACGTCCGAACTGTAGATCTGAGCGCGCTGGCCCGAAGTCGCGTTCTGGGAAGCGTCGGCGGTATACCCGCCCGTCTCACAGGTCTTCGATGGCCGTTTCCGGCCAATGTACGGGTCGGCGACTACACGTCCGCGTGGACTTGCCGGTTGCTTCACGCTCATCCCCCAACGCATAATGGACCCATGTTCGAGCGTTATTCTTACCGGGCGCGATGCCTGATCTCATGGCGCTCTGGTCTGCGAGAAGACGCGGCGGATCGTACATCGAACCCGAGGATCTCCTGCACGCCTTGATCCGGGAGGACCGCGGGGAGCTCCCTGCTATCAGCGCGGAAGTGTTTCCCGGCGGCGCGGTCCCCAACGGGAACTCAGCCGCAAACCGCCGAACTTTCTTTTCCGACAGTGTAGTCACGAATTTGCTTCGGGAGTTACACGAAGACACAGACCCTCTGAATGCGGAAGGACGTGGAGAAAAGCGAGAGCCGGTCCCACATATCGACATGCCAATTTCCCATTCTCTGAAGGAAGTCCTGGCGCTGGTCGCCAAAGCCCATCAAGACAACACTAAGATCATCGAACCAATAGACCTGCTGGCGGGAATCGTGGAGAACCGGGACAGCAGGTTGGCTCAACTGCTACGGGATCACGGCGTCACACGCCAGAGGGTGGTGAAGGCGCTCGATTCTGGATCATAGACCGCGCGCCTGTGATCTGCGCTGGTCTCTTCCGCCCGGGACGATAATCGGCCTTGGAACTGCAATTAGTGTTAAGCGGCCACAGCGTGGAGGGACGATACGGGTTTCACGTGGACTCAAAACGCGCGTTGGTGACAGTACGGAGTTCATCCCGGAACGGTGTAGGGTGCGAGCGGTGCAGGGCGCCAGGATCAAAGGATGCCAGTTCTGCGCGTGCGAGGTGTTCCGGAGCGCAGCCCCTGGATCAGTAAACCGCCCTGCGTTTGCCGCCCTCGACGAAGCCGCTCGATTTCTTCTCCACCCTGACTTCGAGATCGTGCCGCTTGAGGGACGCGTTCGAATCGGGCACGAACCCGATCACATACTGCGCCAGCGCATCCGCCTTGAAGCTATCGAGAATCCGGAGCAGCAACGGCGCGTCGATCGACGCATACTCCACCGAGCGGCCGCCAGTCAGCTTGCCCAAGTCTTCGAATTGATGCATGCGCCACAGATTCCGTGGATAGGCGCTGCGGATGTGATGCTGGTAGTTGGTTGCGACCGGATCGATCGGGATGCCGAGATCGAGGGCCTGAACTCCGATGTCTTCGGGCAGAGTGGTGGTGGCGCCGATCCCTTCCGAGAACATCACCATCACGCGCGACACTTTGTCCTGCGCCGCTGCGACGTCGTTCAGTACGCCGATGGCCGCTTCCATCGGCCAGCCGCGGTGTTCGTTGCTGAGAAAGTAGCTCGTCTGGTAATCCTGCGTGAATGGGCCGTAACCTACAGTGTCACGCTTCGCAGGCAGAGCGATCGGAATATCGGCGGCTGCTTCCGTCACGAAGCTCGCATTGAGCAGCCCGCGAAAGTCGCGTGTCACAACGCGAGCATCTGTCGTCGCGCCGGTCAGCCGGTAGAGCTTCTGCCCCGTAGTGGCGTAGACGCAGATCCGAACGTCGGCGTCTTGCTTTTCGAGAAGCTGCCTGGTCATGCCTTCTTCCCAACCCGGAATAAAGCGGAATACATCGGCCGGATCCCAGAAATATCGGATCGCCGGATTGACGTCGAACAGCAGCACGAGTTCGAGCGGCATACGCCCCTGCGTCGCGGGACCGTCGAAGATTGTGAACGGGCGTGGCTTGCCGTCCTCGAACAGAGTCACATCTGCCGCTTTCAGGTCAGGCACGAAGTGCTTGCCCTGCCTGACATGGAATGCGAGCAGCACCAGCCTCGTCTGCGCGCTGAAGGTGACCACCGGGGGTTCTTGCTGTGCGGCAGCAGAGGTTGCCAATAGGAGAGTCAGGAACAGACGGCTGATCATGAGAGGCTCCGCGTTAATGAAATTTTGGCCTGAAGAGCCACGTCGCACCCACATCGACGGCTTGCCGAAAGGATACGTTTCTTCAACTTGCCGTAAAACATAAAAAAACCGGCCAAATCTGCTTGGGCGAAAAGCCTAGCGTAAGTGACTTTGAGTCAAGCAGTTTGGCCGGTTTTTTCGCGTTTATTGGGTCCAATCTGTGCACGCGCTCTTAACGCTTGAGTTTCAAACGAGTTATCGGCGCGCGGGCATCATGATTGGCCGAATAAACGCCCATCTCGCGGAATTGAATCCGGGTGACGCTGGTCCCCAGCTGCGCTGGGGGAAGCATGCAACCCTGCGGTGTCGCCGGAATCATCTCCTCGAAGGCGGTTTCCGGCCAATTATGAGGTCACCGGGGCGGCGGGATCGATCTGAGCTTTGTACGAGTGGCCGACAATCCGCCCGCTGGTCCCCGTAAAAACGACGGCGTTACTCGGGAGCGATGGTCTGATCCTTCCGCTATGAAGAGGTAGCGTTCAGGTGTCGTCGTGGTTGTTACGCCTGGGTGCGGCCGCTCAGTGAGTGACAGGCAGCCCCACGACGATCAGAACCGTGTAGTCCTGCTTGTGGCGGCCGTTCACGGCAGGCATGGCCGCCCCCAGATTCACAGGAAAACCCTTGGTGGGAGCGTTCGCAGGCGAGCACGCGTTGGCAGCCTTCGCCGGCGTGTAGCGCGCGGAGCGACATCCGAGATGGGTGACATCGTAGAGGGTCGCGCCGTCGGCGAGTTCCCACCGCTGATTGCCGTTCTTGTCCTTGGGGTGAACCGTCAGCACGGTCGTCACCTCGCGGTCACCCGTGACGAGGTATTTCCCAGCAGGCAGTGGAAGGGTCGGCTTCTCCATGATAAAGCCATGTTCTTCCAGCCACCAATCCGAAGCGTCGAATTTCCACTGCGCCGGCGCCACGCCGGTCGCCTTCAATTGAGAGTAGTGATCCAGCTTGCAAGCGCGCGGGCCCGGGTCCTGGTTCCAGAAGCCCCATGCTTGCGCGCCGTTGCCGGAGGTGGTCACGGGGTCTCCCAGCGCCGCGATGAACTGCGGCTCGATGCGCTTGAACTTCGAGAGGTCTGCGCCTGACGCGTGGCCCGCCGCCAACATGAGGGATCCCATGGACAGGAGCCAGCGGCTTACGGACGGCACGAGGTGATGGATATTCATGCGATTGCTCCAGTTGGACGACCTGATGACATCCTACATCAACGCGCGCCCCGAAGCTGGCCTCTTCGTGCGTTTTACCGAGGTCTTCGCGGTTGCAATTGAGATGCTTATAACGCGCTACTCGGAGGAGCCCTTGGCACCGTCAAACTTCGTACGAATCGCCAAGGGCGGACAGAGCAGGCGCGAGTGCTCCTCGCTGGAGCTACTCCGCCGTGGTGTATCTCGCCATCGTTGTCCTTGCGTCACTCATCCTGCAGCGGCCGCAACCGAATCCGTGCTTTTCAAAAGCGGCTTAAAATGCGCCTTTTGCCACATTCTCGCGCAGAGCCTATTTTTCAAAGCCCCGTATGTATGGGACGACCGGCGGCCGCGGCCCCGTGCTAAATAGCGGTCCCCGTGTCGAGCGGTAGCTTATGTTCATGACCGCCGTCTCGATGCGGCGTCCGACGGCAGAGTAACGGCCGTTCTCCCAGTTTGATTCCATGTAGTGGTTCGTAATCCCAGTTGACAGAAGCAGCCGCTCAGCATTGAATGGTTCCTTCTTGGTCACCATCATCTCGGTAATCCAGTGCGGTTGGGCGTTCGAGGCGTGGTACTGTGCGTAGGGGCCGGGCCAGCCAAGCATCGAGATGATCGTCGGCTCTTTTTGTCCTTCGATTTCGCCGGCGTAGGTCCAGCCCACACCCTGGCCCGCAATTACGGCCGCTTTCGCCCCATCGTTATACTCCACGATACACACATTTGCCTGGGCGTTCTTCTGAAAGATTCCCTGCTTTAAATTAAAACTTGCCGCTACTGAATCAAGCAGCTTGCCGACCCAGGGATTGCGTTCGGCCCACTTCCATGTTTCCGGTCCTCTAATGGACTGCACTGCCTTGACGCCTGTCTCACCGCCCTTGCGGCGTTCTACGAAGGCCTGCAGCACGTCAATACAATGGAAGATGCCTCCCTCATCTGAAGCGCCTCCAAGCACGATCGAGTTCTTTATTGGCGTATCGATAGCTATCTCTATCTCGGGCTTGCGGAAGTACACCGGTATGGAGGAACCTCCGGTCAAAGGAAAGTTCAGCTCACGGGATTTGTCAAACATCCACTTGGCGTCGTCCCAATTGTAGGAGAGGTGCTTGTCGTTAAAGACCGGCACCGAGCGTTTGCTCTGGTCGAAAACCCGGATAACCTGCTGATATATCCACCAGCGCGGCAAGAGCCAGTGGCCCTTGAGATCGGTTGGATAATTCCCGTGTTCTCCGACGATGACAACACCATCCACCGCAAGTTCCCTCCCCCCAAGTGTGACAGCCTCTCCCACTGTCTTATAGATAGGAATGTTTTTCGCTTTGCATACTTTCTGACCCAGTCCGCTTGTGTCAAACTGATGAATGTAAACGGACACAACATCCACCCGTGCAGAAGTGTGGGCGCCCTGCCACCAGTAGCCGTCCATCAGCTTGCAAATGATCCAGTCCGCATGTGATCCCGGAGCACCCCAAAAGCTGACGCAACAGGCGATACGAGGCCGTGTTTGCTGAGTCTGTGGAACAGCACCGGCTGCGCTGCCGGCCAAAGCAGTCAAACCGGCCATACCGGTTGTTCCCAGCATTTCACGCCGGGTGACGAGTGGGTTCGGCCCCATAGGGTGATTTTCAGTCATGTAAAAGCTCGTTGTGTTGCGGTCCGGTAGTCATTGAAGGCTAGATTGTACCGCCGCGCGATAGCTGTCGCGAAATCCCCTCAGGAGCAAAGGCGCCACTCTGGTCGGGTCACGTGCTACTCGAAGGAGCCCTCGCGGTGTCAAGCTCCGTACGAATCGCCGATCCAGACCGAACCCTCCAGCGTGGAACCGTGTAAGATCTCCTCTTGTCTTCTTGCAGCGCACGGCTGCTTTTATTGAGTGTGATATTTCAATTCGAAACCTGATTCCTACTCGCTGAGGCGAGCTTTGGTGGCTCAATCCTCAGCTACCGCGGGCTCGTTGGGAACGAGCCCATCGATTACTTCTTCGAAGGCGCCGCAGCCTTGGTGGTCGCCGGTTTGCTCATCGCGACCGGTTTCACCCCAGCTTCCTGGAATATATCCACCAGCCGCTTCGCGATGTACCTGTCCTCGCCATCTTTCAGCAGCCAGGTGGAGAATCCGAAGCTGTTTGGAGCCCCGCCACCGCGGCCACCACGACCACCGCCCGCAGCACCTGCAGGTCTGGGCGCGCCGCCTCCGCCTGCGGAGTCGTTGGGGCCGCTCCAGTTTGGATCTGAACGACCCGACATGCCGCCCGCGCCCATACCGAGGCCCGGAGGAGAGCCGATCGCCACCGGCTTGGTCTCGCCCAGCTTCCGCATGATTTCCGGCCCGTTGATCTTCACCTGGTCGGCGTCCCATGTCCAGGTGTACCGCGGCGACACATTGCCAAGCGCATTTCCGTTGTAAGTGCGCGTCATTGTCACGCCGTACTTGGCGAGCGCCCTGGTAATCGTATCCGCCTTGGCATCGTACTTCTTGAGAGTCTCATCGTAGTCCTGGTTTACGAAGAGCTCCAACGCCTTCAGAAGGCCGAAGCACGACTCCTTGGAAACCTTGCAAACGCGGCCAATGCGGTTCTCCTGCGGACTCATGTTCAGTAGCGCCCAATGGAGCAGGTTTTCCTTGCCGATCATGAAGCCGGTCGCCTGCGGTCCGCAGATGTCTTTGCCGCCCGAGAACGCTACAATGTCGAAGCCCAACGCCGGAAGCTCCCACAGCCGTTCTTTCGGTGGAACGTCGGCCGAGGCATCGCAGAACGTATAGATATTGTGTGCCTTGGCGATGGCAATCACCTCTTCCGCGGTTACCGGTGAGCGGTTGGACTGGATGTGGTTGAAGTGGATGCCAACCGTGCGCTCGTTGATGGCCGCGATCAACTCATCTTTCGTATTCACGACGACCAGCTTCACGCCCGTCTGGCGAATCTGATGGTCGAAGTTGTCGCGATGTCCCGCCAGGATGATGACCTCGGTTTTGGGAAAGCCGCGCAGGTCGGGGATGTTCAGCATCCGCTCGTTGTAGTCCTCGGTCAACATGCCGGCATAGCCGCACAGGATCGCAGCCGCGCAGCCTTCCGTCACCAGTGCGGTATAGCCTTCAGGCGCCTTGACCAGTTTGGCAATCCACTTACCTGACTTGACCAACAGGTCGTCCATCACGCAGAAGTGCATGTTGCCCATGCGTATTGCTTCCATGACCTCCGGTTTCATCACCGATCCGCCGATGACGGTCACCGTTCCCTGGATGTTGACTATAGGCGTTACACCCAGCATGTCCCAGGGGTTGCCGGTCGAGCAGAAGCCCTTGGTGATTGGCGCAACCTGGTGCCCATCCACCAGCCGCAGGCCCGGCGAGCTCATGGAGCCCACGTTGCTCACGGTCGGCGCATCTGCGTTCAGCCTGCTCGAACCGAACATCCCGGCACCGACGGTGCCGAGCCAGGAGAGAAAACTACGACGGCAAGATTTCAGATTCATATGTTCGTCCTTAATCATACTCTAGGCCGCTCCAGCGTCTGGCGGTAGTTTCAGGGCATCCACTCCGCGGGGTTGGCCGTCAGTTCCCGGGCATGGCGCTGCAACTCCGTCAGATACTCGAACGAGTTGGCGCCACATAACTGGCAGGTGTGGATCAGAGTCATAAATAGGTCGCCCGCCTCCGCCCCGTGCAGCGTCCGGTAGAACAGTGCATTCTTCCGGTGCAGTACCGCCCGCTTGAGAGCGCGCTCGCAAAGATTATTGTCTAGTGGGGCGCCGGCTTCTCGGAGAAACGTAGTTAAGGTTTTCCAATGCCGCAACAGATAGGTGATCGCCTTGCCCAAACCGGAGTTGGGCTCCGCCTTCCGCTCGGCGAACTGCGCCTCCAGCCAGCCGTGCAGTTTCTCCATGACCGGACCGCTGTGCTCCTGGTGAAACCGCAACACCATGCCAGGCAGGCCACTGGCCTACGCTGCGCCCACACCAAGCACTTCAGATGCTCTCCTACCGGCTGTTCATAGCCGAGATAGTGATGCGCCTCCATCAAGCTGTTGAACAACGACTCTTGGGAGGTGCGCCGCGCGCAGCAGGTTCGTCCAGTCTGGCGGCGCGGTGGATTTCCACTGGATTCGCATCTTGTTCCCGCTACAAGACTCGACCTCGATCCCATACTCTTCGGGCGTTGTGCAGCCCGGCGCGATGAGCTCGACGAAAGCTGGCTTGGTTGCTCTTTTCCGCCGGCGGGTTGGAACTCCACCGAGCTGTTTCTTCAGCCTCGTATAATCCAGCCGCAAACGGTGGGCTACCGGATAAACACCGTATTACCGAGCCAGTTCGACCGCAGCCTGCCAGAGGGGCTCCGGCAGCTTCGTCCGCCGCGACTGGATGCCGCGAAACTGCTCCAGCTGGCGCTGTAACTGCGCGATCGGTTCAGGAATGGGTGTGCTTCCGGTTCACGATCAGCCGCCTCCTGGGCGACTGAATGAACTCAACAGGCCCGGCTAGCTGGCCGCACGCATGCTTGCCGAAAACTCACCACCGTCCGATCAATGCTACCAGTGCTGCTTCGAGGCAGCATAAGCACCCACCAGCACGAATCCACCAGTCCGACTTGATGGCTCACCTTATGGAATTGAAAATGTGGGACCCAGAGTCGTCGACGGTGCCAGCGTGAAGTGAGGAGCCGGGCTCACTGAAGCCGCCCAGATACCGCCGTGTTGTCGTTGACGGACTTGGGACCCGGGTATTGCCGGCGGGCTTCCCTGCCTTGGGAAGCATGAGGCGGATCCCGTACTCGTTCCACAAGGGCGATTTAGGATCTGTTCCACTGCATCACCCATTGGGACAGCGTCGCGTGCAACCCCTCCTTGGCTTCACCAGCTATGGGCGAGTAACGCGCCACTCGGACAGAGCGGCTCCCGCGGCAGTTCCGCTCTAATTTGGCGCGCCCGAACGAAGACGCGGCATCGTGATTGTCCCAAGTCGCCTGCTGTTCCGTTGGGACCGATCCGCCGCCGACGGAGTGGATGATCTCCCCGAAGGCCGTTTGGGGCCGATGACGACCCGTGTTCCTAAACGCTACGCGACTAGGCGTTCTTTATCCGGGCGGCACTTCTCACCGTCGACATACCCTCAAACTTGGATTTGGCAACGTAGAACCTTTGAGGCGCGGCGCGATTGCCTGGCCCCATTCGAAGCCCTTGGGTACTGCGATTCGAGATGTACTCCAGGGCAAAGGATCGCAGGAAGATCTTGTTGCGTGAATTCTCCTACTCGTTCCTCAGCGCCACCATCGGATCGATCGACGATGCTCGCCGCGCCGGCAGATACCCCGCCACGAGCGCCGCGGCGAACAAGGTGGCCACCGCGGTCGCCAGAGCCCACGGATCGTTCCGCTTCATGCCAAACAGAAACGACTCGACCAACTTCGATGCCATTAGCGCCGTCGGCACGCTCACCGCGACCCCGATCCCCGCCAACATCAGGACCTCGCGCAGCACCAACCAGACCAGCCGCCCGCGCTGCGCCCCCAACGCCATCCGAATCCCGATCTCGCTGGTACGTCGCGCGACGTTGTACGCCACCGTGCCGTACAGGCCTACACAGGCGATCGTCAGGGCGAGCAAGGCGAATACGGTGCACAGCCGGGCCAACGTGGTTTCCTCAGTGATGCTTCGGTCGATCTCCGCCGCCTGGGTCCGGATGTCGGCCACGGGCAAGTGCGAGTCGGCCCGCCGCACAATCTCGCGCACTGCATTGACGTAGGTGAGCGGGTCACCGGCCGTACGCAGTGCGAAGACCATATCTGCGGGAAGCGGATAACCCTGATCGTACGGAAAAAACACCACCGGCCGAATCTGTTGCTTCAGCCCGCCATAGTGTGTGTCCCTCGAAACTCCTACGATCTCCATATTGCGCCCCGCGGTTTTGCTGTTCTCGATAATCAGGTGCTGCCCCAATGGATTCTGGTCTGCAAAATTCACCTTCGCAAACCGTTCGCTGACTACCGCAACCTCCGGCGAGCCGGGCCGGTCGCGCTCCTCTATGCCGCGTCCCACCAGAATCGGAATCTGCATCGCCTCAAAAAAGCCCGGTCCCACCGACATCACGCGGGTTTCCGGATCTCGCTTCGCGCCCTGCACGTGAATGCCGATCGCCCAGCCCCCTTCAATCATCGATTCATCGGACAGACTCGCCGCCCGCACGCCTGGAATCTCGCTAAACCGCATGCGCAAGTCTCCGTAGAACGCCGAAATCTCCGGGCCCTTGTGGCCGGCCTTTGATGCCTCCAAGTGAAAGAGCACCACGTTCTCACGACTGAAACCGATGTCCACCGACTGCAAGTTCGAAAGCGTACGCACAAACAGTCCTGCCGCCACCAGCATCAACAGCGAGAGCGCGATCTGTCCCACCACCAGCAAGCGACCCATTCCGCCGCCCCATAGCGAGTGGCGTCCCCCGGCCTGCCCGCCGCGCGTCTCCTTTAGCGCCGCCATCACGTCGACGCGTGTCGCCTGCAAGGCCGGCGCCAATCCGAAGAGCACCCCCGTGAGCAGCGAAAGCGCCGCCATGACGCTCAGCACCCGCCAGTTCAACTCGGGGTGCAGCGTGAAGTTGCTCTGCCCGGCTCCCAGCAGCAGTGTCAGAAAGCGAATTCCCCAGATCGCCAATGACACGCCGAGCGCGCCGCCGAGCCACGCCAGCAGAAGGCTCTCGGTCAACATCTGCCGCACCACCCGCAACCGGCTCGCACCCACGCTCAGCCTCATGGCGATTTCGCGCCGCCGCGCCGATGCGCGGGCGAGCAGCAGATTGGCCACGTTGGCACAAGCGATGGTGAGGATCAATCCCACGAGCGTCAGCAGCACGTAGAGCGGCTTCGAGTATCGGCGGCGTAAGCCGCTCAGTCCACCCTTACCCGGCGTCACCACCAGTTCGGGAAGTTGCGCGCGCTCGGCCGCCGTTCTTGCAGTGCTCCCGACCCATTGGTGAAATTGCGGCGCCAGGACGGCTTGTGCCTGCGCCCGGCTGACTCCCGGACGTAGCCGGCCCATGATCTCGATCCAGTAGGTGTTTGGGTCCTGATATTCGGTAGAGGCAAGCCGCGGATTGGTATGTATTGGAATGTATAGGTCGGGCGCGCGCGACGGGTCGACACCGAAAAACCCAGGTGGCGCTACGCCTGCCACCGTGAACGGCATGTTATCGATCAATATGGATTTTCCCGGCGCTTTGGCGGCGCCGCCGAATCGCCGCTCGGCGAGCGCATAGCTCACCACCGCCACTGGGGAAGCGCCCACGCGATCATCATCCGGAATCGTCAACCGCCCGGCCGCAGGCGGAACGGGTGTGGCTCTCATCCTGGACATCGACCTCAAGCGGCGCGAACAGCCATCCGTAGCGGACGAAGTGTCAATTCTATAGCGGGCTCCCAACGGTCACTGAGTGCGAGAGCTCGGAGCTCCACGATGT
>Ga0210402_10003724_pt1 | contig 14160 bp, 13 predicted proteins | sample IncBWC7MmetaG_FD_161055 | JGI IMG/M metagenome (GOLD analysis project Ga0210402, IMG submission 161055) | Forest soil microbial communities from Barre Woods Harvard Forest LTER site, Petersham, Massachusetts, United States - Inc-BW-C-7-M | ecosystem: Environmental > Terrestrial > Soil >...
GATGGGACGAAGGAGCTTGTGGAAGCGATGGTGGGGAGGCCGCAGTTTGTGGGGGGGTTGCGGGAGGGACTGGCGAGGGGGGCATAACTCGACGGAAATGTTTTGTTCGGAAATGTAGTTGTACGCTATTGTATGTTGTTGAAAGGGGGTGGCGTGGCAAAGTTTGTGTTGTTGACGCGCCGCACGCGATGGTGTTGTGTGCTGCTTGACTTGGAATCACTCTTCTTCTCAATTTCCTCTTCTACACCACTCTTGTTTTACATTACACTATGACACGGCCACCCCTCCCAACTCGCCATGCAAATCCTCACATAAAAACAACTCGTCAGTGCCTAACCCCTGATCCGTCGGCTGAAACTCAAAATTTTACCTAATCTACAGTGGATTCTGGTGTGCTACCTCCTGTGAAGTATCAGATTCTCAATTGTCAGGGACAGGATATCCTAGTGAGCACCGATCATTGTCGGGGATGCTACATACAGCGCATTGACCAGCTTTGCTCCAGGTTGGCAGAATGAAGATCGAAACGCCTACGGTATGCAAACCCGAACAGCATCCACTGCACAAATTGCTTACTTCCTTCCCCACTCAGGCTTCTGGACACGCCTTCATCCTCAGGCGTTTCGACACCGGCGCCATCAGCCTCACCACCATGTTCCGCGCCGCTTTCCCCAACGCTCTCGACGAAGAGGAGAAACGCGAGGTGGCATGGGTGAAGGAGCGCTATGACTTGTCTGGGAACAATGGTTCGTCGAAAGAGCTTAACATCACCCGCCTCGCCGGCACCTGGGTCAGCCCCAAAGTTGCAATGGAACTCGGCACCTCGTATTCGCTCGGAAACCTCATCGCCGCCGTCGTCCAGGCTCAACCCGATCCGAACGGGAACTACAGGCGATCGGGTAAGGCGGCTGCGGCTGGTAATACTCCCAAGGCTGTGTCGATACCGTCTGCACCGACTTCTGCCTCTAAAACATTGCCTACGCCATCGCCGACTGCCGCGACGCCGAACCCTGCTAAACGGCGGAAGGAATCATCACCCGCACCTGCACCTGCACCTGCGCCAACGCCAACGCCTGCCAAGGTCGCCTTACCCCGACGATCCGCTCGGACGAAGAGTCCGCCCCCGAAATCGGCAGCGACCATGACCCCTCTCATGTCTATCGTCAAGGCCCCTAAAGGGTCGAAAACAGCACGACGGGAACAGGTGGTTACTCCTGGGGGATCGGATGAAACGGTTGTGGACGAGGACGGGGAAGCAGTGGATGATGTTGCTGGGTCTGAGCTGCGTCAGCAGGATATCGCGGAGCAAAAGGAGATGATTAAGGACTTGAAGGCGCAGAGGGATGCGGTTATGAGGGGCAGTGCTGCGCCGGAGGATACGGAGGTGGATGGTGCTGCGAAGCTTAAGAGGGCGAGAGATGAGGCAGAGGAGGGGTTGGTGTTTGATTTCAAGGAGCCGGAGGTGGGGGAGAGGGCGATCGCGACAAATAGACGGGTTAGTCGGTTCCATCTGGAGCCGAGACAGAAGTCGTTTGCGTGGGGAGTAGCTGTGTTTGCGTTTGGGATGGGCGCTGTGTGAGTTGTTCCGTTCGAGCTCGATTTGGTTGTTGTTCTGACTTGGCTTGTAGAGCGCTATTGCCAAACCTCAATCTCTTCTGATCACCCTCCTATCGCCGTCTGCTGTCATTTTTCCCTGCCGTTAGCTCCTCTCCATGTCTCGATATTTTCCTATCTATTCCGCCAGCACCGTTCATACTGTGTGGTAACCTAGCCTAGGCTGTATGACTATTTCAATTCTCTGGCGATACACACATTGATACGCAATCTCCTCGTCCTAACTTTAATTCTCGTGTTTTGCTGTTGGATGTCCGTTTATGATCTCACCTACAGATATATACATAACCTTTTACAGTCGTCGCTCTGTGTTTGAGGGTCATATCGACCTTTATTGATGTACAATTTTTATTTTGGAATAAGATCACGGGCAATATCAGAATCGTAGAAACCTCTGGTTGTGAACGTGAGCGTCAAGGTTTACAGACCATCGCACCATCCTCGGCATACAACCCAGTGACATACAAGGTTCCCGTGGTAGAATCTAGCAAGCCCGTGGAAGATGACGAGAAGCCAGTTCCATTGCTCTGGAACAACGTCTCAATCTCATGACTTAACACAGCCGACACCTTCCCACTCGCAGATATAGGTGCCTGGAGGTCATACTCCGCCGGGAGAGTTGACAACACCTCCCCATCCGCACCTCGAGCCCGGGGCGCGATGGAGACGACCCAGCTCGGGGCGAGTGCATCGGTTTTGTTTGCGGCGACAACAATGAGGGACGGGAAATGCGGATGGCCTGTGACGATTAGGGCGCCGTGTTCATCGAATATGACGTTATCTGGGCTGAATGGCACGGGGACGGTGTGCATGTATTTGAGGACATTGCTGGATGGGAAGCGGGAGTAGAAGTAGATTTGGTTGAGGGAGGTTGCGGCTAGTGCTACTTGGGTGCGGTCGGGGGAGAGGGCCACGCCGTTGGCGAAGGGGATTCCGAGGGCGGAGAAAGTGTGGTGGATTGTTGGGGGGGCGGAGGGGGTGGTGTTGGGTTCGAGGGAGATGTGGGAGAGCCAGCTTAGGGGGAGGCCGAGGATTGTTTCAGACAATGGGAGGACGTGCCCTAGGATGGAAGGGAGGCGGCGGGTCAGGAGGTGGTCGTTGGAGACGTAGAAGGAGGTTGGGGAGGTTAGAGCGATGGAGTTGGGGGATATGAAGTAGGGAGAAGTGAGTGTGCGGATCCAGGTGGCGATGGTGGGTGTGGAGGGGGAGAGGGTGAACTGCTCGATGACGGTGCGGTGCCGAGCGTGGTTGACGACGAAGAGGTTGGAGGCGTTGCCTCCGTAGGAAGGATAGATCTCGAGGCCGAGGGGGTGGAAGTCATGTCCTTCTGGATAACCTTGGAGCGTCAGGCGTTGGGGCTTCGTGGGTCCCTTGGCCTTTGCTTTCGTCTTTGCCCAGGTGTTCGCTTCGGGGTTCCCAGGGGCATATAGCCACAGTCCCCCATGCGGATCAGGATTGCGCAGGGGTCCCATAACGGTGTTCCATGCTTTACGCCCCGGGTCACAAGTGATAAGCACGCGGCGTTCCTCCAGCTTCCCTCCGCTGTCAAGGAGGTCCCAGAATGTTGCGTCTTCACAGTATTTGAGGGCATCGGTGGTAGACTCGCCCCCAAGAGTGGTGCATTGGGTGGTGAAGTTGCCGTTGGCGTAGTAGCCGACTGGGAACTCGCTTTTTGTGAGGATGCAATTTTTTATGAGGTTGCCGCTGCGGAAGGCGAATATGCTCTAGTACAAAAGTTAAATGAGATAGGGGGTTAAGGTACGGAGCGCTCACGAGCACTGGCAGGATTATCGCCCAGTTACGAGCACGAAATAATGGCATTTGATAATATTTGTTCGTTTGGATCAAGAGGATATGAGTGTCGAAGTAAAAGGGTCGACACTTGGGCGTTTCACGTTGAAGCTGGATCTTCTTCAAGCTTCAATTAATCTGTCATCGGTGATTCTGCGCTCATGAATATTATCATGCTGATCTTTCACTTTAAAAATAGGGGCCGTATACTGTAGCATCGTGATGAAAAGTCTGTTATAGTTCTCTACCCATCTGTACAGCGTCCACGAACGATGATGGACTTGGGATGAGATGAAGCAAAACTTAAGAAAGGTAAGGCTGGGCCAATGCAATGAGAGATGAATAGTCAATTCCTTGATGCTTCTGATACTGATTAACTACCACGACTTTGAACGAGGCTTCGATTCTCCAAGGACAGCCTGGTCCGTTGTTTATAAGCAGAATGTGCCTCCTCGAAATCGACAAGAAATCATAGCACAGCCCTGCACACTCTTGTTCGATTAGATCGTGTAGCCTTGTGATGCTCGAAGATGATCAGAAATTTGATAGACAATGAAACAGGGCTCATACTATAGGATGAACTTCGAGGCGAGCAATCCCATCACATGATCTCAACGCGATTGCTTTGTTTGTCCGAGTCATGCCATCGCTTCAAGGCTTTGTCTCCAAGCCTCATAAGTACCAAGCGGCTTCAAGCAATTAGGAAATTCGAAACTTACGCCTGTTTCATTCTGGCCCGGCCAAAAAACCACCCAAACAGCCGCTGGAGCTTAAAATGGGGTTCCTCCAGAACCCCCACCAACCTCTTTTGCCTCTCTTCATTTCTCACCACCACAACGTTAACCGCCCACTCTCTACTCAGCTTTAGTCGTGTTCCACCTCTTCAACCCTCAACCAAGCATTGCGCCATCGCGCTAGGCCGATGATCCATACCACAACAACGCCCACTCAGGTTTCCGTTTCTCTTATGTTGTATCTCGATGATGTATCTCCAACACTGCCCGCCCTATCCCATATTCCATGTAGCCCCCTTCGCCGAGGTGTGCCTCCACCTTCTTCCACATTTGGTCTTATGCTATCAGCTTCCATGTTCTTTCACTCGCCCGCTTTTATAGCCTCGCCACCCTGTAACTCCATTTTTTCCACACCCGCCTTGTCTCCTATTTCATGGCAGCCTCCACTGGTGTTTCTCGTCGTCTTTACTGTTGTTGCCTCAACATCACCTGTGCCTCCACGTCTCCTTCCCGCCTTGCCCTGCGCCGCATGTCAACCTCCACGCCAATGTTTCCAGCATTTTTGTTTCACAGCCTAACATCCAGGTCACCGTTCCAGTTATTACCGCCCAGCGCTACCACCCGTTCATCTTTAGTTTCATCCCTCATCAACACCAGACAGCTTCCTCGCCAATACAGCTTCGTCTCTTCGCTATTACCAAGCACGCCTGTAATATTCCTTCCATGATCAACACAGAATTCAATATCAATATCCATCTGAACAGTTCCCTCGCGAACGCTGCTTCGTTTCTATCAATCTTGCTGGCTCTGTTTCTCAACTGTCGATATCCACCCCAGGTCCGAGTCTCGTTCGATGAGCCTTATTTCTTAACTGCCTCTGCGGGTCCAGTGCTCGTTTCGCCTATTGGTCGACTCAACAATCTAAGGTTCCGAACTAACGTCGACTCTTTGATCGAGTCTTGTTTCGTAGCTGTCCATGTTCATTTCCGTCTGACAAGCCTCTAAAGATGCTGGTCTTGTCGACAAACTCGAGTTTCCTCGCCAGTGCGGCTTCGTTTCGTTCAATCCTACCAGTCCGGCCTTCGTTTTGAATTGTCGACATTTGATTCCTCTGAGCAAGTCTCGTTTACCCGATTAATGCTGGCCTTGTCAACAACATCGAGTCTCCTCCCCAATGCTGCATAGGCCGTATTTCTCGACGATCGCCGATCGATACTGCTGGCCAGGGTTCTTGTTTTGCTCATTCTAAGCCGACCTTGCCAGTCTCCTCGACTCCCCTCCCTAAAGTGGCTTCGTGGCCTTCAAGCTTGCTTCTTTCGCACCTTTTGACACTCGCTCGGGCTGGGTTCCACTCACGTTTCTTGTCAACAAACCAAGCTTCCTTGCTAACGCGGCTGCGTGTCCTTCAGAATTGCGGCTTTGACGTCTTTCTCAACTGTCGACATCAAATCCCATTGGTCAGGTCTCGTTTCGCGCATCAGTCGCGTCACCCCGAGTTTTCTTGCCAACGTGACTTCTTTCTTTCATTCCGCAGTCCAGCCCTGTTTGTGGATTCCGCTGGCCGAGACTCGTTTTCCGCCTTCTAGGCTAGTCTTGGCGCTGTTATCGTGCGATCGAGAAATTCAAATTTCATTCAGAGTTTCATCGGAAGCGGAGGTGCATTGTTCCCATTTGTATTTATTAATATTGGTTTGGTTACTACAACACGAGTGGATGGTTTCGGTGAGTTCTTGACAAATTTGGTGAACGACATCCAACACCAGGGAGACTCAGTCACTCTTATCGCTCTCTAACACTCCTAAAACCCCTCATTGTCATTAAATTGGATTTGCTGGTGACAGCGGTCTTCCTTCGACGTCGAAGCTTGTCGAAGTGACCGTCCGTGCGAGTTTTGCTTCACGTTGCGCATCCAACAAAGTTCTGGGCATTAGTTCCTCTACGATGAGGGTCGAACCGCATATTTGGCTTGTCGCCAACGGACAAGACACAAAATTCACACCTCTTCTTGCCGGGTCTCCCATTTATTTTATGTTGCTGAACTCGAGACAACAGGAAGGTGATAACTGTGAGTAATTGTCCGTTGACATTTGAACCGACATACCTATGCACTTCCAGTTGGGTATTGGTCCGAGCTAACCAAGACGATATGGGTAGAGGTTCTTTGACGTAGAAGAACGAGCACCGGGTAATTTTGTTCTTCCTGCCCGGTTGCCTGGTCGCTAAAGCAGATTCTCGGCATAAATCGGCCACGCCAGTGGACACTCGGCGGGAATGCATTATAACTGTAAGACATCGCAATAGTAGTGATAGGCATTTGTAGAGTCATGGGTTGTGCTAGTGGTTGAAAGCAACCCTGTTTTGTCGAAGGAATGTAATCAAGCCATCCAAGAATCATGAGGATGTTGCACTGATGGACTGACTTGGACTGATCATCGTTTCATCAGTTGTCAGTCCAAAATCAGCGCGCGTTCAAACCAAAGGATCGAAGTAAAAATAGATCACAATGTGCCAAAACCAGAAGGACGGTGCCGATTAGAAAGCCTCAACTTCCGTGACTCCATATAAAAAGTCGCGAAGCTCGAACATTATATGGAGCAATCCAAGAATCTAAAGCCCTTTGGCTGTTACCTATACGCGTACGTACTACTACCTTCGTCGACCCCCGGGCCCAATCAAACCGAGTCGAGCTCACGGAGGAGTGATTTGCAATGGCATCCTCAATTGGTGATACATATGGTATGCACAAATCCTTGCTAGCTGAGGGGCAACTAAATAGAATGAAATGATAGGTGCGATGCTCGTCGGAGCATTAATGACCATGAGTGTCTATGGAATTACTACGCTCCAGGTTCGTCTGCGCCGCTATGCGTTTTGTGCCACCCTTTCCTGAACACCCTTACTAGGCGTATTTTTATTTCCTGTACTATCCAAAAGACAGCCCCGGATTAAAGTTATTGGTGAGTCTCACAGGTCTTGTGGATAGTACCAGTCACTGAAAGAGAATAAATATAGGTGACCTTTATCTGGTTTGCACGCCGATTTTATCCTTCACGTCAAACATTCATGATCTGCTTCCCGCAGGACCCTCGACACGCTGCATGTTGTGTTCAGTGCGTACACCATCGTATTTTCTCCATGCCGTGTCTCTGACAGTTCGAATCTTGTAGTGTGCCATGCAATATATTATTATCTTGTGCGTGAACCATCCTTCCGGCGAAGCCTGTTCTGAACGCCGGTTTATTTAAGGTAACAAGTTTCGGAAATTCAAAGGCACTCTTGGACGGCACCTGGTGAATTCTATCATTTTCACAGACATGCTTCCAAGCTAATCACTCTTGGCCGCTCAGGTCAATTTATGCAAGTCGACCAGCCATATCAGCGTTATGACTAGATCTTATTATTATTTTTCCGGCTCACACCAGGCATCTATGACGGTTAATGTGAGTCCATATAAGATTCGTTTGTTTGTCAAGTAATAAAACTGGGCAGATATTTATGGCATTCGTCATCCAATGGTTTGTTCCCTTTGATCGACGTGCACAGCTTTTGTTCATCCCTTGTCTAGTTTCTATGTCAAACATATTCATCTCTGTAAGCTGTATCTCCAAAGTCCCTGGCAGGTCACTCATCTGACAATCTTCTAGTGAGCCCCCGTCGAATAAAGTGGTGGTTATCATCCGCTATCGTAAGTGCAAAATATCGATTTAGATTTTCTGACTCAAACAATCATAATTCAGGCATTATTTGTCTTGGCTCATTTCTGTGAGTTTGTTCAACCTAGTCGGAATGTTATGCCACAGTTGACTTCAACCTTCCCATTCCAGGTTTTGGAATTGGTATGTTCCGGATCGTTGTCATCTAATGTTGCACTAACAGTGTCACCTTCAGACACGGTCACACAATTGTGAGCATTCGGAAAATTTTGCTCTAATCGAAATTGACTTTGTTCGACAGCTTTATAAAGAAATCGTTTGGCCGACTTTCGGAAGCCACCGTAAGTGATAATAATAATATTTAATGCAGATCCATCTCATTTCGTGCAGTATAACGGTGCACTACCATTTGCAACTACGGCTATTTTGTCAGACATATTGATAGCGGTAGCGCTTTGCGTCCTCCTGGGTAGCAATCGTTCAGAGTTTGAAGAGTTCGTTTTTACACCTCCATCCCGTGTTGAGACCGAAAATTCATATGCATGTGAATCCAGCACCAACAATCTTATCAATAGACTGATAGTATTTGCTATCAATCGTTGTATACTGACATCGTACGTTCAATCCTACTGTTGACTCTTTGGTACATGGTCTCAATGGTCCTTATGTAGAGCCGTCGCCGTTGTCGAGGTCATCGTGGTAAGCAACCTACTTCGTTGCTTTCATTCCGCATACGCTTACTTAGCCTGCCGAACATCTTGACGTCAGTTTATTTGCCGTCCACATTCCTTCTACACATTTGCGATTGATTTTATTATCGGAAAACGTGCGCGAAGTTCTTTCCCATTTACATTCCAGGCTCACTTTGACTGGCTAGTGTACACAAACTCACTGCTTGCCACACTCAATTCTCGCCAGTCATTTCGGGGAATGGGCAAAGACACGAAAGTTTCAGGTACAGTGGTTTCAACTGAGTTCAAACTATCTTCTGTCGTAAGCACGACGGATCCACGACCTGCAAATATAGTACGGGTAAGCAAGACGTATCGCTGTTGATTCCACATCTTTTGCTTATGCTATTGATAGATGGGAAGTCGAGAAAGTACGGCAGAAGGCGGACCACGACCTTCCGATGCTGATAGCAGCAAATATTATGCCGGGGATGACCTGAAATTTTGATTTGGAGACCGCCTTACGTCCGGACTGTGTCAAGTGAAGCTAAATGCTCGCGCTATCTCACTAGTGTAAATAGTTCACCAGTTCCAGTAGTATTCTTATGTGGAAAGAAATATACGATAGTTGACTGGTCAGCATTCCCGGTATGGGCAACGATCCCAGAATACAACAAGGCCAAATGATGTGGGGCCTAGCCTCAAACTCCACATGTCATGTGTGAGGCATCTACATCTACTTCAAGTTCTACTCAGGTTTCTCAGGTCGCGATCGTGTGCCGCTCATGTCGTTGGGTTCAGCAAAGCTGCTCTTTGTTTTCATCTTCGCCGTCAACTGTGTCCTCTGGTCGCAAAGTCGTTATGGTCAATTTCCTCAGTCAAGTGTGCTGCGCGGGGAATATAGCCTGGTGAAGAGAATATCGCTTGAACCGACCATGTCTGATGCATTTGATCACCCGGAAAAGCAGGTACTATTGTCGCACATCTAAACAATATGGCGTTAGTCACTTATTTATTATTAGTGTCGGCCTCTTGCCTTCCCAATAGATTCGCAATGCAGTCATGTACTGAAGGACTGTCCTGCGCCCGACACATTCTTGGGTATCCACTACCTTCGTCACTATTTTTGTGCAGAAATGGCTTTGCGACCCCTCGTTTTTGTTGGTCTTCTCGTCTGGCTTATATTTCTCTTCTCGACTCTGGGCATCAGCGCATCAGATTTCTTTACTCCAAATCTTGCCACAATCGCTCAGCTCTTGGGGTTGGATGAAAATGTGGCGGGCGTCACATTTTTGGCCTTCGGAAATGGCAGTCCAGATGTCTTCTCCACCTTTTCTGCTATGCGCGCGAATTCTGGGAGCTTGGCCATTGGGGAGCTGCTCGGTGCAGCTTCGTTCATCGTTTCTTGTGTAGTCGGCTCAATGTGCATCATCAAGCCCTTCAAAGTCGACCGCGGGCCCTTCCTGCGTGATGTCGGCTTCTTCACTACAGCAGTCAGTTTGCTGCTCGTAATATTATTGGATGGTCGTATTCATCCATGGGAGGCTGGCCTTATGATTGCGTTGTACTTGTTTTATGTTGGAGTGGTGGTTTTCGGCAGTTGGTGGGAGCGAAGGCGAGAAAGGAAGCGTCGCGTGGAGGTCTTGATACGTTCTGAGTACCAGGACGACGAGGATGCATCCGCTGACTTCCTCGATGAACCTTATACAGATGATCGTAAGCATAAGTTGATTTATTTCTGCTTTGAGCTCATACCCCCAAAGCTAGCACGTCCTCTTCTCGGACGCAATCACTGAGCGCTCCTGCACCCTCTCCTACAAGAACACGCGCTCTCTCAAATCCTGGTCCCGCTCGATTGCAGACGGATCTTCCCCGGCGATCTCATTCACGAACGCCATCGCCAACGCATTCCCCGCATTTCTCCCAGATGCCTTCATTTTCCCTCGTTGGTGCATTGGAATTTCGGCAGGTGGTGGCGTCACTACAACACCAAGCCGCCGGTTCCTCATTGAATATGTTTGAAAGTCCCATTACACCCTATGCAGGCCGATATTATCACACACATCCCAGGCCCAATACACGTACGCCGAGTCGGGAAGTAGACCCATGGGACGCGGCACTTGGTGTGCCATTGGATGAACGTTCACGGCCTCACTTACTAGTTACCCCTGCTCTAACCGACGAGCCAGAAATCATCCCCGAAGGCGCCAGTGAGTACCTTGATGACGCCTCACAATCACGAGGGACATCAGTCCCCTCTATTTCCCGAACCCCCGCCTCGCCCACAGTATCCGACGGTGACACAGAATCACAGATTTACTCACCTCTGAGCCACCGACAGCGTGTCCTTTATATCCTGGGACGCACATATCATACACTATTCCCAACACTCCATCATTTTAGATCCAAGAGCGTCCTGGGGCAAATAGCATCTGTCTTTGCTGCACCAGCTGTCATGCTTCTAACCTTAACACTACCCGTTGTTGTGACTCCGTACGGGTCTATCCACGTGTCTCCAGAGAAGACAAGCGGAGATGGGCGCCTCATTGACTTCGAAGAGGAAGGCATAGAGCGAGCTCTCATTGCTGAGGAAGAAGTCCAGGAGAACATGCATGTTATGACCTTTAATAAGTGGCTCATGGCGGCGCAATGTACTTTCGGCCCGTTGTTTTGTGTGGGAGTCTTGTTCAGTACGTGTGTCGACCTTTCGAATATTACAAACGTGCATACTCATGTATCGGCGCTGGATTCTTTCTAGGCGGAACAAAACATGAATTGCGGTTCGTGATTGCCGCTGCCATGGCGGGGCTCGCGATGGCAATTCTGGTCGCAGTCTTTGCGGATGAAGGCAACCATCCTACGTCTCGGATGGCCCGCTGCTCTATGGGATTCCTTGTCGCTATCGTGTGGATCATGGCCATCGCAGATGAAGTTGTAAATGTCCTTCAGGTACTGTGGTGCTTTCATACTACAACACCATAAGCCTAATGACTTTTTCTTATAGACATTTGGCTTTATTTTCGGGCTATCAGATGCTATCATCGGTTTGACCATCTTCGCAGTGGGAAACTCCCTCGCAGATCTTGTGGCGAATATGAGCGTAGCTGTGAGTGTCTTGGTTTCATCGCCTCGATCGAGGTCCTGACATTTTCCCCAGGTCTTTGCCCCAATCATGGGCTTCTCTGCTTGTTTCGGTGGTCCCATGCTTAATATACTCCTTGGCGTCGGAATCTCCGGCTCATACATCATTCAACAGACGAGTCAACCCTACGAAATACACTTTTCAACCACACTCCTGGTTAGCACGGTTGGGTTACTTGCCCTCTTGGCGACAACGCTAGTGATTGTACCTTTCAACGACTACTTCCTAACTCAACGTTGGGGTATATTCCTGATTGCGTCATACACCATCATCATGGCTCTCAACGTCTTCGTCGAGCTCCGAAGCTAGGATTATACAAATAGTAGTGACTTCGCGTTACGTCATTCTCTCGCCCACCTGCCTGCGTTTCGTGTTTGTACTCATGTGTATCCTGTCGCCCCGGATATTCTCAAATCTTCCCTTATGGCCCCGCTTTTGACAACGACGCGCGGCGCCACGACTAACACTTGTGGAGGATATGATTGTCATGGATTGGACTAAATACTTGTGAATTGGAACATGCACGTAAGCTCGCACTCTCGATGTGCCTTTAGGTTGGATAATCCTGGGCTTGAAAAAAAAAGGCGATTCCAATGCCGAAAAACGTAGATCCGACCTGCCTGGCTCGAACAGGCGACCTCAAGATAATAGGTACCAAATTACAGTCTCGCGCTCTTCCAACTGAGCTAAGGTCGGTACCAAACTATTGTACCTTGCAATTAGTGAGGGCACAATCTTCGGCGAAAATATATCTTGTGTAACATTAAGTAATTATCCAAGATGATACATAAGTAAATCCAGGAAATGCATAGAAAAGAAATATTAGAAAGATAATTGAGGGTACATATTTTGTGATAAGATTCGTCATAATGGTCGTCAAATGTGGAAATTGAAAATATTGGGTTACATCACAGTGCACCACTTGGTTTTCCTCTGCGTCTCAGCATCACCGACGGGGGTGTCAGTTGTAGGCACGTCGGCCGCGGGCATATCGACTATCGGAGGGGATGCTTTAGAGGGGGTAAATTCTCCTTGCGCAATGTCCAAAGAAGTTCTACCCTCGTCTAGAACTCTGGGCGCAGAGGAGAACCATCCACCCGGGAAAAACCGCGAAGATGCTGTGGATTCGAGCCTTGCGCGAGGGTTTGGAGATGGCGTACCCAAAGATGTAGAGGTAGTGTCAGCTCCGGCATTTTCGTCGACTGGGGCCAAGCGCGAAACAGAGGGTCTGAAAAGAAGTTAATATACGTTGGTGGTAAGAAATTAAAGCCACAAAGGACTAACTTGCGGACTGATTTCTGTGGTTCATCGGCCACGTTCACGCTAGTGGGGAACACTTGACGCTTGGGATCATCTGCCTCAGATGGTGCATTCTCGGTTGGGCCTGGGGTTTCCTGAACTGACGGTTGATCTCGCGACTGTTCGGGACTTTGATGAGCCTCGTGAATTCTAGACTCAGATGCACTGCGAGCACTGACGTCCTCAGACCCCAGCGTATCTGAAATAAGAGAGGTATGCGAGGGTAATAGATCATTGTGCTCAACGGGAATATGCTCGCTGACATTCCCTGGTACGAGATCCACACGCAGAGGTCCGGGTCGCAATGAATTTGGCCCGCTTTTGGCTGCAGGAACTGCTGATAAAGTATCGACGTTTGATATGAAGCCTTTGAAGGGCGGAGTTGCAGGCGTTTCAAGCACAACACTAGTTTCAGCAACAGAACGCGAATCAGAGATGTCACTACCAGGGACCTCGGCGCTGGTGGGTGGAGACTTAAAAGAAACCGTATGAGAAAACTCCAGGTTAAAGCACAAAGTAAAGCCCTTACCTGAGCGATGTCGGCGAGGTGGTCAACCGCACGGTCAGGAAGGGGTTCAAGTCCACCAATCTCCTCATCATCGATAGAGTCATCCAACAACCCTGATCCCTGCCTGGTCACAGAATACGAAGGAGTCCAAGGCGACTTGGGTCTGTCTTGGTTTGGGTCTTCTTGGGGAGTTAAACGAAAGACGGCGGTAGTTTCTTGTAGCGTCTGTTGAAATCCATTGTCAATTCCAGTAAAGGTAAAGTTGACAACACGAACATCTGTGACAGCTTCGCTCTCGCTCGCCGAAATAGTCGGAGAGTGCTGGAATATGTTGAAGGTCTTTTCAACACCATGCTCATCCCCAAGGGCAAGAGGATTGATTGTGTTATCGTCCGCTTCACTAGACAGATTCTGAATGACCAACAGCGGATTACTTGGAACTTCAAGGATACCAAAGCTTTTGTTCGTGAATTCCTCAACTTTCGAGGACTCAAGGGCGGATGTATGATTCTCTACACGGTCCTTGGCGGTGAGGAATGGTTCATCGGGTTGGTTGTGCTCCACGGATGTGTGTGCTGATGGGACGACCGTACTGGCTATTGCTCTATCATTGGCCAGTGCTACAGAAGGTAACGGTTCGTCTTGGGTCAGGTCTGCAGTATCACGGAGTGGGCTACCCTGGGTAGTTACAGAATAAGACGGTGTCCAGGGCGACCTAGGTCGGTCTGGTACGAGGTCTTCCTGCGGC
>Ga0210402_10003725_pt1 | contig 14154 bp, 24 predicted proteins | sample IncBWC7MmetaG_FD_161055 | JGI IMG/M metagenome (GOLD analysis project Ga0210402, IMG submission 161055) | Forest soil microbial communities from Barre Woods Harvard Forest LTER site, Petersham, Massachusetts, United States - Inc-BW-C-7-M | ecosystem: Environmental > Terrestrial > Soil >...
AAGATGGTGTATGAGTTACGTCCTATGCATATACAAGCCAAGAAAATCCAGGAGGTTGCATGAAAGCCTCTACCGGACTAAAAACTATCAATGGGGTCACCCGTCATACGCCGCGGATCATGCTCACCTGGGATGAATGCCAGGAGATTCAAGGCTGGTTGCCACAAGGCGGCACTCTCAGCGTCGAACTGGATCGCGCGATGGTAGCTGCCAAGGAAAGAGCGGAGGAGCTCAACCACGTCTGCCAAATCCCACTTAGCACCTAACCCGCTAAAATTCTAAACAGCACAAAACCCCATTCTCCTCACCAGGGAATGGGGTTTTTGCTTTTCTCAATTCGCTACCCTGAATTCCAGCGGCAGGATTAGCTTGGCCTCTTTCTGACGCAGCAAGGTGAAGGCGCACTGCCTGATAAAGGCCGGCACGCTTTCGAACCCGTAGGTCAGCAGGGCCTCTTTAAATTCCTCGTCCAGGGGCGCCTCCAACTTCAGGGAACCCAGGTTGGTGCGGTACGGCGCCTTGGTCTTGCGGCGGGATTTGCGTTTAGGTGTTGACATATTGCGCCTCAAAGTATGCCGCATTGCGCCTCGAAGTCGATAAAAAACCTTCTTTAGACCTTGGCATTTGCATGGTGCCCGTTAAAATCCTTGCCCACAACCAACGTCACCAAAATGTCAAATTTCCACTCAGTCGTCCCTGAAAAATACCTGAAAATCATGGATCCGAAGGATCGCCAACGCCTCGGGAAAGCCGGCCGCACCCAGAAGGAAATCGCTCACGCCAACTACGTGAAAAGCGAGCGGAAGATCCACGATCAGTTCATCTCCTTCCTTCGCCGGCACGAGCTCCCCTACGTCCATTCGGATCCCACCAAGAAGAGCTCGATCGCTCCAGGGCATCCCGATTTCCTGGTCACCCGCGGCCGAATCGGCGTTTACATTGAGTTCAAGATCCCGCCGCATCAGCTTTCGACTGTTCAGGTGGAGTACATCAATTTCTTACTGCAAAACGACAACGAAGTTCACGTTGTCCTGGAAACCGCACCTGGCGCCGCTCTGCAAACCGCATCGGACATCATCACCGCAACCTTCGGCCTTTAAAACCATGCTCGCAGAAATCTCTCTCGAAGACTTGGCAGTCACGATGACCGTGGTCTGCATTCTCTGTTTGTTTATCTCCACGTTCCTCTTCATCCACGCAATTCGCCTTCTTCAGCGGATCAATCGACGAATGGAAATCGAGCGGATGCCTTATGTGGTGCGGGACGCTAACGGCAAACCCTTGCGCCAACGGAAATGAAACGGAAATCCACGCTCCGAAAGGCGGAACCACCGGACCTGGTCCTTGAACCAACCGATCCGGCGGATCCGGTGCTCCCGAAACCCAAGAACTCGATCGCGGGCCAGGCGAGCGAGAAGACCAATGATTACGCCAGCGTTCGCTACGAGATGACCAAACGGATTGGTGGTCTGGTCCCTGACGGTCACGGGAAAGCTTACTGGCGTTGCACCAATTGCAACAAGGTCCGTGAAACCTACCCAATGGCCCGGGAATGTTGTCACGCTTCCGCGGTCCAAGTCCTGATCTGCACTCTCTGCTTCAACCGCGACAAAAGCCTCTACCGCATTGGCGAATGCCAGTGCCCAACCAAAAAATAAATGACAGCCATTTTGCAAACTGCGACTTCAGGTAAACGACCGGTGCCCGTCTTCCTCCTGATTCATGGGGTTGACGGAGTCGGGAAAACCACCTTCGCCTCCCAGGCGCCCAACCCGCTCTTTCTCGGCCTGGAGACAGGCACTAATCAGCTCGACGTCACCCGACTGCCAACCCCTGGCAGCTACCAGGAATTTCTCCAGCAACTGACCGCGGTGCGGGTGGAGACGCACAACCACAAAACACTGGTTATCGACAGCCTCGATTGGTTGGAACCGCTGATCTGGGCAAAAATCTGCCAGGAAGCGAACGTTGTTTCGATCGAGAAATTTGAGGGCGGCTACGGCAAGGGGTACGTCCGAGCTCTCGATTATTGGCGCGAGGTGGTGCGGGATCTGATGGCAATTCAGCGACGGATGCACGTCATCCTGATTGCTCACACACTGATCAAGAAATTCGATGACCCAGAGCAATTGGCGAGTTACGACCGTTACCTGGTTGCGCTCCAGGAAAAAGCCGCGGCGTTGATGCGCCAGGCAGTCGATTGCGTCCTCTTCGCCAATTACAAGGTCAAGGTCGTTAACGTGAAGTCGGGAGCCGGCGGGCAATCCGGCAAAGGCAAAGGCGGCACCGATCGGGTGATGTACACCGAGAGCCGGCCGGCGTTCGAAGCGAAGAACCGGTTTTCGCTGCCGTTCGAGATGCCGTTGGATTGGAAGAATTTCGGTGCTCACGTAAAGGCTTTTTATGCACCTCCTGTAACGGATCCTGTGCCGCTAGAGCCTCCACCCGCACCCATCATCCCACCTGAACCCACCACCAACGGAGGGACACCCAATGCGTAAGGCAGTCTTTGACATTGAGACGGGCCCGCAATCGATCGATCGGCTGCAAGGGATGATCCCAGAGTTCGATCCTGAGAGCATTAAAACCGGCAACATGGGCGAGGAGAAAGCCAAGGAGAAGATCGAGAAGGCTCGGGCCGAGCATATGACCAGGTTCCAGCGTACGGCCGCGCTCTCGGCGATTACCGGGGAAATCCTGGCAATCGGGATCATGCGCGAAGTGGATCCCGGCAAGCCGCCAATCGTCGAGCTCCTAGTCGACCGGGAAGACCTCGTTCTGCGAAGCTTTTTCCAGATTTTCACCGAATCGCAGAAGAATAACCCGACGCAGTGGGTGGGGTTTTACATTCGGAATTTCGATCTGCCGTTCATTATTCGTCGCGCCTGGAAGCACGGGATCGGCGTGCCCGATCTGATGCTCGGCCGATATTTGCCGATCGTTTTCACCGATCTCTTCGACACCTGGCGTTTGTGCGAATACCCGCCGGATCGAATCAGCCTGGATACCTTGGCGCGGTTCTTTGAAATTGGAATGAAAACGGGGGATGGCGCGCAATTTCATGAACTCCTGCGTTTCGATCGCGAGGCAGCACTTCAATACCTGAGAAACGATCTGTGGCTCGCCTGGAAGCTCGCGGCGTCGATGGGTGCGTTCTGGACACCAGACCAGGCGAAAAACATCTCAGCGAGCCTTGCAGGAACGCCCAAGGGCATCAGGGCCGAACCCAGTCCCGAAGAGATCCAGTTTTACTAGGAAGAAGGATAGGAATCAAAACCAAGAAAAGAGAAAAGAAAAAAGCAAAATGCCCTCATACACATCAAAAGAACAAATCTTGTTACCCGATGGGATCTACGACTGGGAGGTAACCGGTGCATCAGAAAAGACCAGTCAGAACAACAACCAGAAGATCGAGTTGGCGATGGAAGTCGGTCCCGATCGCGTGAAAATTTGGGATAATTTGACTTTCACGGCCGGCGCCTCTTGGCGAATCGACGCCTTCCGGTTGTCGAGTGGTGAAATCCTGAAAGGGACGGTGGAAGCAAACCTGGAAGCGGAAGATTGCATCGGCCGCAAAGGGCAGTGCAGCATCGTGACAGAGACATACAATGGGCGAGCTCGTAATAAGGTTGACGCCTATTTATTGCCAAATACACCGGGAGGAACCGCCAGCGGCACCGGGACACCTGCACCCGCCGCACCACCTACGTCGAAGTTCAGCCAACCCAATCCGAATCCCAAGAAGGATGAGGATGGGGCTCCTGACGATATCCCGTTCTGATCGGGCCTGGCGTTATGCTGACCGATCGCGAACAGAAATTCCTCGAGCTCGCGTTAAACGCCGGCTCGCTGCCAGGTGAAGCGGATAACGCAGCGGTGCTGTTTTTCCGCTCACTGCGAAAACGAGGTGTCGGAATCGGTCAGTTTACCGAGGGCATCGGATCCCTGAACGGATCCGGTGCACCTCCTCCGATCAAATCGGCGCCTGATTTCGGGATGTGCACGATGCCGTGGAGGAAGTCGAAGCATTTCGGCAAAATGTTCATGGATATTCCACCCTCGGATCTCATTTCCGCACTTCGCTGGATCAATGAGGATCCAGAACGCGCCAAGCAGATGGCAACCTTAGCCAAGCAGATTCAGGGCTTTCTCAACCAGGCCAAATAGGATTTTACTCAGAGGTATCCCCTAAACAAAACCAGGAAGGTTTTAATGCCAAAGTACACTCAGAATGCCTATCAACCTCGGGCCTCACAAGGCCCGATCCTCCCACAGTTTGTTCACGATTATCTCGCATATGGAGCGCAGCAAGGTTTGCGTAATCCAACGCTTCATAAAGTCGCTTGCCAGTTTCTTCATGCTGGTATCGCGCAAGCCGATATAGAGCCGCAACTGATAGCTCGGGCAATACAGGATGGATTGACTGCCTCGGAAGCTAAGAGAGCGATCAACAGCGCTTTTCGTGGTCAGAAAAAAGACCCATGCGGTTTCCCGTCACAATCACAAACTCATTATTCCGCACCTCCTAAGCGGTTTACTCCTCCACCAAGTGGTCAACGACCGTTCTCGATGCCGGTTCCACCACCTATTCCAAATGGGCTCAAGGTGTACCTGGAAACATGTTTCAGGGTTGGTGAAGGCGTCTCTATTGGTGGAACAGTGGTCACTGGATCCAATCGCCGGCCGGCTAATGGCGACGTGAAAAGCCGGGAGGATTGGTTGGGGCTAATTGCTGTCAAACCGCTTGAGCAATATTACCCAGGTGGCGAGGGCATTTTCATTCGGATCAATCCAACTACCGGATCAGCAGACAAGGATGTTACCGCTTTTCGGCACGGACTCTACGAAGCGGATAAAGACGGCAGTGGTAATCCGATTTCGTTAGAGCGGCAGTACGCGGCACTGATCAATTCCAGGATCCCGTTCGATGCGATCGTTTATTCGGGAGATGCCTCGTTGCACGGGATTGCTGCTCTCAATGCACCCACCATCGAAGAATTTAAACGCCGGTACGCAATGGGGTTGGATGCCCTGGAGGGAAACTGGATTGATCCGCAAAACAAAAACGTAAGCCGGTACTCCCGGGCTCCTGGAAGTATTCCTCGGAAGCTTTACGACAAGCAGGGCAACTTCACCGGGAATATCGGCCGGCAGGAGCTCGTGGCGATCAATGTTGGTGAAGCGTCCTGGGAGGAATGGGAAGCGAAGTACTGGAAGGATTCAGTAGAGATTGAAATGGAGGAATATTTCAAGCTTTACGATTTGCACGAGCTTTGCGCAATTTATCCGCCGGTTCTGATCGAGGGGTTGCTTCACCAAGGTGAACGTCTGGTGATTTGTGCGCCGTCTAAAGCATTCAAATCCTGGTTGATGCTGGAATTAGCTGTTTCGGTGATTACCGGATTACCCTTTCTGGGGAGATTTAAAACTCATTCGGTTCCCTGCATCCATATGGATTACGAGTTGATGCAGCCAACGATCCGCGGGAGGTGCGAATTGATTGCTGCCGCGCGCGGTGTCACCGGCACGGATTATCTCAAACTCCTGAAGGTAATGCCCTTGAAGGGAAAAAGGATGTTCAATTTACAGGAGGGATTTCGTTCAGGAAGGGTTCAGGAGTTTTTGGCCAAGCTTTTCAAATCGTTCAATACCGGATTGTACAATTTCGATCCGTTGTACAAGGCAGGATGCGGCCAGGATGAAAATTCCAACTCGGATTGGGAGGAAATTATGGCGGCATTCGACTGGATTTCGATGGAGACCTCCGCCTCGATGGCTGCAACCCATCACTTCGCCAAAGGGAACTATATTGACAAGGATCCGATGGACCGTGCTGCCGGCGCGGGCGTAATCGCCGGCCGCGCGCCTGGCGTCACCATGATCTTTACGCCTCACAAGGAGTCGTTCTGTTACACGGTGGATATCAGGGCTCGGGAATTTGCGGCTGTTCCGCCATTTGTCATTCGACGAGCTCACCCACTGATGGTGGAAGATCCAAACCTAGATCCCGCGGATCTTTTTGCGCCTCCTACTAAGATCGCGGTGAACGTGAAAACAGCGCGCAAGGAGGAAAAGCTGAAAGCGATCATGGCAGCGTTACGAATTGCGGCCGATGCCAAGACTGGAATTACCCTAACTCATTTACAAGCAGCAGTTGACGTGCCAAAAAATACGCTTCGCGATCATCTGAAGGAATTGATCAAGCTCAAGAAGGTCATTTTTTCGTCTTCAGACACCAATTATCAACTCAGCCCATCTGAAGGCACTGCCTGGCAAAATGCACCCGCTTAAATGCGTTTTTAGCCCTTGTCAAAAACCGATGTCCAACCTCACGAGACGCTCACGACGACGAGTCTTATTAAAGAAAGACATAAGACTCGTCTTTCGTTCGACTGTCTCTCTCCTTCGTCGGTCGATCTCTTGAGGTTGGCCTATCGGTTGTGACAGCCGGCGATTTTCAGCTCAATTTTTAACCCGTTAAAGACAATGCAATGCACAAAACGAACCAGCCAAAAAATAATGAAAAAAAAGATGCCGAATAAACCAATAGGACCACCGACAGAACTACCGGGAGGAACTACGCACATTTTGCCGGATGAAGGAGTGATCCCGATGATCGGGCCTGAACCAAGATTTTACGGACAGATTATTGGATTGTCCGTAGGGCTACAGGTGCCTCATCTCGGTGGTGGAAGTCATACTGATCTTCGCTCTTACGCAATATTTCAAACCAGTCCCGAAGTAGCCGCGATCTGGATTGTCCCAGATTACGGTCTTTTTTCCAAGTTATCGGAATGCCTCAACTGGATGTGCAAGGCACGTTATGAGCATGGGACTGATTACGGATGGCAGCAGTTGTGGATTGAGCTCAGAGAAGATTGGGAGATCTACACGGTATGAGCAACAGAAGTAAAAGCTTCCTGCCGAAGACCAGGCGCAAGGTTCGCGAAAACCGCGCGATGAGGACGCGTCGAGGACTCGGGTTCGTCGCGATGTCGCCAAACTTAACGCCAACCATGATGCTGCTGCCGGGACCGAAGCATCACAAATGAATTGGCCAATCATCATCCTGGCGATCGTAGTCGCCTTTGTGGTTTACGTCTGGCAGACCAAATGAAGACCAAGGAAGAGTGGAAAGCCCAAGTCAGGGAATATGTTGCTGGTCATCGGGGAACCAGCTTTGCCGAGATTGACAGGTGGGAAGGAGCGCGCGGGAACAGTCAGATCTGGATTGAGGAAAAGAACATCGTCTTCTGGACTGGTCTGGATCATCACCTGGTGGAAGCTATCCTGGAGATGAAAGATTCAGGTGAACTGATCTTTTCGCCGGCTCATCTCCTGATTTATCTCTGCGACGGGGCAATGCCCCAACTGCCACTGGTCAAGCGCAACCGAGCCTACAAAACCGAGCACTGGTTGCCGGTCACCATGAATCTGAAAACCAAGTAGCATTCAGGCGAACACTGGGAACCATTCAGCATAACACTAAAACAATTTGTAGACGGATTGAGCAGGACGCTTTGAGGCGTAATTAGGCGCAAAAGTAATCATATGACCAAGGTCCGACTGCAATGCGCGTCCTGGGGCATCCTGGAGCGTTTAAAGCCTATCCGATTTTTACTGATTTTCAACGACTTACGCATAGAGACTCTATGGAAATTAGATGCACTCTATGGTAATTAGAAACCGTCTTACCTTATCCTGCACTGCAATACGATTTATACGATTTATGCCTAAGTACATACAAACAGATACGGAGACCGCATTGGCTAAAAGAGCCGATGCTTTAGCCTTCCTTAACCGTCCACCTAATCAGCTCGGGCTCTGTCTCGATGCTTCCGCTTCAATGGAAGGTTTGGTGGGTGCGGTCATCAGGGGATCCAACCAACTGGTCGCCGACAATCCCCAATCCAATGTCACTCGGGTGATGTTTGGCAGCGGGGTATCGGTTGCGGTGCGTAATAGCCCTGCTGACGCGTTATTGCCAATGACCGAAGGTGAATACGTCACCTCGGGCGGAACCGCGCTCCTGGACGGTTTGGGCGACACTATTGCCGAAATCGCCAAGGTCTACGATCCGCCTTCGAAAATGAACAAGCCGCGGGTGATCATCGCGCTCCTGACCGACGGCATGGAAAACGCCTCCCACCGGTTCAAGCTGGAGGATATCCGGCAGACCGTCGCTTACCGCCGAATCAGTTGCGATTGGCAGTTTATTTACCTGACTAGCGCTGATACCGGTTACGGGTTGCGCCTCGGGATTCAGTCTACCCATATTGCATCCTTCGATGACCCAGTCAGTTTGGCCCGACTGCTGGAACGGCTGAAAATGGCAGTGGGTGCGTTTTATCTCGGCGATCGGAATTTCGCCAGGTTCTTGCTGAAGGAGAAAAATTGATTATGCCCACGCGCTCTCTCACGGCCGAAGAAGCCGTTGAACGGTATTGGAAGACGATCAAGAAGGCTCGCGAAGTCTCGCTGACCGAATCGCTCCTGTTCTGTCCCGCAATAGAGAACTACATCGAGCACCTGAGAAATGAGCCGGCCGATCCTGAACGATTCCAGAAATTCCTGGATGAGTTCGCCGAGATGGCATGGAAGTGCGGGTTCGCCGACGCCTTGTGGGCAATGTCGAATGGAGTCATCCAGACAGCTAAAATCGAGGATAACTGATCAAATGAGCGAGAACATGAGCGATAAATTTTGCGGTGTTTGCCGCCACGATTATCCAGGGCACGAACCCAATTGCCCTGTTTACACCCGGGAAGCTCAACAGGGGTTCGTGATGCCAGATTCGCAGCAGTATTCGCAGCAAGGAATGCAAAGAGTCAACCCACCGGATCTTCAGCCGCATCAAACCTCAACATTCGATCCCTGGACCATGGTCCTGGATCAATTGCACGAGATTCAGAAAAACCTGAACGTCATCCGGTACGAAGTTCAGCAGATCAAAAAGGAGATGGAACGATGACTAAGCAGATCGCCTCCTACATCGAGCGCACAGTGGCTTATGCCGATCGCTTGAATCGCAGATCCTCGGAAATTAACGACCCACGCGCTCGTAACCAAATGATGAGCGATTGCGTCGAGCTGCACGAGGTTACCAACCGGCTCTATGCGCTGTTGCATAAATTCGGTCGAGTGTTGCCGGACGCGATCGATCCCAGTACGCTCCGCTATCGTGCGTACAACGATGAGAAGGAAGAGGGCAAAGGCACCACCTGAACTATTGCGGCTTAATCCCGTTCCAATGAACGAGGATGAGAAGGCTAAACTGGTCGAGTTCGCGGTTAAGCTCGGCCAGGTTTTCGATCGGCCTCTGCACGAATTCCCCAATCAGGCCGCATTCACTTCGGCACGAGTTCTTTATCGGGATCAGCCAGCGCTTTTCGCGCAAGTTTACCAGGCGTTATTGACCGGTTTGCCGCCGGCTGTCGTTCATTCGAAATTCCCGGTTCAATACGATGCCGTGTTGCAAGTTCGCCGGATGTACCCAGAACTGCTGCACGCCGGCCGGCAACAGATCATTCACAACCTCGAAGAAGCGTCGCTCCTGTTTTCGCATCGCCTGGTCGACGAAGGCGCAACTCTCGGAATCGACAAGGTGGCGCAGAACCTCGCCATCCTGCTCGAAAAACACGCACTGCTTACTGGTGGCGTGACAAGCCGGCAAGAACATATTTCTGCACCCAAACCGGAGGATCTGAAAGCGATGTTCGATGCGCTGCCATCGGCAGATCCAGAGTCAATTCCAAACATGCAATGAAAAGCAATGCCTTGCATTCGGGCAAATTGAGAGTGCTGTGTGTAATTGCTACGTGAATTATACCTGAATCAGGAGAGCAAACAAGCGAACGCTCGCACTCGAACTCAATAGGGTATTCAAGAGGGGAAATACAGAACACAATGTCAAGAACCAAATGAAAGTGAGCAATATTTCAAATGGGTGAGCAAATGATTGGAAAGCTTATATAATTTCCATAGGTCGAGCATTTGTTCAAACTAGGACTATTCAACTGCATGAAATTCAAGTTGTTGTAAGTTGTTCATAATCAACACTTCATGGTGTTACACTATTCGTAATATTGTAACAAAACATGCCGCGCGCACGCGCGAGACCGGGGGAGGGGGAGGCGATTCTAGGGGAGTGGGTAAGGCCAGGACCGGTCTCATCCTCACAAAATTTTTTCCCCACCAGAACCACTTTGCACCAAGCGGGCCTTTTCCGGTTACGGCTCCCGTAGTGTAAGCGATCCTGGTATCTTTCCGCGGTCTTTACCCTGTTCTGGCGGTAAGCACGCTAGCCGAGGTTATTCTAGCCTTAGCGGAAACGGATTGGAGTTCTTGGCGAGTGGCGATCCAGCGATCCATCACGGCATGGATTTGAGGGATGCGTTCTACGGCCGGCAGATTGGCAATTTGTTGGCCGATATGGATTGCCAGGGAGCGATCCTGTGGACCGAGGGTCCAACCGTATTGGCCCCATTGACTGGTTTTGGGATAAGCTTCGCGATGTGGGAGGATCATTCCTGAAGGGAGTTTTTCCTCTTGTTTAATTTTGATGATCACCAGTTCGAACCTGGGTGCGGGACCGTACTGAAAGACGGCGACATCATTTTGGCGCCAGATCTGGTGATAATCGTTTCCTTCGCGTTGGAATTCGGTTGGGAGGATCTTCATGCCGGCAAATAATAAGCCCTTTAGCACGGGGATACCGCACTAAAGGGCTTGTTTAGTTCAGGTACGTTTTTCTTAATCGGGGGGAGGACCGAATAGGTAGATCCTCTCCCATTGCATCCAGGTGGTCTTGGGACTGCGCACCGCGGTTTTCTTCGTGTAGCGGTAGAACTTCCCGCTTTCGAATTTCCAGTTACCGATCCTGATCGCCAACCAGAAGAAGGGTTTCATGGTCGAGGGATCAGGAGCCTGGCGAGCCAGGTCACGCTGAAACCGGTTAAGAGGATCAGGGAGAGTTTCCAGGGGTTATTGGGAAGGAAGACGGCGACGCCGGAAGCTGCGAACCATCCGAGAATGGCGCTGATCCAGTCGCGTGCCGTCCACCTGGTCATATCCACTCGTTCCAGTCTTGCTCCAGCTTATCTGCCAGTTCGTAGATTTGGATATAGATCTGGCGAGGGCATCCGCCGCAATACTGGGCGGCAAAAGCGACAAAGCGAAGGCCTTTGAGGATGTTATCTTTGGAGCGTTGCTGGTGATCGCGCTTGATTGCCGCGTTCTCGTATCTGCGCGCTGTCTGGGCGTTTCTGGTTCTCATAGGCCGATGAAGTAGAGGATGACGCCGGCCAGGAAGGCTCCGATCGCGGCAGCGATGAGCAGGTGATCTTTATTTTTCATCGCAACATTCCCTGGAAGAGCTTGTCCCAGTCCTCGACAGCAGTGGTTTCCGGTTTGTCAGCGTAGGCAGCTTTGATCTGGTCGCCCGGGAGAGGCTTCTCAGGAGCGTATCTATGGCTCTTGAACTCGACTCCAGGGGTTCCCAGTAGCCAGTCGATGCAAGCCGCCTTGTTCAGCCCGGCAACTGTTAATCCGGTTACTTCCGGTATCTGGCGCATCGACCGGAAATAGCGGACCAGCTTGCGTAATTCATTGACGGTTTGGAATCCCAGGACGTCACGGGCGAATCCCGCGGCTTCTGGGTTGGTGATCAGCTCCAGGACGGTTTCCCGCCATTGCTCATCGGTCTGGATGTTTTTGTTTGGCATATTTCGTTTTTGTTGGAAAGCAACCGGCCGAGCTTGGTCCGGTTTCCTCACACGAGGAGCGGGTGCTCGGCCGGTCGAACCGGGAGTGACACCGGTTGGTTTTGGGAAAAAGGGGTTAGTTAGTAGGGGCACTCCTCATGGAGATAGCCTTCGGCATGGGCGAGTTCGATCAGCCCCTTTGCTGCGCGGAAACCGGCTAGGAGCTCGGGATAAGTGAAGATCAGGGTATGATCAGTTTCGGCGGCATGCTCGACGAGACCTCGGAGGATCTCGAATTCGGGGTGCGGCATTGAGATGATGATTTCGTGGCTGGTAGCGTTATTGAGTTTCATATGTCCCCTGACCATACGGCAGGAATGAGGCGTAATAAAGCGCAAAAAGGCGCACGGGCTATTCTCCGTCTGGGTAAGGCGGATGGGCCTTGATCCAGGTTTCCTGGTTGGCGTTCAGCTTGATTGTCCATTCGTTGTAGCTGACCGGTTTAGGGGTAGGCGATGCTGTTGGTGCGGGAGTCGGAGTAGGGGCCGGCGCAGTGGTCTTCGCCAGGTCGTCATCGCCGGTAAAGCCTTCAGCCGGCGCCGAGGTCCAGGATAGGTGATACCACGCTACGTTGGTCGCTTGCGGTAACGGCGCCATCTCAGGGCCACTGAGGATTGTTCCGAGGTCGCCTGGGTTATGCTGGCCAACCACCGAGCCGCCTGGGGCGTTGCGGACGTTGACTTGCGCGGTGGGCGTTACCGTATCGCCAGGCGCGAACTTGGCGCCAGGAGTGGCAGTGGGTGCGGGTGTAGCGGTGGGAGTTGGGGAGCCACTCGGAGATGGAGTGGGCGAGGGAGCGGATCCGCCTGACTGAATAGCTCCGAGGTTGTTCCCAGCAACGCCGTTAAGATCAACGTTGTAGCCAGCGGGTACAGCGACAGCTTTTCCCTTTGCCCAGGAATTGCTTGAGAGAGCGAATGCGGTTTCATAGCCGATTGGTGAGTAGCCGGTTGGCGCGCCTGTGGTGACGCGGGTTGCCGGCGGGTTGCCTGATCCTTTTACCCAGGTCTTATCGCCCGAAGTGACGAACGGTGAAGCGGAATTGATGATCTGGTTGGTTCCGATCCCGGTGGAACTGAACCCGTTGTTGTTGACGCCCTTATCCCAATTCGGCAGGTAATTGATGAAGAGGTTGTTCAGCACCGCGGATCCGCTGGCTGTCGAGGTGCCAGGTCCGAGGTTGTTGCTTTTATTGAAGTCCACGAAGGTATTGTGATAGAGGAAAACCTTCCCGAAGGACGCTCCGTTCTGAAGCTGGATCGGCGTGTTCCCGGTCTGGCAATCCCCTTGGAACATGATGTTTCCGTAGACATAGAAATTGTCTCCCGGCTGTTCCTGGTCGAAGAAGATTCCTTCCGAGGTCACGTTGGCGATTACGCACCACCTGACGACTCCCTGGTAGAGCATTCCTCCGCTGTAGATCACGTCTGGGTGCGGATCTTGGCTGTTTCCCGAATAGACGATATTGCTGCTCGCGTTGAATAAGTAACACCAGGAAATTGTCGTTCCGGTATTACCTTTCCAGGCGAAGAGGAGTGCGTCCGTGTCATGGACGCTTGACGCCTCGATCAAGGAATTGGACGGAAAATGGATGCCGTCTGCTTCCGCTTTACTGGCATTGATCCCGGGACCGTTAACGTCCACGTTCCGCACCGTCAAGTTTCCTGGCGATCCGCCGGCATCTATCCCTTTGGCGCCGCTAGCGTGGCTGATCTTGATTCCAAACTTGGTTGGCAATCCCGGCGGTTTCCAGCAGTTGCCGTCCAAGGTCACGTACTTGCCGGTGATGCTCCAACCGGTATTGAAAACGGCTTGCGCGTCCATGCTGGCACTCCAATTGGTGTCTGAGCCGTGATCACTCGCAGTGGCGCGTTTAATCAGGATGGGTGCGGATGCTGATCCGCTGCCAGGGACGGACACTCCGTTGCCGTAGTTTCCGCCGGCCAGGTAGACGATGTCGCCGGCAGCGGCATTGCCGAGGATCGAGGATGCGCTCCCGGCCGAACTCCAGCTGGAACCGTTCCCGGTTCCGCCTGGTGTCACATATTTGGTTGCGCTCCAGGCGGATGTCGCCAGGAGGAGCAAGAACAGACTGATTTTCATATACATGGAAACATCGTCGAGAAAATTCTGGTTGATAGCAAGTCTGAGGCGTAAAAAGGCGCATCATGGAAGAATTGCACTCATTCGGGATCGGCGATCCTGAGTTTGATCAAGGCGTTCTGATGCCTTGGACGCAGCGTTACCGGCTCTCAGTCTGGCTCCTGCGCATCGCTACGGGCGACGGAGCGGAGCATCCGCACCTGGTGGAGGCGATTGACCGGTTTCATAAGCGGATCGTTTACTACGACGGGCCAGGCAATCGATCGGGCGCGGTCTTGACCGAGGAGGT
>Ga0210402_10003726_pt1 | contig 14152 bp, 6 predicted proteins | sample IncBWC7MmetaG_FD_161055 | JGI IMG/M metagenome (GOLD analysis project Ga0210402, IMG submission 161055) | Forest soil microbial communities from Barre Woods Harvard Forest LTER site, Petersham, Massachusetts, United States - Inc-BW-C-7-M | ecosystem: Environmental > Terrestrial > Soil >...
ACGGGGACTGGCACATGCTGTGGGCCCTGGGTTTGCGCCACGAGAAGAGAAGCGCTGGACAAGCTCAAAAACAGCAGAGTGGACTGGAGAGTGGTTAATCCCGATTTGTACCGAGGCATTAGCGGTGATCTTAGCACGAACGAAATTCTCCTCAGACGGCGATCTCGGCACGACCGGCGAACCCCAGCTTGCCGACGATGCCAAAAGGAAACGGCCCACGGAAGGTTAGTCCCGCGGGCCGTTTCAGGGGTGCAACGGGGTGAACTAAAATGTAAACCGGAGCGAATATTGAAGCTGCCGGTTTCGTTCCGAGTCGGTGCTCACTCTGCCCGCGTTCGCGGTTGGCAAGGAACTTCCTGGTGCGACGGATACAGCATTCGCTAGGGCTGCTGTCGGAGCTCCATTGGCGTCCAAGAATGAGCCGCCATTGAATCCGAGACCCAGATAGCCGTTGGTATTCCCGTTATTGGGGTTGTTATATTGGGGATGGTTGAACAAGTTGAACGCGTCTATCCGCAGTTGAAGTTTCACTCGTTCCGTGATGCGGATGAACTTCGAGAACGATAAGTCGACTCGGGAAACTCCAGGCCCCAGGCAGTCCCCAACTGGAGCTGTTCCGATCTTTCCCAGTTGGAATCCGTCCAGAGTATAGCGGTTCGGATTGGCCCACTGAAAGCTGTTCGAAAAATTTGAGGCGCGGCAGGGCTGTCCAGCGACAATGTTCGGCCTATAGGAACCGTTGCCCAACCCGATTCCAGAAAGATCGCTCGCCGGGGTAAAGCTGTTGATGATCGGCGTGTACGGGGTACCGCTGGAAACGTTGACGATGGAACCGACCTCCCAGCTTTCGAGCGCGCCGCGAGCAATGCGGTTCCAGTTCGGCAAGTTCGGAGTGTCATAGACTACGTTGGCCGCAAAAATGTGCGGTCTATGGAGTGTTGACAAGCCCCGCATAGCGTTCAAGTCGAATGGGTCGAGAAGGAGGTTGCCGTTTCCGTTATTCGACCTCAATGCGACGTCCGAGATCGTCTTCGAATACGTATACACGAGGCCGATGTTAAGACTGCGCTGCACTCGCGAGTTCAGCGCCGCCTGAAGCGAGTCGTACGAAGCCGTTCCGTGGTAGCCATAGACGGCGATGTTCCCGGAATTGATGACATCGTAGGGTTTAAGAGCGTTCGAGTTGGTCCGCGCAAAGGCCAGGCGGTTCGCCGGAGAAATGGCGTTTGCGTCATATTTGCTTTGCTGGTCAAAGCTTCTGCTAGCAACGTAGCCGATCTCGAACTTCGTATCCCGCCATAGCTCTCGCTGCACCGTGAAGTTGTATTGCAACGTATAAGGCTGGCGGGCAACGGTCTCAGTGCCGACCGAAGCGTTACCTAGCCCGATACCGAAGCAGTTTGGAGTACACGCGGGAAGCTGGCCGGTGCTGTCGAGGAATCGTCCATTCCCATTGTTCGATTTGAAGTTACCAACAAATGGTGGGTTAACGCCCCCAAGTCCGTCGGTCAGCGTTATGTCGTCGCGGTTATAAAACTGCCCAAATCCCGCGCGGAGTGCCCACTTTCCAGATCCCGTGGGATCCCAGGCAACGCCCAACCGAGGCGCGAATCCGCGGGTGTAATTGTTGCGAAGCGCTCTATTGGGTCCAGGTAGCCCGCCCGTGCCCGGGGGGCATGGGTTGGCAAGAAGACCTGGGGAGTAGAGCAGACCATTACACGTCGCGTTGCCGAGAGCAGGATTAAACGCGGCTTGGTTGAATACGCTGTACCGATCATCGGCCGCGTAAGGATTTGGCAAGTAGGAATAGCGCATTCCCAAGTTGACGGTCAGGCGGCTATTCATCTTGATGTCATCGTTGACGTACCACTCGAGGTTCTGCCAGCGTCCGAGGTTGGAGAAGAAGTTGCCCTGCTCTCCCCAGCCGAACCCCATGCGGGCCAGGGCCAAGTCCGATGGCCCAAACCCAGTCAGAGTGGAGGTAAGGTTCTGGCAGAAAGCCGGCTCTGTTGTGTCGCCCGCCCCGTGATTCTTGCAACCCCCGAAACCGACAGCCCCGTTGAGCGTTCCGTTTTCCGTGTCGAAAAGATCCTGATTTTTCTGATTTCGGCTATAGAGGCCGCCAAACTTCCAGGTGTGGCGTCCCTTCACCTTCGAAAAGTCATCCTGGAAAGTATAGAGATTCTCGGCGTTGTGCCAAGGTGCGAAGCTCCATACGGTGGGCACGCCTCCCGCGTTGAGCCACGTTGCTGGCCCGTTCTGAGGAGTGAATCCTTTGTCGGACGCCGGCAGGAACTGAGTAAAGAGGCTTGAGAGTGATGTTGCGGCGGCTTGATCGGTTGGCACGATATTGATGCGGTTGTCTGAGAAGGAGAACTGAAAATCGTTAATGGCGGTGGCACCAATAATTTTGCTAAGGCGAGCGACAGCGACGCGGCTCGGCTGGCTCCAGGTGTCTCCAATCGGAGAAGTGCCGGAGTCTGCGCCCCAGCCGGTGCTGCCGGAAGCGGGAGGCCCGAAGGTGTTGATGTCCTGGATGTACTTCACCATGAGCTTCACGCTCTTGGACAAATTCACGTCACCGCGGGCGCTCTCTTCACGGAAATTGTTTGGCTGGCTGAACGCTTTGGCGAAGTTGGTCCCGCAACCGTATCCGGGGGTAATCTGTCCGTTGGTCAAGCGAGGAAGAGTTGGCAAGAAATAGGTGTTCAGAACCCCGGAGCCTGCCGTGCTCAGACGGGAAGTGGGGATAACATCTTTATACCCAGCGGGTGTCTGACCGGGTATGTTGTTGGGGCTGGCCGTAAACGCACCGCCCACGCCGTTTCCCGGGTCGGCAAGTCCGGCAGCAGGCAAGCAACCGACGGTCTTAGCGGAATTCGCACTCGAATCGTTGGCTTGATCGGAGAAGTCGCCGAGCCTCTCGTTGGGCGTCGGTACGCTGCCCGACCTGACGACTCCAGTGATCTGACGATTCCATTCCTGGGACCAGAAGAAGAATATCTTGTCCCTCTTAACCGGTCCGCCCACGGTGTATCCGAAGTCGTTGCGCCGGAGAATGGGCGTCTTGGAGGTCCCGGGGTTGTTCGCTTTGTTAATGGAATCGTTGGCATTCAGTACGTCGTTGCGACCGAAGTAATAAACGCTGCCATGAAATTGGTTGGTACCGCTCTTGGTAACCAACGTGACCTGGCCACCGGAATTCCCACCGAACTGCGCTCCGTAACTGTTCCGTTCCACCTTGAATTCTTCGATCGAATCCAGGGAGGGGTAGACGAGGAGCGTGCGTCCAGAGCCGACGTCAACGTTGTTGGCGCCATCCACGAGGAAGGTGTTCGCGTTTGACGCCCCTCCGCTAATCGAGAGGTCTGCGCCGCCCTTAAGTCCCTTTTGGTTGTAAGAGAAGCCGTTGTCCTGGGCCACGCCAGGCACCAACGTCAACAGCTGCGCGAAGCTCCGGCCATTCAGGGGCAATTGCGTCACCTGGGCGCCGGAAATCGTGCCACTCAACTCGCCATTGACCAGTTCCACCTGATTCGCGTTGGCGACCACTTCCACCGTCTCGCTCCGAGCGCCAATTTTCAATTGGGCTACCAGCGTTAGTGCGTCGCTCACGTGAAGGACGACATCCTTCTCTTCAAACCTGCTGAATCCGTCCTTAACCACCAGCAACGTGTAGCGGCCCACCGGAAGGCTCTGGAAGCTATAGCTCCCGTCCCTGTCAGTTTGTGCGTTCCTCGAATATCCAGTATCGGCGTCGGTGATCGTGACCTCCGCATCCGCGACGGCGGTGCCCTGACCATCCGTCACGGTCCCACGCACGGAACCTGTAGGGCTCTGTGCCGATGAGATTGGGGAAACGCTCAGCGCCAGCACCACCACGAGCGACGCAACCGACACCCCTAACAAAATTCTGCGCACGACAACCTCCTGTAAAGCCACACCCAAAATTCGGTTTCTCGCGATTAGTATTTTTGTACTACCCTATGTCGCGACATTTAGCGCCAAGCATGCTGAGCTTGTCAAGCGAAAAATACCGGTATTCTATGATTTTGCGAAATAGATAACCGGTATTTTAGCCCATCTCTGCATAGAATCCCTCCGCCGCCCCTGGGTTCACCCAAGTGGTGTAAGATCTTCTGCCTGACTAGAACCGGGCCGGCGTCACCCACCGTATCGGGAGGGTGCGTTGAGTTGAGGTTGTATGAGAGCGCAGAAGAAGGAAACTGATAATCAGAAGCGCCGCAACGTGACGCTACAAATGGTAGCCGCGCGTGTGGGCCTCACCAAGGGCACCTGTTCTGCCGTGCTCAACGAATCCGCGGCGTCACGATCTGTTCCGGTGCATACCCAAGAGCGCATCCGCGCCGCCGCTCGTGAGCTGGGTTATCACCCGAGTTTCTATGCCCGCAATCTAGCCGTAAAGCGCACTTATATGATCGGCGTTGTCGCGGAGGAAATCGGGGACTTTTACGGCGCTCTGGTGGTCAGCGGCATTGAGCGGTACCTGCGAAAAAAGAACTTCTTCTACTTGACCGTCGCTCACCGCCACGATCCAAAGCTCCTGGAAACGTATTCGCACATTCTCATGGAGCGCGGCGTCGAGGGGCTCATTACCGTAGATACATCCATCTACCACCCGTTGCCGGTGCCAGCCGTCGCCATCGCCGGACACCACAGCGTTGAAGGCGTCACCAACGTCGTTCTGGATCATCGGCGCGCCGCGCGGTTGGCCTTGAACCACTTGACCGAACTCGGTCACAGGGAAATTGCCTTCATGAAGGGTTCTCGCTTCAGTTCGGACTCCGAGGATCGATGGGAGGCCATACGCGAAGTTGCGGCCGAACTCGGCATCCCCATGCGCGTGGAACTGATCGTTCAATTGGAGGGCGACGATCCCACGCCGAATCTCGGGTATCCCTTCGCGAAAAAACTGCTCGCTCGTAAGCGGCCGTTTACCGCACTCTTCGCCTACAATGATATCTCCGCGATCGGCTCCATTCGTGCCTTTGAAGAGGCCGGGTTACGTGTTCCTGACGATGTTTCTGTAGTGGGATTTGACGACATCCAGATTGCGCTGCATAACAGCCCAAGCCTCACGACCGTCCGTCAACCGTTGCAAAAGATGGGAGAGACTGCCGCGCGCACTCTGCTCAACCGAATCGAAGGCCGCGAAGTCCATGTGCCGGAGATCCTAATCGAGCCCGAACTCGTTGTCCGCAAATCGACCGCCCGGGTGCCCGCTGAGCCTTACGCGCTACGAAGCAACGAAGGTTCTCTGCGCAGTGCTCCGATTCAGACACAGCCGGAAGCGGGTTGGAGCAAATAAGCCTTGGCACAGATTGCGGCCTCGCGAATCGCGAAGCGTGTCGCAGCACACCGTTTCATCAGCCATCGCTATGGTCTTGAACAATGGCCTAAGTCGTTCTTATCTCTCGAGGAGCGCAGAGTGGCGATTATCCAGTGGAGAAATTCGCGTTGGGTGGTCCCTATCTGCTTCTTTCTTGCGACCGTTGCCTTGATTTTGGCAGTGGTAGGCCATGCTGACGCCCAAACGTGGAATCTGGTCGCAAGTAAGAGCGACGAATTTAACGGTTCCCTGAATAGCCCAATTGATCAGGGGAAATGGCGCTTCGATCATGGGAATCTGAACGTTAACAACGAACTAGAGTGGTACTGCGGTCCCGTCGGAGACGCGCAAAACGCGGCTCCCTGCGATCCCGCAAAAGCGAACGTTTACATCGACGGCAGCGGGCACCTGGTTTTCCAGGCCTTCCGCAGCAACGCTAGTCTCACGAACGGAAGCTGGACGTCGAGCCGCATGCAAACGAACGGCACGATGACCTTTCAGTACGGCCGACTCGAGGCAAGCATGAAGCTTCCCGTGGGCGCGGGGCTCTGGCCAGCCTTCTGGGCGCTTGGAAGCAACTTCTCGCAAGTTCCATGGCCTGGTTGCGGTGAGATGGACTTCATGGAGAACGTTCCGGTCTCAGGCGGACTCGGCCCCACAAAAATAAGATCGACGATTCACGGCCCGGGCTATTCCGGTGGAAATGGCCTAGGGCAGAACTTTAGCTTCGCCAATGGGGATGTGACGAGCTTCCATACGTATGGGGCTATCTGGTCTCCGAATATGGTCCAGTTTTACGTGGACGATCCCAGCAACGTCTTCTTTATTCGCACGGCGAACAACGTTCCCGGCGGGTCGAGTCAGTGGGTGTTCAATCATCCCTTCATCAACATCACGAACCTCGCGGTGGGCGGCGGGTTCCCGGGGAATCCTGATGTGACGACTCCCAGCCCCGCGATCATGCTCGTCGACTACATTCGCTACTATCAAGCTGCGCCTGTGCTGGCGCCGACCATGGGGAATCCACCGTCCATCAACGTAAAAGCGGGCGCAACAACGGAGAACAGCAGCACCCTCACGATCGGCGATACGACGGGAAGCGGCCGCGTCTATCTTTCTTGTTCGACGACAGCACCGAAGGCAACTTGTTCGATCACGACGGGAAATGCGCTCAATCCGAATATCATCGATTTCACTTCCAGTGCTACGGCGAGTGCCACGGTGACCGTTGCGACGACGGCAAGTTCCACACTCGCGCGATTCCTTTCCCGTCCCTGGCTTCCCCTCTGGCTACTCAGTCTAATGGCCGCATTTCTCTTGTTACTATTCTGCGCTCTTGGCCTGCATGCCCGGAGCCGCGTTTGGCGCCGGGCCTTTGCAATGGCAGCGGTATTGCTCTACGTCGGCACCGCCGTTCTGGGCTGCAGCGGCAACTCCGCTACGATCGCGTCGCCCGGGAACAATGGCACGCCTCCGGGCTCGTACGTGGTAACCGTTTACGCGTTTACGGAAACCAATACTAGCGACGGGACGAATGCCAATGCCGACACAAGCGTCGCCATCCCAATATCGGTGAACTGACACCTTCAACGTTTCTCGGAAGCAAATGCGACGACTGCGCGTCGCAGTTCTTCAGGAATCGCCTGCAAATAAATCTCGCGCGTGATCTCCGGCGCCGAGGGCCCCAATAGGGATTCCATCGTTCCTATTGGCTCGTGTAGCCCATGCCCGCCAATACGCCTCTAAGGAAGGCGAAGCTGCGGATCGCTCCCGGCAGCGGATCGTCGGCATGAATTTCGTACTCCAGATCGACGAAGCCGCGGTACTTTAGAGCGATAAGGGCCTCAAAAATCTTTCGCACCGGCATCCTGCCGTCTCCCACGGCCACCTGGCTCTCTTTATCCTGAAAATCCGTGAGATCCTTCATGTGTACATTGAACAATCGTGGGCCTGCTTCGCGGATTGCGTGAACCACATCGACGCCCGCTCGAACGGTATGGCCGACATCGATGCAGCAGCCGATACGTGGATCCAGGCCCTTTACGGCCTTCAAGACATCCAACGGCGAATGCCACAACTTATCCTCCGGGCCATGGTTGTGGATAGCGATACGGATGTCATACTCCTTCACGAATTTGTCAATTCGCGGCAGCGTCTCCGGTGCTGGGTCGCCCGCGACGATCACGCTAATTCCTGCCCGCTTGCAGTATTCAAACTTGCTTCGGATATCGGCATCTTCATCCTTCGGGAAATAGATGGTTCCGGCAGCGTGGAGTTTGATGCCTGCCGCGGTGTAGTCCGCCAGCGCAGCAGCCTCTTGCTGTGCATCCGACGGGAGATGATCTTTGACGTCCTTGGCATTCAGCGCAGAAACATTAAGCTGCTCGAGAAAAGCGACCATTTGTGCGCGATTGAAATTGCGAAACGTGTAACTGGCCAGGCCCAAGCGAATCGGCGATGCTTCGCCAGCGGCCGGCTGTTCTGGAAGTGGAAACAAAGAGAATCCGTCGCTCGAAACAGCGAACATGCCGGCAGCAAGAATCCCGGAACGCGCGAAATTACGGCGGGAAAAGACGCTCTTCGAAAGAGGCCAATCACTCACGCAGGACTCTGGGAGCTCAGACATGGGGCGCCCAGCCCCTCTCGTATTCGCGTTCCCACATCTTCATCGCTTCCGGGTCGCCTTGTATTCGTCCGTCTTTCGTATCGAGATGAAGCTCCCGGTTGACTTCCCATGCGATGTTGGAAAGCTGTAGCATCGTAACGGCGATGTTGCCGGCAGCAACAGGTGCGTTGAGCTTTTCTCCCTTGCGGATCCCGGCGATGAAATTCGCGAAGTGAGCGTCGGTCATGGAATCGCGGCCGACGAGGTCCGATGATGAGGTCGTGCTGCCGACCTTGAACTCGTTGACCTTTTTCCCTTTGAGGTCGTAGATCTCATAGCCATCGCGATCCACCACGACAGTGCCGTCCGTTCCCATGATCGCCGAGCCCCGGTCACGGCCGTAAAACCTCATTCCCTGGCAGCTCCTACCCTCCCACGACAACATCTTGTCCTCGTACTCGAAGCTGGTCAGCAGCGTGTCATAGAATTGCCAGTCGTCGTTAAAGTGGTATCTGCCTCCTGACGCGGTCACTCGCTTGGGATAGTCGACGCCCAGCGCCCAGCGGCAGACGTCGACCTCATGCGTTCCATTGTTGAGTGTTTCCCCGGTGCCGTAGATTCTGAACCAATGCCAGTTATACGGTTGCAGGTTGTCTCTGTAAGGCCGGCGTGGCGCTGGGCCTTGCCACAAATCCCAATCCAGGTGCGCTGGGACCGGTGCTTCTTTGCCGGTGCCAATGGATTTCCTCACATTGCTGTACCAGGCCTTCGCGAGGTAGGGCCTGCCGATGACGCCTTCATGAATCTTTTCGACAATTTCTGCGGTGTGCCGTGAAGAGCGCTGCTGATTGCCCATCTGCACGAGCTTTCCATACTTCTGCTGCGCTCGCACCAGCATCTCTCCCTCCGCCGGATTGTGGCTGCACGGTTTCTCTACGTAGACGTGCTTGCCTGCCTGCAAACCGCCGATGGCCATGGGTGCATGCCAGTGGTCGGGAGTGGCGATGGTGATGGCATCGACATCCTTGTTCTCCAGGATTTTGCGGAAGTCCCTTTCCGATTCAACCGCCTCGCCCATCTCTTTTTGTGCGCTATCCGCAAATTTCCTGAGAATATTGCTTTCTACATCGCAGGCATGCGAAATGCGGGCAGCGCTCCGATTTGCCTTGAGCGCCGCGAGATGCGCATAGCCGCGGCCATTCACGCCGATTACCGCAAAGTTGAGCCGCTCATTGGAACCGAGAATCCGTCCGTAGCTCTTTGCTGTGGTTCCCACAACCAGCCCGGCTGCGCCCACTGCAAGTGCATCAAGAAACTCACGTCGTGTGACCATGATTTTTCCTTTCTCATAAGTGACGGACGGTACCGCGAATCACGAATTCCGTGGGCAGGATGCGCTGGCTGAAGGTCATTTGCGGGTGGTGCAGCCGCTCCAGAAGCATCTTCATACAGGTTTCGCCGATCGCTTCTTTGTGGACGCGCACAGTCGTAAGTGGCGGGTCCATCAGCGCGGCCTCTTCGCGGTCATCGAAACCCACCAAGCTGATATCGTGGGGCACTTTCATTCCGTGCCGCCGTAGCGATAGCCAAAGTCCGTAGGCGATTTCGTCGTTGCCGGAGACAACCGCTGTGGGTCGCGGCTGCCGGGACAGGATTCGCTCTGCGGTCTTTTGGCCGAAATCAACGAAGCCCTGAGAGTTTTGCGCCGTGATTAAGACGCCTCTTAGTTTCTCTTCTCGCATGGCTTGCCGGTAGCCTTCGAATCGGCGCTGAAGCCACGGGTAGGAGATATCTCCGGCGAATACAATCCGGCGATGACCGTTGCCAGTGAGGTAACGGGTGGCCTGGAGAGTTCCGTTGAAGTCATCGAAGCCTACTTGGTCGAATTGCTGGTCGTCGTCCATTCCGACTACGTTGTTAGTGAAGGCTACAAAAGGCATGTGGATGGATGCGATCCTGCGGAGCAGATTCGGATAAATCGTCCCCGCCAGAATGAGGCCGTCAATCAAGCCATGCTCCTGAAGAACCGGAGGAAGGTCGATCCTATCGGGAGCTGTTCTTGGTGAATAGTGCAGGGCAGCGAACAGCACGTGCTGTTTCAGACCGCTGGCGCAAGATTCGACACCTTGCAGGATGCGAGCATGAAAGGGATGCAGAAAATCGCGGTTGCTCAAGAGAAAGCAAACCATCTCCGCGCGGCGCTTGAGAATCCGGCGAGCCTGCGCATTGGGACGAAATCCCAAATGCCGGATGGCCTTAAGTACTCGCTCGCGCGTTTCTCTGCTCACCTGTGAGCTGGAATTCAGCACACGGGAAATCGTTCCTATGCCGACAGAAGCGGCCCGCGCAACGTCGCGAATTGTCGTTTTTCTTGGAACTGCTTCCATGTCCGTCAGCCTTTGCTGCCTTGAAGTCTTGCCCGGGAGCCCCGCTCCCTTTTGCACGCGCCAGTCTAACACACGCAGACAACGCTGGCGTCTCGGCAAAACGCAGATTTTTCCCCGTCCAGGGCAAGAACCGGAAAATTGATCCATGGTATTGGCTTCCGTGGATTTGTCACTTGACAGGCAGTTTCTGCTCGATTAGGGTGTGGAACCAGTTCCAAGCTTTTGAGTGGATCTTCGTATTGGCCCGGGGTTCCTTCCGAAGCGAAACGGGGTGATGTCATGGAAAGATTGTTTGGTTCGTCCTTCATTTGCATGTGTCGGAGCAACAAGTCTCATGCCAGGAGTTCCACGGATCTTGCGGTGTCCAGCGTAGCCTCGATCAGAATGTCTCCAGCGCGTCCGAATAATCAATTCTCGGCTATCCGCTGTCGAGCGATTACGGTGATAGCCGCCCTAATCCTCGTCGCCGGAGCTCCGTTTTTCGGGGCGGGCGAGGTTGCTGCTGCCCAGGACATTTTCGGCCGTATTGTGGGAACCGTTACGGACTCGTCCGGCTCTGTCGTTCCGAACGCCAAGGTTACGATCACCCACGAAGCCACGCGGCTTTCTCGCGTCGTGACGACCGAAAAGAATGGTTACTTTGTTGGGGAAGAGCTGCCCGTTGGCACATATACAGTGATGGCAGAGAAAGGCGGCTTTAAGAAAAGCACAAGGGTAGGGAATGTCTTATCCGCTGGCGGGCGTCTCACAGTCGACTTGAGTCTGGAAGTAGGCGCCGTAACCGAGACTGTGACTGTAACTGCGACCGGAGAGACGGTTAATACGTCATCCGGCGAGATTTCGACGACCATCTCGCAACAACTGGTGCAAAACCTGGCTTTGAACCAGCGTCACTACGAGTCGGTCGTCGGCCTGGTTCCCGGCGCAGCCCTCCAAGGTTCGGGCACCAACCCGGCCGCCTTGACGGCAAACTATAACAACAGCGTTGCGGATACCAACGGACAGCGGCTGGACGGGCAGAACTGGAGTGTGGACGGCGGCTTTAACTTGGACTCCGGCTCGAACAACAGCGTTTTCAACCAGGTGGGTGTTGATTTTATTCAGGAAGTGGACGTGCAGACTTCCAACTATGACGCCGAGTTTGGGCGCTCTGCTTCATCCACGATCAACGTGGTAACCAGGAGCGGAGGACTACAATATCATGGTGGCGGCTTTGAATTCGTCCAGAACAATAATTTCAATGCTGGAAACGCAGGCACCAAGTTGACGTTCATTCCAAGTGCAGCTTGCCCGAGCCTCAACACGAAATATTGCCTGGTGCCCCCGTTTCATTTTAATGACTTTGGATGGGACTTTGGCGGCCCAGTTCCGTATATCCAGCGGAAGGGCAAGCTGTTTTTCTTTGCCGGACAGGAGTGGAAAAAGTTTCGCGGGGTGTACCCGGGATTGACGGCTGCCACGGTAAACGAGACGTTTCCGACGGCGCTGCAAGCGACTGGAAACTTCACAGACCTTTTGCCGACAGCCGCAAACCCAACGGGAATCACGTTAAAAACTCCCGCTGTGATCCCTGTGAGCTGCGGAGGTGTGCTCTATACGGCCTCAAATGTCATCAACCCTGCTTGTATCACCGGCGACGGCGCCGCCATTGCGGCCCTTTACACCTCAGCGGCTAAATTGTCCGTGCAGGGAGGTTTAGGAGCAATAGCCACTCCGACTTCGCCCAACAACCTCACATTTAACCTCCCGAACCCCCTGAACCTTCGCGAGGATATCATTCGCGTGGATGAGCATCCCAACGAGAAGCACAGTATTTATTTCCGGTATATCCATGACAGCGTTGATATCTCTAATCCTTTTTCGACATTCGGTGCTGCAGGGTCCGTTCCGGTGGACCCGGACCTGCGCCATCGCCCCGGATATAATTATCAAATTGGCTGGGTTGATGTGATCACTCCGACTTTCATCAACGAAGTCAAGTTCAACGCCGATTGGCACAAGCAGAGGACTCCCGTCCAAGGTACCGCCTGGATGAAAACCACTTACGGGTTCAAGTTCATCCCTCCTCTCGGAAACCCAACACAGTTCCCCGATGGGCTTCCGACAATAAGCTTCACGGCGGTTTCGAAGATTCCCACGAGCGCTCCAGCCAGTGTGCAAGGTCCGGCGCCGAACTTCCTTATAGCTCCCACGACGGATATAAATCCGGCAGATAACGTCACTTGGCAGAAGCACAGTCACTCGCTTAAGTTCGGAGCGGAGTTCGCGCGGAACCGCAAAACTCAGAACTCGCGCACGAACTATGACGGCACGCTCAATTTCAGCACCAATGCGGGCGCGACCACCGGTTCAAACACCACGGGTGACCCCTTCGCTGACGCGCTGTTGGGTAACTTCAACACCCTCGGGCAGAGTTCGGCTGTCACCGTGGGCCAATTCCGCTTCAACGATGTTGAATCCTACTTCCAGGACACTTGGAAGGTGACGCGCAAACTCAGCCTGGTCTTGGGCTTGCGGTACATCTACACAACGCCTACCTATGCTCAGGGCAATAACATGACGAACTTCAACCCCTTTGCTTTCAACCCTGCTCTCGATCCGACTTTTACGGGAGGACTGGCGACCAGCAGTATTAACCCTGCTTCACCGGGTCTCTGCAGCGGCCCTCAACTTAACGTTGCCGGTACTCCGCTACTTATAGTGGAATGCAACGGTTTGCAGCGGCCCGGCCAAGTGCCCTCCGACCAGGCCAGCAGGGTTCCTGTTACGTCTGCGAATCCGCAGCTCTTGGCTGCGGTATCCAACGCTGCGGCGCGCGGTTTCTATCGACCGGAGAACCTGTTGGCGCCTCGCGTTGGCTTCTCCTATGCTCCGTTTGGCAATAAGACCGTGATCCGCGGCGGCTTTGGCATTTTCTACGACAAGCCGGAAGGCAACGTCTTGGGTCAAGGCATCAACTCTCAGGGATATGTGCCGTGGGCGCAATCAGCCTCTATCGCAGGGACGAACGCCTCATTATCGCAGTTCGATTCCGCGCCCGGCGCGGGTGCGGTGCCAGCTCCCACTACCCAAAGCTTAAATGGCGTGGATCCGCATTTGGTCGTGGCACGTAGCTACCAGTATAGCCTGGGCGTGCAGCGCGAATTACCGGATAGCATGCTGCTGCAGGTATCTTACGTCGGCAACCAAGGACGTCACGTCCTACGCGGGCCTAGCGTCAATAACGCCAATTGGACGCAACAAGCGTACATTCCTGTATCACCGAACCCGAACACGCTCGCGTGCCCCTCCGGAATAAATAGCGCCGCGTACCATTGCTCGGCGGGAGGCTTCGCAACTACTGGTCTGTCGAAAGACCAGATTCGCCCTTACCTGGGATACTCGACCATTAACATGGAATTGAGCGACGCCAATTCCAACTACAATTCGTTGCAAGTCAGCCTGACGAAGCGCGCAGGGATGCTCACCGCCACGGTCGCCTACACGTATTCGAAGGCGATGGGAGATGGCGGCGGCGTGAGTGATGCTTACAACGAAAATCCAGAGCCGGAATGTCCCTTTACTTGCCTCGTCAGCACTGCCGCCAACCCAGTGCTGGTCAACGGTGGAACGGCAGCAGTGGCAGGTGGGACGCAAACTGGCGGCGTGGTGCGATCTTGGAAGCAATATGACTATGGCAAAGTCAGTTTCGACGCTACCCACATCGTGGCAACCAGTTTCATCGTCGAGTCCCCCTGGGGCAAGAGGCTGACGGGCTTCGCAGGCAGCCTGGCAAGAGGATGGTCATTGAGCGGCCTCATGCACTACCAG